>Ga0182747_1003414_pt1 | contig 10670 bp, 10 predicted proteins | sample eDN3rd30CBELigBY_FD_128526 | JGI IMG/M metagenome (GOLD analysis project Ga0182747, IMG submission 128526) | Enriched backyard soil microbial communities from Emeryville, California, USA - eDNA 3rd pass 30_C BE-Lig BY (version 2) (version 2) | ecosystem: Environmental > Terrestrial > Soil >...
CCACATGCCGATCTTGAGGAAAGAGACGACGCCATCGAGGCGTTCGGCCATCTCGCGAGCCTCGTCCACCCGCGGCAGGTCCAGCGCCACAATCAGCCGCTCGGCCATGTTGGCGGGCAGGTCGCGCAAAGGCGCGGCCGAAGCCGAACCGTCCATCTCAAGTCTCCTAGCTGTGAGTCAGGCCATTTTCGGCGCACCGGGCCGCCGGAGCAACCGCGCTTTGCCCACAGCCGTGTGCGGCGATGTCACGAGACGCGACCGAACTCATCGAAAATGAGGCTGCGGAACCAGCGATGGCCGGCGTCCTGGTCCACCCGCTCGTGCCAGAGCTGGTCGATCTCAATGGGCGGCGTCTCGATGGGCGGGGCGAAAGCTGCCAGCTTCAGATCCTCGGCCAGGATCTCCGCCAGCTTCCCCGGCAGGGTGGCGATAGCGTCGGCGCGGCTCGCCACGAAGGCGGCGGCGACGAAGCTGGGCACCGACATCTGGATGTGGTCGGCGTCGAGGCGGGCCGAGATCAGCCGCTCCAGCCGCTGGTGCGCCGCGTGCCCGGTGTTGGACGACGCCACCGCCACATGCCGCTCCGCCCAGAACCCCTCTGGAGTGCGCATCTGGTCCAGACGAGGATGATCCTTGCGGACCACGCTGAGATAGCCGTCGTTGTAGAGGTGCTGGCGTCGCAGCGAGCCGGCGGCGCCTGGAAAGGCGCCCAGCACCACGTCGGCCTCTCCGCCCTCCAGCCGCGTCTCGAACGCGCGGGAGTCCAGCGGCAGCGCCCGCAACCGCAGGCTGGGCCCCTCCTTCTGCAGCCGCCGCACGAGGCCCGGGACCAACTGGATCATCCCGACGTCCGTCACCAGCACGCGGAACTCACGGGTCGAGGTGTCGGGAACGAAGGCGTGGGTTCCGGCGCGCAGGGCCTCCGACGCGGCAAGCAGCGCGCGCAGGGGCTCGACCAGCGCCGTCGCCTTGGGCGTCGGATGCATGGCCAGCCCCACCCGCACCAGCAATGGGTCGCCGAAATGGCTCCGCAGGCGCGCCAGCATCTTGCTGACCGACGACTGGCTGACGCCCAGGATGTCCGCGGCCTGGGTCAGGCTGCCCACCTCCAGCAGCAGGCTGAGCACCTTCAGATGGCGAAGGCCGATATCGTCATCCACGGAAGATGCATTCCAAAAGCGAATGGAGACTATTCCAATACCCCGCTGGCCCCGTCAGGCCAAGCGGATAGCCTACCGGCAACCTCGCAAGGCCGACGCCCCACGGTCGGTCACGACGAGAAAGGGAGACCGCCATGAGCGATCAGAAGTTCATTATCCAACCCCACTTCCGGCTGCAGGAATGGGTGGCCGAGGAAAAGGGCTATTTCGCCGACGAGGGGCTCGACTACACCTTCCGCGAGACGGTCCAGTCCACGGACGGAGCCGCCCACGACAAGCAGGGCCGCACCACCGGCGCCTATCAGACGTTCGAGGAGGAACGGGCCGCCGACGTGAAGTGCGCCTGCCACTGGACGGTGAACGTCGCGGCGGCCAACGGCCACGGCAAGCTGTGGGCCGACGTCTATTCGGTGACCCCGTCGGCCATCTTCGTGCCCGCGGACTCTCCGGTGAAGGGCCCCGCCGACCTGGCGGGCACGCCCATCTCGGTGGGCTTCCAGTCCGGCAGCCACTATTCCACCCTCCAGGCGCTGGAGCAGTATCTGCCCCGCAGCGAGATCAAGCTGTCCTTCGCCGAGGGCATGCTGTTCAAGCGACTGGACAACCTGATCGAGGGCCGGTCCCAGGCTTCGGCCCTGTTCAGCGGCCCCTATTATCTCGCCGAGCAGCTCGGCTACCGGAAGATCATCGACACCACCTTCATGATCGCCGCCATGATCACCGGCGACCCGGCGCCGGAGGACCTGCAGAAGTTCTACCGGGCCCTCAAGCGCGCCCAGCGCGACATCGACCTGCGGCCCGAGCTCTACACCCACTATTTCCGCAACGAGTTCCCGGTCCGCTATCATGAGATCATGGACACCCGCCGCTGGGGTCCCGGCGAGCGCATCGTGTTCGAGCCCTATACCGAAGAGGCCTTCGCCGAGAGCCGGGACTGGATCGGCGCGCACGAGATCTTCGAAGGCGGCCGGGCGGGCATGGGGCCGGACGCCTATCTGGACGCCGTGGTGCGGGTGGTCTGACGGCCGAGACCCGAGAGCGGGCGCAGGCTGCGGCCCGTTCGCCTTGCTTTCACCCCCAATTACCCGTATGTCCCGCCGCTTCCTGGAAGGCGGTCTCGCGTGGAACGCAAAAGGGGTTCGGCTAATCGCCGGCCTGCCGCGTCGAGAGCCATCGTTTGGGTTCGGACCTTCCGCCGGACCAGACGCCGCCTTTCGCTTTTCGGAAGAGGATGACCATGGCGCTATACGAACACGTCGTAATCGCGCGGCAGGATATCTCGCCGCAGCAAGCCGAAGCCCTCAACGACACACTCAAAGGCCTGATCGAGGCCGGTGGCGGCCGCGTGGCCAAGATCGAGTACTGGGGCCTCCGCAACCTCACCTACCGGATCAAGAAGAACCGCAAGGGGCACTACTCCCTGCTGGCGCTTGATTCCCCGTCGGACGCGGTCAAGGAAATGGAGCGTCAGCTCTCCCTGAACGAAGACGTCCTGCGCTACATCACCGTCAAGGTCGAAGAGCTCGACCTCGAACTGTCGCCGATCCTGGCGCGCCGCGATCGCGAGCGCAGCGAACGGGGCGACCGCCCTGAGCGCCGCGGCTTCGACGACCAAGCCGTCTAAGGGGAGCACCGATCATGAGCGATACCGATACGGCTGGCGCGGCCAACGCGCCCGGCTCCTCCGCCGGCGGCGCCCGCCGCCCCTTCTTCCGTCGCCGCAAGGTGTGCCCGTTCTCGGGCGCCGGCGCGCCGAAGATCGACTACAAGGACGTGAAGCTGCTGCAGCGCTACGTCTCCGAACGCGGCAAGATCGTGCCCTCGCGCATCACTGCCGTTTCCGCCAAGAAGCAGCGTGAGCTGGCCCGCGCGATCAAGCGCGCCCGCTTCCTCGCCCTTCTTCCCTACGTTGTGAAGTAAGGAGAGCCTCGAAATGAAAGTGGTTCTTCTTGAACGAGTCGAAAAGCTCGGCTCCATCGGCGACGTGGTCTCTGTAAAGGACGGCTTCGCCCGTAACTTCCTGCTGCCGCGGCAGAAGGCTCTTCGCGCCACCCAGGCCAACCTGAAGGTGTTCGAAGGTCAACGCGCCCAGATCGAAGCCCGCAACGCCGAGGCCAAGGCCCAGGCGGAGAAGGCCGGCGCCAAGCTCGAGGGCTCCAGCTACGTGCTGATCCGCTCGGCCGGCGAGTCGGGCCAGCTCTACGGCTCGGTGTCGGGTCGCGACGTGGCTGACGCCATCGAAGCGGCCGGCGGCCGTGTGGACCGCAGCCAGGTGGTGCTTGATCGTCCGATCAAGAACCTCGGCGTGCATCCGGTGAAGGTGAAGCTGCACGCGGAAGTCGCCGTGACGGTCAACATCAACATCGCCCGCAGCGAGGACGAGGCCGAGCGCCAAGCCCGCGGCGAGAATGTGATCGCCAGCCAGTTCGACGACGACCGTCAGGCCGCGGCCGAACGGGCTCAGGACATGCTGGAAGGCGGGGCCGGTTCGCAGGCCTCCGAAGGCGCCTACGAATAAGGCGCATCGTTACAGAACTGTTGCAAAAACGGCGCGGAAACCCCGCGCCGTTTCCATTTGCGCTTCAGCGCAATGCCAATCCTGAAACTTTCCCCGCATCTCTCGGTTGTTCGAAATGGAATCCGCATTGAGCGGATCGGACAGGGGATAAGGGTAAATGCACCATCGTCATTGGCTGCTGATGGCAGCCTCGGCGAGCGCTCTGCTCGCCACCTCAGCCTACGCGCAGGACACGGCGGCGGCTGACTCCAACGAACAGGTCGAAGCCGTGGTGGTCACCGGCACCCGGGCGGCCCCCCGCTCGCGGCTCGACAGCATCGCGCCGGTCGACGTCGTCACCACCCAGCAGATTCAGCGGGCCGGCAGCACGGAACTGGCGCAGGCGCTGTCCTTCGCCCTGCCCTCCTTGAACTTCACTCGGCCTGCGGTCACCGACGGCACCGACACGGTGCGCCCGGCCACCCTGCGCGGCCTCTCGCCGGACCAGACCCTGGTGCTGGTCAACTCCAAGCGCGCCCACGCGGCCTCGCTGGTCAACCTGAACGGCTCGATCGGCTACGGCTCGGGGGCGGTGGACCTCAACACCATCCCGACTCCGGCCATCGGCGCCATCGAAGTGCTACGGGACGGCGCCTCGGCCCAATACGGCTCCGACGCCATCGCCGGGGTGATCAACCTGAGGCTGCGCGAAGCCCGGTCGGGGGGCGGCCTGTCCGTCACCTTGGGCGAGCGGGCGACCCGCGCCAAGTTCAAACCCAGCGCCTCGCCGATCCCCGGGGTGACCATCCCGACCGAGAACAACGAGGTCGACGGCCAGACCGTGACCGTCCAGGGCTGGACCGGCCTGCCCCTCGGCGCCGCCGGCTTCCTGACCGTGTCGGCCGAATCCAAGGTGCAGAATCACACAACCCGCGCAGGTCCCGACCCTCGCCAGCAGTATCCGCTCGTCAACGGCGGCTTCGACCCGCGGGAGTACGGCTACAACCGGTTCAACAACTGGTACGGCGACCCGCAGATGGAGCAGTACACCTTCTTCGCCAACGCCGGGTACGACCTCAACAACGACGTCCACCTCTACGGCTTCGGCAGCTTCCAGTACCGCGACGCCATCTCTGCAGCCAACGTGCGCCGGGCCATCCAGGCCAACGCCGGGTCCAACGTGCTGTCGGTCTATCCCAACGGCTTCCTGCCCAAGATCGAGGGTAAGGTCTACGACGGCCGCGCCGCTGGCGGCGCCACCTTCAAGACCGGGGAGTGGAACTGGGACGCCAGCGTCGTCTACGGCATCAACGAGTTCAACTTCGGGGTCATCGACTCCATCAACGCCTCGCTCGGCCCGGCCAGCCCCCACACCTTCGACGCGGGCGCCCTGCGCTACCAGCAGGTCGTCGGCAACCTCGGCGTCACCCGCGCCTTGGCCATCGGCCCCCTGTCGGAGGTCAACCTCGCCGCCGGCGTGGAGGTCCGCCACGAACGCTATCAGATCATCGCCGGGGAGCCGGCCTCCTACATCAACGGCGGCTACTTCACCCAGACAACCCCGACCATGGTGCTGGGGGGCACCGGATCGCAGGCCTTCGCCGGATTCTCGCCGCAGAACGCCACCGATCAGAACCGCACCTCCGAGAGCGCCTATATCGACATCGCCACCAAGGTCGCCGGCTTCGACATCGATGTGGCCGGACGCTACGAGCACTATTCGGACTTCGGCAGCGTGGCGACGGGCAAGCTCGCCCTGCGCTACGACCTCTCCCCCAACTTCGCCCTGCGCGGCGCAGTCTCCAACGGCTTCCGGGCCCCTTCCCTGCAGCAATCCTTCGTGACCACCACCTCCACCAACTTCGTGGCGGGCGTACCCATCCAGACCACCCTGCTGCAGGCCAACAACCCCATCGCCCAGTACATCGGCGCGGTGCCGCTGAAGCCTGAGAAATCCACCAACTTCTCGGCGGGGGCGGTCTTCCGCACCGGCGGCCTGTCGGTCACCTTCGACGCCTACATCATCCGCATCAACGACCGGATCGCCCTGTCCGACATCCTGCAACAGCCCGCCGTCATCGGCCTGTTCCCGCCGTCGGCCCAGATCGGCGGGGTGCGCTTCTTCACCAACGGCGTGGACAGCACCACGACGGGCCAGGAGATGGTGGCGTCCTATCGCTGGCTGCCGGACAACTACGGCCGGTTCGACTTCACCCTCAGCGCCAGCCACAACGAGACCCACCTCAGGGCTGTCCGCTCCACCCCGCAATTGTCCAGCCTGAACCCGGCCCCGCCGTTCCTGACCCACTACCGCATCCTCAGCCTGACCTACGGCCAGCCGAAGTATAAGGGCGCCTTCGTGATGGACTGGAACCGCGGCCCCCTCGGCTTCACGGCCAAGGCCAACTACTACGGCAAGCTGATCCAGGCCTTCAGCGGCAACAATCCCCTCGGCGACTACACCCTCGCCGCCAAGACCCTGGTCGACCTCGAAGCCCGGGTGAAGGTGGTCGGCGGCATAGAGCTGGCGGTGGGGGCCGAGAACATCCTCGACGTCTATCCCACCACCCCGCCCTACATCCTCAACGGCCAGACCATCTCGTCCAACGGAGTGCAGGCCTTCCCGGAATATTCGCCCTTCGGATTCCAGGGCCGGTTCGTCTACGCACGCGCCAGCTACAATTGGTAACTACTTGATATAGAGAAACATTGACGCGGCGGCCCGGTTCTCCGGGTCGCCGTTTTCATTGCGACCGCAATATGCGACAGGCGTGCGACATCTACCCTGTGGATCGCGTGTGGATGGTTTGCCGCCAGGGCTGCACACCGCGTCAGGTTGGGCTATCGATACCCGGATGAGCCTGCCCGCCCTCGAACTCGCGTCGCTCCCGCACGGGGATATCCCGCCCACGACGCCGCATAATCTCGAGGCGGAACAGGCGCTCCTCGGCGCCATCCTCTACGACAACGCCGCCTATGAGCGGCTCACCGACCTGCTGCAGGCGCGCCACTTCTACGAGCCCTTCCACGCCCGCCTGTTCGCGGCGATGGAGGAGCATATCCGCAAGGGCCAGTTGGCCGAGCCCATCGTGCTCATGGAGCGGTTCCGCCGCGACCCGGCGTTCGAGGAACTCGGCGGCCTGCGCTATCTGGCCGAACTGGTGGACCGGGCCCCGCCGGCGGTGAACGCCTCCGACTACGCCCGGGTGATCTACGACCTCGCCCTGCGCCGCGACCTGATCCGCATCGGCGGCGAGATCGCCAACACCGCCAGCACCGATCCCGAGCAGACCGCCCGCGACCAGATCGAATCCGCGGAGCAGCAGCTCTACGCCCTGGCCGAGACCGGGGGCACCTCCACCGGCTTCGTCACCTTCGCCGACGCCCTGCAAGGCGCGGTGGAGATGGCCGGGGAGGCCTATGGCCGCGATGGCGGGTTGGCGGGGTTGTCCAGCGGCCTGATCGACCTCGACAAGCAGCTTGGCGGCCTGCACCCCTCCGACCTCGTGATCCTCGCGGGACGTCCGTCGATGGGCAAGACCGCGCTGGCCACCAACGTCGCCTTCAACGTCGCAAGGTCCTTCGCCTGGGAGCCCCAGCCGGACGGGTCGCGCAAGACCGTCAACGGCGGGGTGGTGGCCTTCTTCAGCCTGGAAATGTCCGCCGAGCAGCTGGCCATGCGCCTGCTGGCCGAAGCCTCCGGCGTCTCCTCCGACCGGCTGCGCAAGGGCGCCATCGACGCCAGCGAGTACGGCCGTATCCGCGACGCGGCCATGGAGATCCGCGAGTCGCCCCTCTTCATCGACGCCACCGGCGGCCTGTCCATCTCCAAGCTGGCGGCGCGCTCACGCCGGCTGAAGCGCTCGGCGGGTCTCGACCTAATCATCGTCGACTACCTCCAGCTCGTCACCGGCGACGGCAAGCACGGCGACAACCGGGTGCAGGAAGTCAGCATGATCACCCAGGGCCTGAAGGCCCTGGCCAAGGAACTGTCCGTCCCCATCATCGCCCTCAGCCAGCTCTCCCGTCAGGTGGAGAACCGGGAGGACAAGCGGCCGCAGCTCTCCGACCTGCGGGAATCAGGCTCGATCGAACAGGACGCCGACGTGGTGATGTTCGTGTACCGGGAGGCCTACTACCGCGGCCGGGCCGAGCCCCGCGAAGGCACCCCGGAGCACCTCGCCTGGCAGGACGAGATGGACCAGATCCGCCAGGTGGCCGAGGTCATCATCGGTAAGCAGCGTCACGGCCCGATTGGCACGGTGAAGCTCCACTTCGACGAGAACATCACCAAGTTCGGCAATCTGGCGCGCGAAGGCCGCTACGAGGTGCGATAAGGAGCGCCTGTCGCTCCTTGTCGCCTGAGTCCCCTCCCCGCCGCATGCCCGCCGTTTCCCGCCTCACCGTCGATCTCGACGCCCTCGCCGCCAACTATCGCCGGGTGATCGACGTCGCACCGGGCGCCGAGGCCGCGCCGGTGGTAAAGGCGGACGCCTATGGCCTGGGGGCCGGGCCGGTAGCGCGCCGGCTCTGGGCGGAAGGCGCGCGCAGCTTCTTCGTGGCCCGCCTCGGCGAGGGCGAGCGGTTGCGCGCCGCCTTGGGGCCGGACCGGAACGCGGCCATCTATGTGCTCGACGGCTGCACGCCGGGGTCGGAGGCCGAACTCCTCGCCGCGGACCTGACCCCTGTGCTGAACAGCCCGGAACAGGCGCACCGGTGGGCGGCGTTCGGCGTCCGCCCCGCGGCGCTGCATGTCGACACCGGCATGAACCGCCTCGGCCTGCCCGTCGAGGAACTGACCGAGCTTCCCGCCGCCCTGCGTATCGACCTCGTCATCAGCCATCTCGCCTGCGCGGAACAGGCCGACCACCCCCTCAACGCCCACCAGCGGGCGGTGTTCGAGGCGGCGGCAGGACGTTTCCCCTCCGCGCGGCGCAGCCTCGCCAACTCCGCCGGGGTCCTCCTGGGCGCCGATTTCCACCAGGACGTGGTGCGTCCGGGGATCTGCCTCTACGGCGGCGGGCCGCAGGGGCGGTTCGATCCGGCCGTCCGCACCGTCGCCACCTTCGAGGCCGAGGTGCTGCAGGTCCACGAGGTCGCCGCCGGTGAAAGCGTGGGCTACGGCGCCGCCTTCGCCGCCGACCGCCCCATGACGGTGGCCGTGATCGCCGCCGGCTATGCGGACGGCGTCTTGCGCGCCGGCGCACACGGCGGCTATGGCTGGGCCGGCGGCGCCCCCTGCCCCATGCTCGGCCGGATATCGATGGACCTCATCGCGGTGGACATCAGCCACGCCGCCGGCGTCGGCCCCGGATCGACCATCGAACTGATCGGCGACAACGTGCATCTCGACGGCGCGGCCGAACGCGCCGGCACCATCGCCTACGAGTTGCTGGTGCGCCTCGGCGGACGGGCGGAACGGATCTACGCGGGTGGCGAAGGATGAACCCCGTCCGCGCCATCGGCCGTTCGACCCTGAACCTGATCCGCACCGCCGGCCGGGTGGCGATCTTCGCCGGCCGGGGGCTGTTCGCGGCCTTCGCCCCGCCCTTCTATCCAGGGCAGTTCCTGCGCCAGGTGGTGCAGATCGGCTATCTGTCCCTGCCCGTGGTCGGGCTGACGGCGGTGTTCACCGGGGCGGCCCTGGCGCTCAACATCTACACCGGCGGCGGGCGCTTCAACGCCGAGCAGATCATGCCGCAGATCGTGGCCCTGGGGATCACGCGGGAGCTTGGGCCGGTGCTGGCCGCCCTGATGCTGGCGGGCCGGGTCTCGGCCGCCATCGCCGCGGAGATCGGGGCCATGCGCGCCACCGAGCAGATCGACGCCCTGCAGACCCTGTCCACCGACCCGTATCGCTACCTCGTGGCGCCGCGGCTGCTGGCGGCCATCCTGACCCTGCCCATGCTGACCGTGGTGGCCGATATCATCGGCATCGCCGGCGGCTGGCTGGTGGCCACCGCCACCCTGGACTTCAACGGGGCCAGCTATGTGCAGAACACCTGGTCGTTCCTGGAATCCTGGGACATCGTCTCCGGCCTGATCAAGGCCGCCGTGTTCGGCTTCATCGTCGCCCTGATGGGCGCCTACCACGGCTTCACCGCCAGCGGCGGCGCCCGCGGCGTGGGACGGGCCACCACCAAGGCGGTGGTCTCGGCGGCCATCCTGGTGTTCGCCGCCGACTACATCCTCACCAGCTTCTTCACGGCGTGAGCATGGCCAACGCGATCCCCCCCAAGCTGGAGCTTCGCAACCTCGTCAAACGCTTCGAGGGGCGGGCGGTGCTGGCCGACGTGGACATCGCCGTGGCCCCCGGCCGGTCGCTGGTGATCATCGGCGGGTCGGGCCAGGGCAAGTCGGTGACCATCAAGATCGCCGCCGGCCTGATGGCGCCGGACGGGGGCCAGGTGCTCTACGACGGGGAGGACGTGACCAGCCTGCCCCTGCGCGGCCGCTACGCCCTGGCGCGGCGCTACGGCTTCCTGTTCCAGGGGGCGGCGCTCTTCGACTCCCTGCAGATTTGGCACAATGTGGCCTTCCGCCTGCTCAACGCCGACAAGGTCCCGCGCAGGGAAGCGCGGGAGCGGGCCATCGACGCCCTGCAGCGGGTGGGCCTCGCCGCCTCGGTCGCCGACCAGTTTCCGGGGGAGCTCTCCGGGGGGATGCAGAAGCGGGTGGGCCTCGCCCGCGCCGTGGTCGCCAACCCCGAGGTGATCTTCTTCGACGAGCCGACCACCGGCCTCGACCCGATCAATTCGGACGTGATCAACAACCTGATCGTCGAGCAGGTGCAGCGCCTCGGCTGCACCGCCGTGTCGATCACCCACGACATGGCCTCGGCGCGGAAGATCGGCGACGAGATCGCCATGCTGCACGCCGGCCGCATCGTCTGGCGCGGCCCGGCGGCGGACATCGACCACTCCGGCAACCCCTACGTCGACCAGTTCATCAACGGCCGGGCCGACGGCCCGATCACCAGCGACGTCGGAGACCACGGACGATGAGCAAGCCAG
>Ga0182747_1003419_pt1 | contig 10661 bp, 11 predicted proteins | sample eDN3rd30CBELigBY_FD_128526 | JGI IMG/M metagenome (GOLD analysis project Ga0182747, IMG submission 128526) | Enriched backyard soil microbial communities from Emeryville, California, USA - eDNA 3rd pass 30_C BE-Lig BY (version 2) (version 2) | ecosystem: Environmental > Terrestrial > Soil >...
AGCGCCAGACCCTCGCGCCCTGTTACGCCTGGCGACACGCGGCGGCGCCGAAACGCTGGGGCGTGCAGACGAAATAGGCTCGATCACCCCCGGCAAGCGCGCCGACCTGCAGATCATCGCTCTTGACGGCGTCAATACCTCGGGTTTCGCCGGTGGCGATCCGGCAGCCCTGCTGGTCTACTCGGCCCGGCCGGAAAACGTAAGCACCGTGATGGTCGATGGCAGGCTGGTCAAACAGAACGGCAAGCTGCTGGCTCCTGATCTACCCGACCTGTTGCAACGTGCAGCAGTATCAGCATCACAGATGCAAGCGCGCACCGAGCAGCCGTGAACCCGACGTGCGGCACGCACCAGGAGCACCTGGGGCCTCGATCCGCCTATGCGCCTGGCGCTTGGGCAAGGTAGCTCCGCCAAGCGACCGCGCTGCGGATTATTTCAGCATCCAGCATCTGCTGGTCCGCAGCCGTCTGTGGCGGTGAGCTTGGGGTGCGGTGTGGCAACACCAGCTCGACAGCCACATCCCCCCAACAGGCCCAAGCCTGCCAAGGCAATGACAGCTCCTGCGAGCTGGAGGGCACTGGTCTTTTCACCACTCACGAAATACAGGATCACTGGAGTGAAAACCACTGCAAGCCCGGTTATGAATCCAGCATTCGAGGGCGACGTGAGCTGGATGCCTGTCGTTTGAAATGCAAACGCAACGAACAGCACACCACCCGCCGCCACGCCGACTAACCAATCCTTTCGTCCTATTCTGAGCAACGAGTTCAAAGCGAACGGCAGCAGGCTGGCCCCTCCAAGCAAGAATAACCAGCTATTGAGGCACGAGGCCGCCATGCCTTGGAAATTATGCTTTGCGACAAAGCTCCAGCCCCAAATAGCTGTGACAAGCACCAGAGCAAACGCCCAAAATTTAGACCTGTACATTGCGAATCCCATGTGCAGAAAGAGTTCATGCTCCTCAGCTTACAAGCTGGTAGGGCCAGGATAAGGTCATACAGATGCTCCAACCGGCTATGCTTTGGCTTTGCAGTGCCTATCGCTGTCTTCGCCTTTGTGATTATATTTCTGGCTTTAGAGCCAGACACACTACACGCCATGCTCTGCATGCCAATCTGGTTTGCCATCCTGGCTGTGGCCTAGCGTCGAAAAGGGAAGGCACCGCCGCTGGCAAGCGAGACCTCCGTCTCCTAAAGAAAAAGGGCTACCAGGTCATGCCCTGATAGTTCATTCCAGTACTGGGCTAAATGAGCTTGCTCAGCACAAATGTAGTGACCGTATTTTCAACGCCAGGCATGGCTGCAATCATCTTCCACACTGTGTGAACCCGCTCGGGGTGGGCCGCTTCAATCCTCACCATCAAATCGAACTCACCGCTCATGACTTCGCACATGGTGACCTCGGGAATCCCCTTCACCCCCCTCACCACATCATCGCCACGCATCCGGTCATGCCGATATACAAAAATGATGGCGCTTATGGGGGCTGAAGGTTTAAGTCCCTCCCCCACCCGAACTGTGTATCCGTGTATAACCCCATCGCGCTCCATACGCTCAATACGCTGACGGACTGCGTTGCGCGAAAGGTTGACCTTGATACCAAGCTCTGCATGGGCAATTTTGGCGTTGGCAGTGAGCTCAGCCAGGATCCGCTCATCCTGTGGATCGAGCAGACGTTTCATACAGTATCCCTATATGCCCCGAATAAAGCTGGAAAGGCCATCGATATCTCCCTTGCTCAGCACAAGATGATCCACAGACAAGCTGGCTGCCGCAGTCACTTCACCTTTCCACATGTCCAGCTCTGCCAAAAGCTGCGAGGACTTGCTGGGCGCAAGCTGCGCCAGGGTTACCATTGGGCTCGCAATGCTCCGACGATGAAGCCGCGCTGCGAGGGCGCCCGTTGCAGTCTGCGGATCGACGGCAGCTCCCGCCTCCTTGTACAAAGTAAGCATCTCCGCCTTGACTTGCTCATCCGCAACGGCATAGGAGTCAAACAGCATACGTACCTGCAGCCACTGCTTGTTCCCAATGCTCAGTTTACCGGAGTCCTCGAAAGCAGCCATTAGGCGCTGCACGGTACTGCCGTCACGATCATAGAACTCCCAGATGAAGCGTTCGAGGTTTGAAAAGAGTGAAAAGTCCATTGAGGGAGAGAGCGAATGGCTGACCTCTCGGGTAGAGTAGCTGTTTTGATTGATGAAGCGATGCAGAGAGTCATTGGTGTTGGTCGACACAATAACCTGATTGATGGCCAGCCCCATTTTTTGGGCAATGAAGCAAGCATAGATCTCGGCAAAGCTCGCACCCGGTATGCTAAACCCAACCGGGCGCACTCCTCCCCCAAGCTGCAAAGCACTGTGGAAAAAGAAGACGATCTGAGCCAACACACCAACCCAGTTTGTAGAGTTGAAACTGATGGGAAGGACATCTTCCACTGGCCAAGTCCTCAGCACCTTGGAAACCAGTGTCTGGCAATCATCGAAGCTACCGCCAACCTCGACCAACTGAACATGATCCGAGCTGGAGCCCATCAAACCTGCCAGGCGATCGGCAGGCACGCCGTCCCGGGGATAAAGGGCCAACACCTTCACATTGTGCACATCCTTGAAAGCTTCGATAGCTGCAAGCCCCGTATCACCATTGGTCGCCCCGATAACGACAGCCTGGCTGGGGGGAGTCAGGAAATGAGTAACAAGCCGAGATTGGAGTTGGGCTGCGAAATCCTTAGACGCCTGAGTCGGCCCGTGATGCAACTGCAAAACCCATTCATTTGGGCCAATCTGTTGAAGAGGAGCTACCGCTCGATGGTCAAACCCTTGATAGCAGTCCTTTAGCATTCTCCTCAAAGCAACACCTTCAATTTCCCCGCCTACAAATGGGGAAATCACACGAAACGCGAGCTCATCAAAGGGAAGCCATGACCAGCTGGCAATTTCTTCGCTATCAAAACGCGGGAGGCTCTCCGGCACGTAGAGCCCTCCATCAGATGCCATACCCGAGAGAATAACGCTACGAAAATTGGCAGGCTCAGCAGAACCACGAGTGCTTACGTAGTCCATATTTACTCCAAATAATAATTAAGCGACCATCCTGCGCTGCTAGAAAATTCATCAAACAGCCCTAAAAGCACTTTATGCACGCAACATCAGTAATTAAATAGGACAAATCGCATTATTTTATGGTCAAAATGCCCAGATAAGAGCATTTTGCCCGCGCAACCCCTGAAATCCAAATGTGCTCAGTCATTATGAGATGAAAAAAAGGCCGCTCAATGGCGGCCTTTGGTGTCATTTCATAAAGCTCACGCTGCAGACGAAAACTTCATAAGCAACAAGCCACCGACAATCATAATGGCAGCAATAATTCTAAGGGCACCAGCGGGCTCGCCGAGAAATGCAATGCCTACTGCAAACGCACCAATTGCACCAATCCCAGTCCAGATAGTGTAAGCGGTACCCAAGGGCAAACTTTTCATTGAATATGAAAGCAAAATAAAGCTAGCGACAACAGCAATAATAGTTACAAGTGACGCTCCGACCTTAGTGAAGCCTTCGGACTGCTTCATCGAAAAGGCCCATATAACCTCAAGAATTCCCGCAATAATCAAACTAAACCAAGCCATCGACCGCTCCCTAAAGAAGCCGGGTCGTCCCGGCAAGATTAACCCAAATCAAAGGGGTCGTCCCCTGGGCACCCGAATAATTAAGATTTAAATCAAGCTTCAACAAGCTCTGTGGTGATAACAGCACCTGGCATCATTTTCGACAAGCCTGTGACAAGATCGTCTGCTGCTGAGTTAAGCGCCTCGATTGGCATCTCAGGCAAACTTTCCAGAATGAACCACATCTGCTTAGCCTCGGCATCCAGACGGGTTCGGACACCTTGACGCCAGTTCCAACGACGGCAGGTGACACCCCGATCATCGCGCCAAATGACCTCACCAGCATCAGGTGGTTCATTCGCAGGCTCGCCACTTTTCATCGTGTCAAACTCTTCACTGCCATCAGCAATGGTCAACCGGGGCATGCCAACGTAGGCGGCAAAATTCTCGCCACCCACTGGAATGGCATATTGAATGCTGATTGCATTGTAAAGGTCGACAACCGGATCAATTGTTGGAAGCTTCCCATCTTTTTTGACCCGCTTCAGGAGCGCCTCGGCAGAGCACGGGGTACGCTGCGGCTTCACACCAAACTTACGGAACGCATCACCCCAAGCAGCGAGGTGAGCATCAGCCCAATGTGCAGTGCCTGCCTCAACAACCTGATACGCACGCTCCATCGCTTCAGCGGCTACACCAGGATTGACGATAGGAGCCGCCTCTACGACGACACTGACGGCTCGAAAGCCTGGAGTGAGCTCGGCAATCCTTGGGTCAATTGACGGATGTACAGAAAGCATCAGAGAATCTCCTAAACTGACCAATTTAGAGCATTTTACTGACCGATGACCAAAAAAGTCAATATAACGACCGCCCCAGAAATCCATGTCCAACAGGTCAGCGAGGCAGTGGCCAAGCGACTTAGGGAGGTACGCAAGCAGCAGAAAATCTCTCTTGATGAGCTTGCCCGTCGCTCTGGCGTCAGCAAGGGAATGGTAGTGGAGATTGAAAACTGCAAAGCGAACCCAAGTATCGGCATCCTGTGCAAGATCTCAGCAGCCCTTGGGTTGTCCGTCGCTGACGTCGTGAATGTGGCGAGCACCCCCACGGCCCGCCTAATTGAGGCGCAGGAGATCCCGACGCTCTGGAATGGGCCTGAAGGTGGCACAGCCCGCTTACTCGCAGGCACAAGCGGGCCTAACATGATTGAGCTGTGGAAGTGGGAAATCAAACCTGGTGAAGTTTTCGAGTCCAGCGGCCATCCCACGGGCACCTTCGAGCTGTTTCATGTTGAACAAGGTACGTTGACCTTGGAGATCAGCGAGACAACGCTCATCATTGAGCAGGGGTGTTCAGCTGTTGCGAAAACAGATGTCCCCCATCGGTACATCAACGATGGCAAAAAGTCCGTCATTTTCGCCATGACCGTAGCCGAGCTTCATCAGTAACTTCTTTAAGTAAAAAAGCCTCCCAGGTAGGGAGGCAAAGAGGGTTACCTACGAAGATCAGGGTCGGGAGGTTGCATGAGGTCTCCCGAATGAATTTCAGTTACTGAAGGTCTCGTCCAGGGCCGCCGAAATGTCCTTGATCAGGTCGTCAGCATCTTCGAGACCAATCGAAAGACGCAGGTGACCATATTCAAGGAACTCTTTGGGATAGTGCTCGGAGCCACCACGGGCTTCAGGGCCCACGTGAACGATGAGCGATTCATCGTGGCCGATGGAAACGGCTGAAGTAATAACCCTCAGCTTCGCAACGAAGCGGTTCTGCTTGTCAGAGCTGCCTTTGACAGCAAACGCCATTACACCGCCGAATCCTTTACCTTCAAACTGACGACAGGCCAGTTCGTGCTGAGGGTGAGACGGCAGGCCTGGGTAGTAGACATAGGCAATCCGTTCGTCGGAATCCAGGAATGCAGCCACCTTCTCAGCCGTAGCAAGATGCTGGTGGATCCGCAGAGGCAAGGTTACTGAGCCACGCATGATCAGCCAGGCATTGAATGGGGAAATGACAGCACCAAGGTCAACCAAGGCGTCATGCTTGATCTTGCCGATCAGTTCTTTGCTGCCGATCACAACACCACCCATGGCGTCACCATGACCATTGATGTACTTGGTCAGGGAGTGAACGACCAGATCAGCGCCTTTGCTCAAGGCGTGGAAGAACGGAGGCGGGGTGAAGGTTGCGTCAACCGACAGCAGAGCACCATGTGCTTTAGCAATTTCTGCCAAGCCTTCGATATCCGCGACCTTGGTGGTCGGGTTCCCGATGGACTCGGTGTGGATCAGCTTGGTGTTAGGCTTCATTGCCTTACGCACTGCGTCCAAATCACCCATGTTGACGAAGGTCGCTTGAATGCCATAGCGCTCAGGAAGCAGCTCTGCGAACAGACGCCACACTGCTTCGTAGGTCACGTCGCCGACAACAATATGATCTCCACTTTTCAGAAAAGTGAAGAACACCGAGTGCAGTGCAGCAACCCCGGTCGCAAACGCAGCTGCAGCCTCACCGCCCTCGATAGCTGCGAGTTTCTTCTCCAGGCACACCTGGTTGTGGCCTGCGTTACGGGTGTAGACCAACCCATCAGGGCTCGACCAGTCCATGTCCTCCGGGTCATCAGGTAGACGATAAGAGTTTGCCATGACCAGCGGGGTGCGCACGGCGCCGGTGGTGACGTCCATAACGTTGCCACCATGAACGGCCTGGCTGCTAACGCCCAACGTGGCCAGGTTTTCTTTATCAGGACGCATCTTAATACCCTCTTGCTTATTGAGCTTCTTTTAATGTGGGCTTAACAGCCAACTCTTCGTTTGCTTCAGCAGCAGTGGTTGAAACCAACTCCTGATTTTCATCAAACTTCAATTTTCTGTTTGCGATTCCGTAAACTCGACCTCGAACCATATACCAGCCAATCACAAGAACCGCTGCGTAGAAGGGGATAGACGCTGCGGAGTAGGTACCTACTGGGTAGTCGCAAGCAATCAGAATGAAGACCAGAACGAAAAATGCCAGTGTCGCGTAACCGCTATAAGGCGCGAACATCATCCTGAATTTAGGCCGTTCAATAAGGCCTTGCTGGGATAGCTTGAAGAGTTTGAGCTGGCAGAGAATAATCACTCCCCAGGCACCAAGCATCAAAATGGCCGTCAACGACATGGCAATTTCGAAAGCCTGACCGGGCAGAAATGCATTCATTGCAACGCCAACCAGGGAAGCAATTGTCGTGAACATAATCCCTGCAAACGGTACCCCACTGCTGTTCATTTTCACAAGGAATGGCGGTGCAGATCCTGTTACAGCAAGCGAGCGAAGAATACGTCCGGTGGTGTAAATCCCGGCATTGAGTGATGAAATGGCAGCAGTGAACAACACCATGTTCATGATGGCATCAGCACCGCGCACCCCAATGGCACCAAAGAAGGTCACCAGTGGACTCACTCCTGGGATATAAGAGGAGCTCGGCATAAGCAACGAAAGCAGCAATATAGTGCCAACATAGAAAACAACAATACGGAAGACAACTGCCCGAATGGCTTTAGGCATGACCTTTTCAACATCCTGGGCCTCCCCCGCTGCTGTGCCAACAAGTTCAATACTACCGTAAGCGAACACTACACCCTGTATCAAAATTACAGCCGGCATCACTCCATAAGGGAACCACCCCCCATGATCTGAAATCAACTGGAACCCAGGAACATGGCCGTCGATGGGTGTACCAAAGATAACCATGTACACACCCACGCAGAGGAATGTAACCAGGGCTGCTACTTTAAAAAAGGCAAACCAGAATTCCAGCTCGCCAAAAATTCTTACAGATACCAGGTTAATACCAGTAATAATCGCTAGCACACCCAGTGCAGAGGCCCATTGTGGGACGTCCCCAAGGAATGGAACATACGCCTTGAAGAAATTCAGGTAAAGCGCCGTCGCAGTGAGCTCAGCAATCGCAACCGTTACCCAGTTTGTCCAATACATCCAACCCGCTGCATAAGCCAGTTTTTCGCCATAGAACTCTCGGGCATAAGACACGAATGACCCGGTGGACGGCCTGTGGAGAACCAACTCACCGAGAGCGCGGATGATGAACCATGCAAATACACCGCACACAGCAAATGCAAAAACAAGTGAAGGGCCGGCCTCAGAAAGTCGAGCACCTGCACCCAGGAATAAACCGCTGCCAACCGCCCCGCCAATGGCAATCATCTGTATTTGACGAGCCCGCAACGTCTTTTTGTAACCGACGTCTTCCGCACCAACATACTTAACCCTGCTTGCACGCTCAGTAGCTGGGCCAGCAGTTACACTCTCTCTAAAGCTCATACGCCAACACCTTGTTATTATATTAAGGCAAAGTGCAAGTCATACACACCTTACATACGCAGCATATTCACATCGAAAACTATCACCTCGCACACTCCAAGCCAGGTAGACCAGGATGTTGCGGGTAGAAAATTTATAAACGCACGGTCAGTTAGTGAGAACCGCCAATAAAAGCTTGAACTTCTATCACTACATCCACACCCAGTACCAGTTCAGAAACGACTGTCGAGCGCGCAGGCAGATTTGTGCCGAAGAATTCTTTGTAGACTTCATTCAAGCCATCAAAATGACTCAGATCTGATAGCCATATTATTGCCTTAACGACTTGATCAAAACTGGCCCCAGTAGCGGCCAAGGTTTCACCAATGCGCAGGCAGACTGCTTTGGTCTGAGCCCTGATGTCAGCCTTGATGAGTTCACCAGACGCGCTAACGGGGATCTGCCCTGAAAGGAATAGAACCCCCCCCGCCTTTACAGCTCTTGAAAGAGGGAGTGGTGCCTGGCTAGGGTATCGTTGAATAAGGTTGCTCATTATCGCTCACCTGATCTTAAAGGGGCACGGATGCCCCTCCTTTACTACCTGACGAAAACCGGCCCTAAAGTGGTTTCAGACGTTACTCACTGGGCCCGTTGAGGCAAATAACCTTAGGCTGGGTCATATCTTCGTAGGCGAAGCGCACACCCTCACGCCCCATGCTGCCGTACTTGAAGCCACCGAATGGCATCGCATCGAAACGGTAGTCAGACGAGTCGTTGATCATCACACCACCTGCCTCAAGCAGCTTTGCTGCCTTCATAGCGATGTTCAGATTGCTGGTGAAGATGCCAGCGTGCAGGCTGTACTCTGGCTCGTTGGCGAGCGCCAGAGCATCTTCAAGCGTGCTGATTGTTGGCGCTGATGGAAAATTGACCCACCCTGCCGATTGAAATTTGACCCAGGGCGGATTGCTGATTTTGTTACCAGCAACTGTGGATAAGTCTACCAGCGCAGCTGCTGTTGCCCCCACTCCTTCGCTAGCCCAGTTCAGTTGTTTAAGACCTGCCACACGCAGCCATGTAGCAGGCCGTCGTCGCCATGAAATCAGAACGGCTCATCGTCCTCCGGTTCCTGGCCGCCCTTACGCTTTCGCTCCCGTGATTTGATCTTGGCCTGGGCCGCCAAGCTACTGTGTTGCAGGCGATAGGACTCGTTACCGGTTTCGACGATGTGGCAGTGGTGGGTCAGCCGATCCAGCAGGGCGGTGGTCATCTTGGCGTCGCCGAACACGCTCGACCATTCGGCGAAGCTCAGGTTGGTGGTGATCACCACGCTGGTGTGTTCGTACAGCTTGGACAGCAGGTGAAACAGCAACGCACCGCCAGCCTGGCTGAACGGCAGATAACCCAGTTCGTCGAGGATGACCAGATCCATGCGCAGCAGTGCCTGGGCGATCCGCCCGGCTTTGCCGTCGTGTTTTTCGCGCTCCAGCAGATTGACCAGATCGACCGTGGAGTAGAAGCGCACGCGCTTACCGTGCCGGGTGATGCCGGACACGGCCAGCGCGGTGGCTAGGTGGGTTTTACCGGTGCCTGGCCCACCGATCAGCACCACGTTCTGCGCGGTGTCGGTAAAGGCCAGGCTGGCCAGCTCGCTGATCAGGCGTGCGTCGGCGCTAGAGGCGTTGAAATCGAAGCTGGCCAGATCGCGGTGCATCGGCAGCTTGGCCATGTTCATCTGGTGGCTCACCGAGCGCATGGCGCGATCTGTGTGCTCTTGTTCCAGCAGGTGTTCGAGCAGCCACTTGGACGAGGCTGTGTTCGACTCACCCTGTGCAGTTAACTCCGCCCAGGCCGTGGCCATGCCGTGCAGGCGCAGCTCCTTGAGTTCCGCCATCAAATCACGCATGACCGACCTCCTCGGCCTGGCCACGCAGGCGGTCGTAGCGCGCCGTGTTAGCGACGGGGGCTTCCTTGAGCGACAAGTGGGTTTCGACGCTGGGTGGTGGTTCGGTCGCGGCCAGGCGCGCCACGACATTGAGGATGTGTTCGGCGCTCAGGCTGCCGCTTTCCAGTACCAGCTCAACAGCCACCAGCACGGCATCGAGCCCGGCGACCGGTACGGCAGCCAGAACTTGCGCCATGATCCGGTCACCGCCGGCATGACGCCCCAGACCGTGCTTAAGCTGACGCAGCGGCGCCGGCAGATCAGCAAAGGGCGCGCCGTTGCGCAGCGCACCGGGCTTGCGTTCGATCAGCGGGAGGTAGTGCTGCCAGTCATAGCTGACCTGGTCGCGATCCAGCAAGCGGACATGGCTGGCGATCAGCGCGTCGTCAGCCACCACCTCGATTCGCGTCGGATACAAACGGCTGCTGACCCACTTACCCGCGTACTCACACGGCACCGAGTAGCGGTTGCGCCCGACGCTGACCAGGCAGGTGCTGGAGACCCGCGCAGGCCGCTCGACGTAACCGTCGAATGGCGCTGGCACAGGCATCAGTTCAGCGCGCTCCAACTCCAGCACTTCGGCCACACTCAGCCCGCTGTATTGAGGGTGCGTCAGCTCGCTCCAAAGCGCGCGGCAGCGCTGGCCCAGCCAGGCATTGAGTTCCTCGAAGGAGTGAAAATGACAGTCCTGGGCGTCTAGCCAGATGCGCCTACGGCTGTCTTGCACGTTCTTTTCAACGATGCCCTTTTCCCAACCAGCGGCGACGTTGCAGAAGTCCGGATCGAACAGGTAATGCGCGCACATCACCGCAAA
>Ga0182747_1003420_pt1 | contig 10660 bp, 9 predicted proteins | sample eDN3rd30CBELigBY_FD_128526 | JGI IMG/M metagenome (GOLD analysis project Ga0182747, IMG submission 128526) | Enriched backyard soil microbial communities from Emeryville, California, USA - eDNA 3rd pass 30_C BE-Lig BY (version 2) (version 2) | ecosystem: Environmental > Terrestrial > Soil >...
CGGCCTGCGCAACGGCGAGCTGCTCGATGATCCAGAGCTTCAGCCGGTTATCGCTCAGCTCGTCGACGAATCAGTGAATGTTATGCGCGCCGCCGGTGTGCCGGTTGGCACGCATGACCACCTGGCGTATGCACGCAAGGTCATGCGCGACACGGCGACAAACTACTCGTCGATGCTGCAGGATGTCCGCAACGGCCGACGGACCGAAATAGATTCGATCAATGGCGCGGTCACGCGCCTGGGCGCTGAGCTGGGCGTCGCGACGCCGCTCAACCGTCTGCTGACCGTGCTTGTGCATAACCGCGAGCGCGCTGTCCGACGCGAGCAGCCGCCGACGACCGAGGAGGAATCACCAGATGGCTGAAGCACAACGCGAGAAGATCAGTGCCCCTGCGCTCCGCGCGATGAAAGGTTCTGAGCGGATCGCGATGGTGACCGCCTACGATTACCCGACCGCCCGCGCCGTCGAGGCGGCCGGTCTCGACGCCATCCTCGTCGGCGACTCACTCGGCATGATCGTTCTGGGCTACGAGTCGACGATCCCGGTAACGATGGACGACATGATCCATCACACCCGCGCTGTCATGCGTGGGGTTGAGACGGTGCATGTTGTCGCCGATCTGCCATTCATGTCCTATCACGTCAGCAAGGCACAGGCGGTTGAAAACGCCGGTCGGCTGATGAAGGAGGGCGGTGCGGACGCCGTTAAGCTCGAAGGCGGCAAGACAATGGCCAGCCGCATCGAGGCGATCGTTCGCTGCGGTATCCCGGTCATGGCGCACATCGGCCTGACGCCGCAGGCTTCCGCCGCGCTGGGCGGCTTCAAGGTGCAGGGCCGTTCGCTCGATGCCGCACGCGGCGTGATTGACGACGCTCTGGCCGTCGAGGCAGCAGGCGCCTACGCTGTCGTCGTCGAGGCCGTACCACGGCAACTGGCCCGCATCATCACCTCGCGCCTGTCGATCCCGACCATCGGAATCGGCGCAGGCGTCGAGTGCGACGGGCAGGTACTGGTCAATGGCGATCTGCTCGGCTCGTTCGACCGCTTCATCCCGCGCTTCGCCAAGCGCTACGCCGATCTGGCGACAACGATGCGCGATGCCTTCGCGACCTACGCCGCCGAGGTGCGCTCGGGTCAGTTCCCCGAGCAGGAACACGGCTTCGCCATGTCACGCGAGGTGATTGCAGCGCTGGAGGCCGATGACTCACAAGCCTGAATCACTGCTCGATACGCTGGTTGGTTACTCAAACAGCGTTTGCGTACTGCGGTCACGGAAATGTAGGGGCGTATCGCATACGCCCGGCTGGCACAACGGCGGCGCAGGCGCGCGGCATGCGTCCGCATTGCACACACCCCTGCACCGGCCAACCCGTCCGACACGCGCGGAGGTAGTAGCGGTCTAACCGGGCGTATGCGATACGCCCCTACATTTTTGGAACCACAGTACTCCTGCAGTCACATCCCCACCTCCCGCGTCCAGCTCTCGGCAGGCTTCGGTATACTCCGGCGTCCGTCTCTGTACGGACAGCACTGTGCGAATCACTCGTTTGTGAGCGTGGGGAGTCCCGATTTCATGTCGATCAATCTGCGTCGTGCGGCGCTGATTATGTTTGCCGCGATGCTCCTGATTCCGGCGATTGCTGCTTGCGGTGGTGGTGACGACGATCCGACTGCGACGGCTGAGCCGACGGTCGCTGAACAGTCCTCACCAGCGGCAACAGAAGCGGAAGCAGAAGCGACCTCAACGACCGCTGCTGAGCCGACGGGCGAGGCGACAACGACTGAGGATAGCGCCGAAGCAACGCAACCGGCTGAGGCGAGCCCGACGACTGCCGCGACGTCGGAGCCGGTCGATGCGCCGGTCGCCCCGGATGATGTCGCCTACGGCTTCAACGTCTTTGCCTGGGGTAACGAGTCCGAGATCCAGCACAACCAGGAGACGATCGCTCTCGTCCAGGATGCTGGCTTTAACTGGGTGCGCTTGCACTTCTACTGGGGCGCGATCCAGCGCGCGCCGGACTGGTGGGACCCGCTGCCGATTGACAACATCGTCGATCAGTACTCAGCCGCCGGCGTGAAGATCCTCGCCACCGTGTCGAATCCGCCCGACTGGGCCAAGGACCCGAGCGGCGAGCAGCTCGTCGGTAACGTCGCTGACTGGCAGAACTTCATGTTCTTCATGGCTGATCGCTACAAGGGCAAGGTTCAGGCGTGGGAGATCTGGAACGAGCAGAACCTCGCTAGTACCTTCGGCGGCAATGTGGATGTCGGCCAATATGCCGAGCTGTTGCAGGCCGGCTATCAGGGCGTCAAGGCGGCAGATTCATCGGCGCTCGTTGTCTTCGGCGGCCTGACTCCGACCGGCGTCAACGATCCGGCAGTTGCCATTGACGATGTCGAATACCTGCGCTCGTTTTACGAGTACCAGGGTGGGTCGTACACTCAGTACTTTGATGTCATGGGCATGCACGCCAACGCGACGAACAATGCGCCGGACCTGATGTATCCAGACAATCCGGGCACTGGCGACTGGTCGCAGGACGCCAGCTTCTACTTCCGGCGCGTCGAGCAGCTGCACGACCTGATGACGGAATTCGGCGATACGCGCCCGGCCTGGATCACCGAGTTCGGCTGGACGACCGATAACCAGGCCGCTGGTTACGAGTACGGCGCAGATGTCAGCGAAGAGCAGCAGGCCGAGTATCTGGTGCGCGCGTTCGAGATTGCTCGCACCGACTGGGCCGAATGGTGTGAGGGGTTGTTCGTCTGGAACCTGAACTTCTCGGTTGTCACCGAGCCGGACGACGAAAAGTACCCGTGGTCGGTGGTCAATGGTGACTTCTCGCCACGCCCAGCCTATGACGCCCTGCGGGCGATGCCGAAGCCCTGAGCTTTGTGATGGTCGGCGGCCAGCGGAGTGGCAGCATGCTGCCGCTCCGCGCCACGACCAACCAGGCGCAGACGCTTGAGCTATCCTGCCGAGCGTTACCAGCGAATTCCCCGGCGTGAGGCTGGCGATGACCCGCCGGCGTCGCGCTTCCCGATGCGCGCAATCGGCCTGACTGCGCTCGATGTTGCGTTGCTGATTCTCTTCTGGCTCCTGTTCTTCCGCCCGGTCCTCATCTCGCGTGACCATTTCATCCCGTTCGACCTGATCGACCAGCACTACATGTTCCAGGCATTCATTCACCGCGCGCTTGCGGCTGGTGACTCGCCATGGTGGACACCCAACATCCTCAGCGGCTATCCGATCATCGCCGATCCGCTCTCGGCGCTCTTCTACCCGCCGAACGCTGCGATGCACTTCCTGACGCGCGGCGACTTTCTGCCGTATTTCCGTATGGAGGTGCAGCTCACGCTGCACGTCCTCTGGGCGGCGCTTGGCGCGTATGCGCTGGCTCGCTCGCTGACCGGCTCGCGGGCCGGTGGGCTGGTAGCGGGACTCACGTTTGCGTTCGGGGGCTTCTTCGCCTGGCATGTGCCACACCTGTCGCCGCTGTCGTCGCTCAGCTGGCTGCCCTGGATGCTCTTCGCCTATCACCAGGCAGTCCGCCGCCGGAATCTGCTCTGGGTCGCGCTCGGGGCAGGTGCCTTCGGCATGCTCGTTCTTGCCGGTCATGCGCTCACCATCCTGCAATCTGGCTATCTGCTTGGCTTGCTGGGCGTGACGGTCGCGCTATTCACCTGGCGCAATGACCCGCGCCGCGCCGCCTGGGCGTTTGGCGCAGCGGTCGCTGTTGGCTTGCTCGGAACCGGGCTGGCTGCCATTCAGCTGCTGCCATCCTGGGAGCTGAGCAGCCAGACATCGCGCGCCGGTCTGAGCTGGGTCGAGGCTAGCGGCTCGTCATTCAGGCCCCTCTGGCTACTGACGGCCATCGCGCCGGATTACTTCTCACCGAACGATCCGGCGCTCTACTGGGCGACCGGCGATCCGGCCGAGACGAACATGTACCTCGGTCTCGTCCCGCTCTTCCTGGCCGTCCTCGGCGTTGCGTGTGCTGACCGCCAGCATCGTCGACTGGTTGGCGGCATTCTCGCGGCTGGAGCGATCAGCCTGGTGCTGGCGTTCGGTAGCCACGGCCTGATCTATCGGCTCGTCTTCGAGATCATGCCCGGCTTCGATCATGTTCGCCGGCCCGGCAACTTCATTGCCCTTGTCACGCTGTGCATCGGTCTGCTGGCCGCCTTCGGCGTCCGCGCTCTCGAGGAGCGCTATCGCGCCGATGGTGTTCTGGCAGCGCGGATGCTGGGCCGATTCCTGCTGGTCGGAACTGGGTTGCTCGTCCTCGGGCTCGCATTCGCCGCGCTACGGCGTACCGGCGCTGACGAGGCAGTCTGGCTCGATCGGCTGCGCAACATTGAGATCGACCTGCTCGTCGCCATTGTCGTGGCGCTGCTGGCGATTGTCGTCGTCTACGCCCGCGTCATCTGGCGCTTCCCGGCTTCGGCGCTGGTCATCGCGCTGGTCATGATCGTCGGGGCTGACGTCGGGCTGGCCAACGCCAACCGCGTCTACGCCGATCACGCGAGCAAGCCGGACTCGTACATCGGGCCCGACTGGGCCGCAGCGCCGGAGGACCCGTTCGTCCGCTGGTTGCTTGACCGTCAGACTGCGGCCGAGCCGGATCAGTTCCGTATCTATCCCGATCAAGCTGGCTCAATCTGGATCAATGGCTCGCTCGTTTGGGACCTGCAGAGCATCAACGGCTATAGCGTCCTCTGGCCGCTGGAATATCAGGAGCTTTTCAATCTGGCCGTCGGCAATCCGGGCTCGCCGATCTACGACCTGCTCAACATCCGCTACGTGCCGGTCACGCGCCCGCTGGCCGAGCTCTATCCAGGCTTCGATCTGTCGGGATTCCAGTTGGCGATGGATGGCTGGATGCAAATCTACGAGAACACGGACGCGATGCCGCGCGTCTGGATTGCAGAGCACTGGGTCGCACAGCCTGACGAGCATGTGCTGTCGTGGATGACGACCAACGCCGGTTCGCTCCGCGACACGGTCGTGGTCAGCGACCCGCCGGTTGAGGGATTGACCTCCAGCGCGCCAGCCACGGGCGGTAGCGCCGACATCGTCGAGTATGGCAACACACGCGTCGTCGTCCGCGCATCGTTGCCGACCGCCGGCTACCTTGTCCTGGCCGATCCGTATTATCCCGGCTGGTCGGCGACGGTCGATGGCGCTGCTGCCGAAGTCGTGCGGGCAGACCACGCGCTGCGCGCTGTCTGGCTGTCGGAAGGTACGCACGACGTTGTCTTCACCTATCGCTCGACGCACCGCACGCTTGGTACATTCATGACGCTCGTCTCGTTGCTGGCTATCGTTGGTCTCGGCATCTGGTCGGTTATCCAGCCGCGCTGGCCCGTGGGACGCGCTGTGATACGATCACAAACCCGTGCCGACAGGAAGTGAAACTGACGCTCCGCTGCCGCAGATCGAAGGGATTGTCCGTGAGGTTGTTCTCATCGCTGCTTGCCGTGTTGATGCTCGCTGGTGCACTAACGATCTCCGCGCCACCGCAGCGCTCGGCAGAGGCAGCTGATCTCCGCCAGCCCGTCTATTTCGACACAACCGGCTACTGGTTGCAGGGCAGCTTCCGCGAGTACTGGGAGACGCACGGCGGCCTCTACATCTTTGGCTACCCCATCACCGGTATCTTCATGGACAACGGCCTCTGGAAGCAATATTTCGAGCGCGCCATCTTTGAGTATCACCCGGAGTACGCCGGGACCGAGTACGAAGTCCTGCTCCAGCGCCTCGGCGCGATACGCGCCGAAGGGCGCGAGAACGAAGCGGCCTTCAAGCCGATCCAGACTGATTCCGACGCGAACTGCACGTTCTATGCGGAGACTGGCCACCGCCTCTGCTTCGGCTTCCGCTCGTACTGGCAGGATCATGGTGGTCTGCCGAACTTCGGCTTCCCGATCTCGGAAGAATTTGACGAGCGCAACCAGCCACCACCAGCCGGTGACGGCGAGATTCACACCGTCCAGTACTTCGAGCGCACACGCTTTGAATACCACCCGGAGTACGCCGGAACGCAGTACGAAACGCTGCTCGGCCTGCTCGGTTCCGAGTATCTCGTCGCCCACCCCGCGCCAGCCGATGCTGTCGCGCGACAGGACCCGAACGCCCCACCTGTAGATCCGACCAGCGGCCGCGCCGAGGCTGCACAGGCCGCACCGGGCTTCAACGCGTTCCTGGCAGGCGACGGCAGCGCCGAAGCGACGGCGTTCAACGCGAAGACCATCGAGATGGTCAAGGCGGCCGGCTTCGAGTGGGTTCATTTTCAGGCCCGCTGGGACTCGCTGGAGCACGTCGGCCCCGGTCTTTATGACCCGATCGGTCTGGACCGGATCACCGCCCAGACCAGCGCCGCCGGCATCAAGCTCCTCGTCAGCGTCGTCGGGCCGAGCCCCGGCTGGGCGGGTGTCAATGGCGACATCCCGACCGACACTGCGCACTTCCGCGATCTCATGGAGTTCCTCTCGGGCCGCTACAAGGGCAAGGTGCAGGCCTGGGAGATCTGGAATGAGCAGAACCTGGCATCCAACAGCGGAGGCTGGGTTCAGGTCGGCCCCTATGTCGAGCTGCTCAAGGCGGGCCACGACGGCGTGCGTGCCGGCGATCCGTCGGCCTGGGTGCTGTTCGGCGCGCTGACACCGAACGGGCTCGACAAGCCGGACATCGCGATCGCCGACGATCTGTATCTGCAACGCGCGTACGAGTACACCGGTGGCGCGCTCTCCAACTACTTCGATGCGCTGGGCGCACATCCCGGCAGCAACGACAACTCGCCGGATCAATCGTGGCCGGACAACCCGGGAACCGATGGCTGGGACAACGACAACTCGTTCTACTTCCGGCGCGTCGAGGATCTGCGTGACATCATGGTGCGCTGGGGAGACAGTGGCAAGCGCATCTGGCTGACCGAGTTTGGCTGGTCGACAGCGAACGAGGCTCCCGGCTACGAGTACGGCGCGGCGATCTCAGACGAGATGCAGGCCAACTACCTCCTGCGTGCCTTCGAGATCGGTCGCACCGAGTGGCCATGGATCGGCCCGATGTTTGTCTGGAACCTGAACTACAGCGTGATCACCGACCCGGCCGACGAGAAGTATCCGTGGGCAGTGCTGAACGGCGACTGGTCGCCGCGACCGGCCTACGATGCGCTCAGGACGATGCCAAAGGAGTAGTCCACAGGACATTGCTCCTTGCGCCCGACACGCGCGTGGCTCACAATCGAACCCTGTGAGCCACGCGTTCGTGAAGGGAGCCCCTGCCATGTCGTGGTCACCCGAGATCCAGCCATTCGCCGAGCGAGTCGTTGAGAGCGCGCGCCGGCTTGTGGAGGGACACGCCGTCCTCTCGCACTCCCAGCACGGGAACATCAGCATCAGGTTGCCGGACTCCAATCGCTTCCTGCTGACTGGCGTCGGCGCCCTCGCCGATCTGCAGACGTCCGATCTGGCGCTGCTGTCGACTGATGGCGACATTCTCGATGGGCAGATCGGCCCGGCATCAAACGAGATCATTCAGATGCACGCGGCGGTCTACCGACGCCGCCCCGACATCAACGGCATCGTCCACACCCACTCGCCATACGTCACCTCGTTCGCCATTGCCAACAAACCGATCGAGCCGACCTACGAAGCGATGGTGCGCTTCGACATCAACGAGGCAGTCCCAGTCGCGGCCTATGGCGCGCGCGGTTCGGAGCGCTCGGTGAGCAACATCATTGATGTTGTGAACGACACAAACAAAGCTGTGCTGCTGGCCAACCATGGCCTGCTGGCGTTCGACGATACGCTGGAGAAGGCGACGCACCTCGTCTTCGTCCTGGAGGAAGCGGCCCAGTTCTCGCTGATGGCCAATGTCATCGGCGGCGCGCAGGCGCTGCCGCCCGAGGCGATCCGGCAAACGCAGGAGCGCCGCGTCGAATTCGAGCGCGCCGGCGTCGTCAGCGCGGACGACGAATAGCCGAACACTCAAGCGGCGACGCTCGTCGTCGCACACGTGCCCGGCAGGAGGGAAGATCGTCTGATCGACATCTGTCTTCTCGGTAACGGCGGCATGATGCCTCTGCCGGGCCGTCCACTCTCGGCCTGCCTCATTCGGGTCAATGGCGAGACGATTCTCTGGGACTGCGGCGAGGGAACACAGGTCAACTGGCGCGCCAGCGGCTGGCCGTTTCGCTCGACCGGCGCGATCCTGCTGAGCCATCTGCACGCCGATCACGTCGCTGGATTACCGGGGATCCTCTTTCAGATCGCCCACTCGGGTCGTCGCGAGCCGGTCACGATCTACGGCCCGCCTCGCACACACGAGGTGGTGCAACACCTGTTCAGCATTGTCGGGCGTGTACCGTACGAGCTTGGCGTCGCTGAACTGGAAGGTGGTGAGTCTTTCGATCTACCTGGCGGCGTGCAGGCATCAGCGATCCTCGCGCAGCACCATGTCCCGTGCCTTGCCTACCGTCTCAATGTCGCCCGGACACGACGCTTCAATGCCGAGCGCGCGCGAGAGCTTGATATCCCGATTGAGCAGTGGTCACGTCTGCAGGCGGGAGAGCCGGCTGACGGGGTGAACCCGAACGATGTGCTCGGGCCGCCGCGGCGTGGCTTAAGCGTTTCACTCGTCACCGACACCGCGATCTTCGACGAGCTGACTCCGTTTGTGGCCGATAGCGACCTGCTGGTCTGTGAGGCGATGTACGCCGATGACGCCCTGACCGAGCGTGCCCGCAAGCGCGGACACATGACGGCGCGTCAGGCCGCGCGGCTGGCAGCCGATGCTGATGTTCGCTCCCTGTGGCTCACCCATCTGAGCCCGGCGGTTGAGGATCCGTCTGCCGTTTCTATGATCGCAAGCCAGGAATACCCCGACGCAGTTGTCGGCATCCCTGGCCTGACGACGACGCTTCGCTTCGACGATGAATGATCGTCCGACAGTGCCAGACACCACTGCTCGATTCAAACAGACATATGCGACGAATGCCCGAGATTGTCGGAGATCGTTGCCAGCAGCGCGTCCAGCTCGAACGGCTTCAAGACGAAGTCGTCGGCTGGAAGCTCTCGTGTGCGCGGTCGTTCTTCACACGCCGCGGAAACGGCAATGATTGGGATATCACGAGTCACCGGGTCGGCTTTCAATTGCCTGGTCGCAGTTACTCCGTCGAGTACCGGGAGCATCAAATCCATTACGATCAGGTCGGGCTGAATTGTTCGCGCGGCGTTGATTCCCGCGCGCCCGTCTGCGACGCCTCGAACCTCGAATCCTTCCTCGGACAGGAACTCACGGAGGACGGACCGAATGGCAGGATCATCTTCGACGAGCAGGATGCAAATCACGTGTCCTCCTACCCTCCGCACCGGCTCAGTGGTGCGGCAACCTGGTACATACCAGATTCCGTGCCACCCTCGTTCGTCCAACTCAGGAGAAGCCGATCTGATCTTGGCTGTTGTCTGTCGTACGGCGCATGAGCAACTACTGTTGAGGTAAAGAGCGCCTGCAACAGGATCTCCTGGTGTTTCCTGTGATCTCTATGCGATAAAGCGACCTGAGGTTGCGATATTGTTTCGACTTCGATTGGGTCGTTCCCTCCGCTTGGGCGTGCTGTTCGCGCTTTCGGACATCTCTGTTGATCCTATTCTGTCGGAATCGCGCCGATTCGGGGTTTTTACGTATTCCTTCCAGTCTCCGGCATGCGTAGAGTGGTAGTGCGTGATACTACGCAATCGATGGTGACCAGTTGAATCAGGGGGTGACATCAATGAAGCGACTGCAGGCATCATTGGTAAGTGTGGAAACCCCGGAGATGGTCGGGGAACATGCCAGGACCGGCATGGTTCGCTCGGATGACATCGACGAGGGCGGCGGGGCGAAACGCGAGCGCGTCGCGACCAGCGACGTGGTCACTCGCAACTCACCGGTGGTGATGATCAGACGCGATGACGCTATCGAATTTCTATCTGACGCGAGAGACTGAGTATCCAACCAGTTTGCTGATTCGTGGCATGCTCCACGCGAACAGATCTCTACTCGTAACGTGCTGACGCTCCGGTGCGGGCAGTGACAACGGCAGGGAGGAAAGCGTGGAGACTAGCGAACCACGAATGACGCGCCAGAAAGCGGCCGGCTTACAACGATTCTTCCTTCGTAGCCCGGTCAAGCTCTATCGTGGGCCAATCGCCGAGCTGTTGCGCTGGCGCTGTGTGTTGCTGCTGATCGCGACCGGACGAAAATCCGGCGAGCCGCGCCCCGTCTGCATCAGCTTCATGCCCGACGGCGACCGCTACATTGTCTTCTCCGGTTGGGGAACCAGCTCAAACTGGTATCGCAACGTCCGCGCGAACCCGCATGTCACGATCCAGGTTGGCCGCAAGCGGATGGAAGCTGAGGCCCGCTTGATCGATTCTCCCGAAGAGCGCGTAAATCTGATGCTGCGTATGCAGAAGCGCTCCGGCTCGTGCGGGCCACCGAAGCTGGTTCGGCCATTGCTGCGCCTGACCGGCCTGTTCGATTACGACGCCGAGTTGCGCATGGCTGTCGAGCAGGGTGGCGACCTGCCGGTACTGGAGATCGTCCCGCTCGACGGCCAAAGCGTCCAGAGCTAACTGACCGCGGCGGCCGCCTGCCCTGCATGCTTCGCGAAC
>Ga0182747_1003423_pt1 | contig 10659 bp, 10 predicted proteins | sample eDN3rd30CBELigBY_FD_128526 | JGI IMG/M metagenome (GOLD analysis project Ga0182747, IMG submission 128526) | Enriched backyard soil microbial communities from Emeryville, California, USA - eDNA 3rd pass 30_C BE-Lig BY (version 2) (version 2) | ecosystem: Environmental > Terrestrial > Soil >...
AGGGCATCCGCGATCTCGTGCTTGCGGTTCTCGAAATCCGACAGGTCGATCACCGGGATCGCGCGTTCGACGGTGGTGCCTTCGCCGCCGATCGTGGTTTCCTTGTTCAGCTCGGCCAGAGCGTAGTTTGCATTGGACATTGCAGTCTCCTTGAATGCCCTTGCGGGCGGTTGGGGAGCAATTTCCCGACCCCAGGGGCCTGAACGCTTCTACTCCGGGTAAAAAATCAATGTTCCGACTTGGGCAGGCTCCAGGGGAAGACGCGCTTCTGGACCTGCACCACGACCTGGAACAGCAAGAGCGACATTGCGGCCAGAACGATCAGCCCGGCCCATGCCTGCGGCAACTTGAACATGGAGGTCGAAAACTGGATGAAATAGCCCACCCCCGCCTCGGAGGCGACGAATTCGGCCACCACCGCGCCGATGACGGCCAACGTGATCGAGATCTTCAGCGCCGAAAAAATATAGGGCACGGCATAGGGCAGGCGGATCTGCGTCATCTCGCGCCATGCCGGGGCGCGCAGGCTGCGCGACAGCTCGATCAGTTCCGGCGGCGTCGCGGAAAGGCCGGTCGCGGTCGAGACGACCAGCGGGAAGAAGGTGATCAGCGTGGTGATGACCACGCGGGGCAGGTCGCCCGCGCCAAGCGCCACGATGATGATTGGCGCAATGGCGACAACGGGCGTCGACTGCACGATGACCAGCAGCGGATAGAGCGTCCTCGACAGCAGTGCCGAGCGCATCATCACCATGGCCAGCGGGACCGAGACCACGATGGCCAGCCCGAAGCCCAGCAGCGCGACGCGCAGGGTTGACCAGACATGCAGCATCCAGCGCGAGAAGCCGATCGCGGCGAAGGAGTTCAGGATCGCGCTGGGGGCGGGCAGCAAATAGGATGGGATCGCGAAAATCCGCACGGCGATTTCCCATAGCAGCACCGTCCCGATCAGCGTGGCGCCGGTGGTCACGCCGGGCAGGTCGACCAGACGTGGCAGCAGCGGGCGACTGTCCTGCGACATGGGGGCTGTGCTGGCCGCAGCCACCGGGCGCGCGGGCGCGGGGCGGACGGGGGCAGGGCGGGATGCCTTGGCGGGGACGGTCTGGCTTTGGGTCATGGCATCCTTCATTTCAGGCCACCTCGCGCATCATCAGCCGGTCGCGCAGATCGGCGGTCAGGTCCAGAAGGGCCGCGTCCTTCATGCTTTCGGGTCCGCGCGGGCGGTCGACCGGCACGAGATGCTCGCTGGCGACCATGCCGGGACGCCCCGACATCACCAGCACGCGATCGGCCAGAAGCGCGGCCTCGCTGACCGAATGGGTGATGAACACGACGGTCTTGGGCTTCCGGGCAAAAATGCCCAGCAAGTCGAAGCCCATGACCTCGCGCGTCAGCGCATCCAGCGCCGAGAACGGCTCGTCCATCAACAGGATGTCGGGGTCCATATGCAGGGCGCGGGCAATTCCCACGCGCTGCTGCATGCCCCCCGACAGCTCGTCCGGCAGCCGCTTGCCGAAACCCTCAAGCCCCACCATCGCCAGCAATTCCTGCGCCCGGTCGCGGTCGCGAGGCGTGACGCGACCGGTCTTGTGGCGCACCGGGAAAACGATGTTATCCTCGACAGTGGCCCATGGCAGCAAGGTGGGCTTCTGGAACACGATTCCGATATCGTCGCGTGGTCCGGTGACGGGCATGCCGAAGACCTCGACCTGCCCGCTGGTGGGTTTCAGCAGCCCCGCGATCATCCGCAGCAATGTGGACTTGCCGCAGCCCGAAGGGCCAAGGATGGCAAGGAACTCATGATGCGCCACGTCAAAGTTGACATCGCGCAGGGCCTCGGTCCGGCCCGAGCGGGTCTGGAAGACCTGCCCAAGACGATCAAAGCGGATGGCGGGGGGCTGCTGGATCATCATTTCGCCGCAATCATCTCGCGGGTGACGGTCGATTCCGCGTCATAGCTGGCGGGGTCGATGCCTTGAGCCGCGGCCACGCGGGCCCAGGTCTCGGCCAGACGGCCCGGCTCGAAAACGCCCAGCCCGTCCTTTTCGGTGACTTCGTTATAGACCAGCTTCATCGCGTCATTCAGCGAGCCTTCGACATCCTCCGAGGCCAGTTCGGCGACGATGTTCTTCACCGATCTGGCAGCGGCCTCGGGGTTTTCCTTGGCAAATTCGATCGACTGCTTGAAGGCGGCGACAAAGCGGCGCGCGACATCGGGGCGGTCCTTCAGGAAGGCGTCATTGGCGATGAGCGAGGCCGAATACAGGTTCAGGCCCGCCGCCGACCATGGCAGCGCCTGAATTTCCTTGCCGGCTTCCTTGCCCTGATTGGTATAGCGGGTATCGTCGGTCAGCCATGCGATGATGCCATCGACCTGACCCGTCATTAGCATCGGACCGAGCGCACCCGGCTCGGCCTTGATGACGGTGACCTCGTTCTCGGCGATACCGGCATCCTTCAGCACCAGCGGCAGAAAGACATTCGACGAGGTGAAGGGCGAGGTCGCGATCTTCTTGCCCCTGACGTCGCCCACCGCCTCGAAGCCCGAGCCCTTGACGGTGTAGAAGGCATGCGGGCCCTTGTTGAAAATCGACATCACGGCCGTCACGCCGACCTTCTCCAGCGCCCGGGCGGCCATCAGCGCGCCGATATCCGAGACGCCGATATCGGCCGAACCGGCGGCAAGGCGCGAAATGGCGTCGGTCGAGCCGCGGCCCGGGGCGATCTCGATCTCAAGCCCGGCATCCTTGCAGAAGCCCTGGTCGATGCAGACATAGATCGGCGCCTTGTCACCGCCGGGCAGCCAGTCAAGCTGGTAGGTGACCTTGTCGGCGGCCAGGGCGGGGCTGGCCAGCAGGGCGAATGTCGTGGCGATTGTGGTCGCAAGGCGGCGGGTCGGGCGGGCGGAGCTTGTTTTCGTCATTGCGTTCTTCTCTCTGTTGGTCATTGGGGAAGGCCGTTGTCCTGACGCAATTCTACGATCCGCCCCGGCCGACATGCGGGCGCAGTCGCGTTCTCGGGATTGCTGCGCAGCGGGCAGTCAAGGCAGCGATGCCCCCTTTCGAAGACGGGTAGGGGAAGGGCGGCAGTTTGTGGGAATTTCGGATGCATCCAAGACTCGCTTCGACAGTTTGACCGCCGAGCAATGTCCAGGTTCCACACCAGACCGCTTCTACTCGCTTGCTGTCATGCTGCGTCCGCTGTCCCGATTTCGGCAACAACAATCAGCGTTTTTAGCCGCCGATTGACGGGGGCCTATCCTTTGCGCAGCACGCTGCCGCGTTTCAGGGCAATTTGATAATATTTTGAAAATAATCAAACTCATGGAGAGACGGCAGAATGGTCATAAGATTTCGTCGTCTATTGACCGAGGCCGTGCGCGTGCCTGTTCGAATAATACGTACGGTGTCGCCCCGACGCGCGCCCCGCGCTGCCGCTGTTCTCGCACCGCGCCTTATGACTCTTGTCACGCCACCAGCGGCTGAAAGAACGGTTGAGGCGCGGCAACGTAGCGTTCGCGCATCACCGCGGCGCGTTCCTCGACCTTGCTTGCCGAGGCATGGATATGGCCGCGCAGCGCCAGTTCGGTGCCCATCTCGTCCCTTGCCAGGATATGTCGGAAGATGCGGATATGCTCGTTCATGAACGGCTCGTATTCGGGCATCTCGATGCGGACGCCCATGATCTGCTTGCTGAGGGTCAGCAGGCAATGGGTGCGGCGCAGAACCTTGACGAAAGTGGTGTTCGGGCAATGCTCGAGGCAGCGGACATGCAGATCAAGCTCAAGCTCATATAGCTCGCCCGCCGTCACGGCGGGATAGCGCCGCAAAGCGGTTTCATGGCGCCGGATCATGTCCTCGACTGCGTCCCGGGGAATGTGGCGCACCGTCTCGCGCAGCGCGACGGGCTCCAGCAAATCGCGCAACTGATAAAGCTCGGTGATGCGCTGCTTGTCCAGCGGCACCACCATCCAGCGAAAGCTTGCATCCTTTTCGACCAGCCCGAGGGGTTCCAGGTTCATCAGGGCATCGCGCGCGGTCGAGCGGCTGACATCGTAATGCCGCGCCAGCTCGACCTCGTTGATGCGGATCGCGCCGAAGAAGGCCTGATAGACGATCTTGGCTTCGAGATCGTCGATGAAGGTTTGCCACGAGAAGGCGACGTGGTTCGACGGCGGCCCAATGGTCGAGATCACCCGTTCCAGCAAATCGCGATCCGGGGGCGTGCCGGGCGGACCGACGACAAGGCCCCGCCCCTCGAAGCGATGTGCAAGACCTTCGGCCTCGATCATGGACAGGGCCTGTCGGACCGGCGCGCGGCTGAAATGCATCCGCTCGGCGACCGGCCCTTCCAGGATCACCGTCCCCGGAGGAAACGTCCTGTCCCGGATCGCCCGCGTCAGCGTTTCATGGACGACTTCATAAAGGTTCTTCTTCACCGTTTCCCGGCTTTCATGGCAGTACCCCTGCTCCAGAGATGTTTGGGCCAGGGAGTGCATTCTTCAAGATCATTTCGCGGGAGCTGGAAATCTCGCGAACTCCGTTCCCATGCCTCTATGCCACGGCAGCCGGGATAAGCGTCGCGCCGGTCAGAGATCGCGGACGGCCAGTTCATCCACGGTTTGGGGCGCGTCGACCGCGATGGCATTGCGCAGCGCCAGGCCGAAGCCGGGAGCCTCGATCTCGAACACGTCACCTTCCTCTGGACGGATCCCGTCGCCAAAGGACAGGGTCGCCGTGCCGAACATGTGGATGTGGATGTCACCCGGCTGGCGGAACAGCGGATACTTGAAGTGGTGATGCTCAAGATTGGCGAAGCTGTGGGACATGTTGTCCTCGCCCGACAGGAAGGGCTTTTCCCACAGGACCACGCCGTCACGCAGGATGCGGCTGGTGCCGCGAATGTCGGCGGGCGGCGATCCCAGCCGGATTTCCGGCCCGACCGAGGCAGGGCGCAGCTTGGAATGGGCCAGATACAGATAGTTCTGACGCTCGGTCACGTGGTCGGAAAACTCGTTCGAGACGGCGAAACCCAGGCGGAAAGGCTGGCCCAGATCGTTGATGACATAGATCCCCGCCATCTCGGGTTCCTCGCCATGGTCCAGCGCGAAAGCGGGCGAAACCAACGGCTGGAACGGCGCGGCAAGGGCATGGCCGTTCCCCTTGTAGAACCATTCCGGCTGGACGCCGGGCTGGCCCGGCCGGGGCTTGCCGCCTTCGATGCCCATGCGGAACATCTTCATCGTGTCGGTCGCGCCGACCTCGAGCTGCTTTTCCTCGGCATGCATCCCGTCGCGGGTCGCGGCCGAGCCGAGATGGGTCAGCCCGGTTCCGGTCAAATGAAGATGCGCCGGGTCGGGATGTGTGATCGGCGCGATGTAGCGGCCCTGCCGGGCCAGATCCGCTGGATCATGCGTCTCGCCAAACCCGTGTGCGGCGATGACATCGACCAGCCGGACGCCGGAATTCGCGGCGGCAAGCGCCAATGCATGGACGCTGCCGGCGTTCTTGACCTCGCGCGCCGGTTGTCCATCCTCGCGGGCAAGGACGGTGATCGCGCCATCGGCGCCGATGATTTGGGAAAGCAGCATGGTCAGGCCCTTTGCGGAAAAGGTGCCCCGGACAAGGGGGAGGCCCGTCCGGGGGGAGGAAAGGTCAGTTGGCCGGGCGGAATTCGGCGGGCAGGTCGATGCCGAAATGGCGGCTATAGATCGTGTTCAGCTCGTCGGAGGCGATCTTGCCCTTGACCCATTCGTCAAGCCACGCCTTCAGCTCCGGTTCGTCCTTGCGGATGCCGATGGCATAGGGCGCCGCGCTCATCACGAATTTGATCTCGAGATCGCGGGCGGGATTGGCCACATTGACCTGGCTGATGACCGAGGCGGCGGCCGCGATCAGATCCTGCTGGCCGGTAGCGACGGCGGTATTGGTGGTTGCGTCGTCCTCGTAACGCACGATCCGCAACCCATCCACTCCGTCCGCACCCTTGGACAGGGCCTGGTCCGAGGTCGTGCCGCGTGTCACCGCCACGGCCTTTCCGGCGAGTGCGGCGAAATCCGGCGCCTTGACCGATTTCGGCGCCCCGATCACCGTCGGCACGACGCCATAAGGCTCGGAATAATCAATGACCTTCTTGCGTTCCTCGGTGATCGAGAACGAGGCCATCACGATATCGGCCTTGTCGGTCAGCAGGAAAGGCACCCGGTTCGGGCCGGTGACCGGCACGATTTGCAGGGTGACGCCCAGATCCTTGGCGAGTTCGGTCGCCGCCTCAACATCCGAGCCGGCGGGCTTGGCCGACGCGTCAAGCTGGCCATAGGGCGGCGCGCCAAGGTCGATCGCCACGCGGATCGTGCCCCGCTCCTTGATGTCAGCCAGGCTGTCGGCATGGGCGATGCCGGTGAAAAGGGCGGTGGCCGTGAACAGGGCCGCGGTCAGGGTAAGTTTCATTCGTCTCTCCTCCTTGGAATGAAGCCGGTCGGGAACTACAGGCCATTCCCCACGAAATTGCGCAATTCTGGGGTCTTGGGATCGTCGAACATCGATCCGTCGCCGGTTTCCCAGACTACCCCGTGATGCATGAACACGATCTGGTTCGCGACGCGCTTGGCGAATGACATCTCGTGGGTGACGAGGATCATGCTCATGCCTTGCCGGGCCAGCGCCTCGATGGTCTTGAGCACCTCGCCGGTCAGCTCGGGGTCAAGCGCCGATGTCACCTCGTCGAACAGCATCAACTCGGGTTCCATCGCCAGCGAGCGGGCAATCGCCACGCGCTGTTGCTGGCCGCCCGAAAGCTGTTCGGGATAGGCATTGGCCTTTTCAGACAGGCCGACCTGCGCCAGAACGAGCTGAGCGACCTCCTTGGCCTGCGCTTTGGACAGTCCCTTGGTCAGCCGCGGCGACAGGGTGATGTTTTCCTCGACCGTCTTGTGGGGGAAGAGGTTATAGGACTGGAAAACGATGCCGACATCCTTGCGCAGCGAACGCAGATCGGTGCCCGGCTCGTGCAGGCGGCGGCCGCAGACATGCAGTTCGCCGCCCTGTATGGTCTCCAGCCCGTTCACGCAGCGCAGCGCAGTGGACTTGCCCGAGCCGGATCGGCCGATCAGCGCAACGACGCTGCCCTTGGGCACGGAAAGCGAGACATCCTTCAGCACTTCCACCTGGCCGTAGGATTTGCGGACATTGCGGAATTCGACGATGTTGGTCATGGCTTGCATCCTCTCAGGCCCGCTTGAGCTTGCGCTCTAGGCGGCGGGCATAATGCGACAGCGGATAGCAGAGGGCGAAATACAGGGCCGCCGCGATGCTGAAGACGATGAACGGCTTGAAGGTCGAGTTGTTGATCAGCCGCGCCGTATAGGTCAGTTCGGCAAAACCGATGACCACGGCATAGGAGGTGTTCTTCACGATCTGGACCAGAAAGCCGATGGTCGGCGGGATCGAGATCTTGACCGCTTGGGGCAGGATCACATGGGTCATGCGCTGGAATCGGGTCAGGGCCAGGCACTCGGCCGCTTCCCATTGGGCGTTCGGAACGGATTGCAGCGAGCCGCGCCAGATCTCGGCCAGATAGGCGCTGGCATAAGCGGTCATCGCAAGGCCCGCGGCCACCAGCGCCGGCAGGTTGAAGCCCATGACCGAGATCCCGAAATAGCACAGGAACATCAGGATAGGCAGCGGGATGCCCTGGATCAGCGCGATATAGGCCGCCAGAGATCGGCGCAGCAGCGCGCTCTTGGATATCCGGCCAAGGGCGATGGGCAGGCCCACGATCGTGCCGCCGACGAAGCCCATCAAGGAAAGGATGATGGTCCAGCCCGCGCCCTGCAGGATCAGCAGGTAATGGGCGAGAGAAAGAGAAGTGTTCATGCCTACCTCCTCCGGGTCAAAGCGGGGTGCCGAGGCGCCGGCGTCGGGTGAAGGCGGCGCGGGCCACCATCTCCATCGCCAGACGCATCAGGACCGACAGGAGCAGATAGATGACCGCGACGACGATATAGATCTCGAAGCCCCGGAAGGTGATCGACTGGATGCCGTAGGCGGCGCCGGTCAATTCCTCGACCGAGATCTGCGACATGATCGAGCTTGCCAGCATCATCAGGATGAACTGGCTGATCAGCGCGGGATAGACACGCTCGATCGCCTGCGGCAACTCCACATGGAACAGCACCTGCGTTCGGCTGAGCGCGAGGCAATCCGCGGCCTCGTGCTGCCCCTTCGGAATGGATTCCATGCCCGCTCGGATGATCTCGGCGGTATAGGCCGAGACATTGATGACTAGCGTGATGATGGCGGCCTGAAAGGCCGGGACATGCAACCCGAGCGCGGCCAGTCCGAAAAACAGCCAGAAGGCCTGCACGACCAGCGGGGTATTGCGGATAATTTCGACATAACCAGCGGCTAACGCTGACATAGTTCGTTTTCCATGTACGCGGGCGACGGCCAGCGCCGTGCCAACCACAAACCCGGACAGGATGGCGGCCGATGACAGTAATACGGTTTCCCCCGCGCCTCGCGCCAGCTCTGGCCAGAAATCGGCCAGAAAGCTGAAGTCGAAGTCATAACGCAAAGCAGATCCTCCCTCGCTCGCTGCCGCCGATTCTTGATTGCGATCCGGCGGTGGCCAATGAATCAGCCTTGACGATCGGAGCTAACATGAGTGAATAGTGCATGCAATAGTCATTTGAAGGGCAAGCCATGTCGCTAGATGAACATCCCGCCATATTGCTGAATCCCGCCGATAGCGTGGGTGTGGCGCGACGTATGGTGAAAGCCGGGGAAGAGATCGGAATCGCCGGCGTTGCCGCCACCGAGACGGTTCCGCGCGGTCACAAGATTGCCCTGCGCACCATCGCCGAGGGTGAGGAGGTCCGCAAATTCGGCCAGGTGATCGGGATCGCCAGCCGGCCCATCGCCCCCGGCCAGCATGTGCATCTGCAGAACCTCGCCATGGTGGACAGCAAGCAGACGCATCAGTTCTGCGTGGAGAATCAGGGGCCGGGCCTGCTGCCCGAGGGTGAGCGCGCCACCTTCATGGGCTATGATCGTGGCTTGGGCGGAGTCGGGACGCGCAACTATATCGGCATCATCTCGACCGTGAACTGTTCGGCCACGGTGTCGCGCTATATCGCCGAACATTTCAACCGGCTGGGCGGGCTGGACGGCTTCGACAATGTCGACGGCGTCGTTGCGCTGACGCATGGCGGCGGCTGCGCGATCAACACCAAGGGCGAGGGTTACGAATACCTGACCCGGGTGATCAAGGGCTATGCGACGCATCCGAATTTCGGCGGCATCCTGATGATCGGGCTGGGTTGCGAGACCAACCAGATCCGCCCGATCATGGAGCATTATCGGCTGGAAGAGGGTAACCGTTTCCGCACCATGACCATCCAGCAGCTTGGTGGCACCCGAAAGACTATCGAGGCCGCCTGCGCGATGATCCGCGAGATGCTGCCCGAGGTGAACGCTGCGACCCGCACATCGCAGCCATTGTCGAAACTGAAGATCGCGCTCGAATGCGGCGGATCGGATGGCTATTCCGGTATTACCGCGAACCCGGCGCTGGGGGTGGCATCGGATCTGCTGGTGCGGAATGGTGCGACCACCGTTCTCTCCGAGACGCCCGAGATCTATGGCGCCGAGCATCTGCTGACCCGGCGCGCAAAATCGCCCGAGGTGGCCGAGAAGCTGCTGGAACGGATCGAATGGTGGCGCGACTATACCGCGCGCAATAACGCCGAGCTGAACAACAACCCCTCGCATGGCAACAAGGAGGGCGGATTGACCACCATCCTCGAAAAATCGCTGGGCGCCGTGGCCAAGGGCGGATCAATGCCGCTGAATGCGGTCTATGAATATGCCGAGCCGGTGACAGAGCAGGGTTTTGTCTTCATGGATACGCCCGGCTACGATCCCGTCGCGGTGACGGGGCAGGTGGCCGGGGGATGCAACATCGTCTGCTTTACCACCGGTCGTGGTTCGGTCTCGGGCTGGAAGCCGTCGCCGACGATCAAGATCGCCACGAACACCGTCATGTTCGAGCATATGCAGGAGGACATGGACATCAATTGCGGGGACATTGCCCGCGGCACCGACACGATCGAGGCGGCGGGACAGCGTATCTACGACATGATCCTGGCTGTCGCATCGGGTGCGCGAACGCTGTCCGAACAGTTCGACTATGGCGACAACGAATTCGTGCCATGGCAGGTCGGCGCAGTCACCTGAGGCGATACGCATTGTTTGGCGTGGCTGGATGCGCGAGCTGACGGCCGCTCCGGCGGCGGCGTTTCCGGCAATGGCCAGATGCGGGCCGCATCTGGCCGAGATTTCGGCTTTGAAGAAAGAGGTCTCCGGCTCCGGGCGGAGCGTGACATGCCTCGAAGAAAGCGGCGGCTTTTTTCGCGCGCGAGGTGATGGGGGGTGAAGGAGGGGCTGGCCTGATACGGCACGCTGCCACCGACCGGTGAAAGCCGCCGCCTGACATGAAACCCGCGCTAGAGCTTGGCTGAGCGTTCAAACTCCCAGACCGTCATCGGACGAAGCGCCGGATGATATTGATCATCCGGTCGCATGATCTTGCGAGTGCTCTGGTGGGTGATGTCGCGACGCCCAACAGAAGTCCCGATTTGCCCTGCTCAGGCGAGGCATA
>Ga0182747_1003424_pt1 | contig 10659 bp, 8 predicted proteins | sample eDN3rd30CBELigBY_FD_128526 | JGI IMG/M metagenome (GOLD analysis project Ga0182747, IMG submission 128526) | Enriched backyard soil microbial communities from Emeryville, California, USA - eDNA 3rd pass 30_C BE-Lig BY (version 2) (version 2) | ecosystem: Environmental > Terrestrial > Soil >...
GAATTCCCGAATCCCGTGTTCCCAACCGCGAAAGAAGAGGCTGACGACGGGATCGACCAGGGCGTGGACGCGTGAAGAAGAGAGCGGGCCAAAATGGACGAACCCGTTGATGAGATCGGACGAAAAGAACGCGGCTCGCTCCGGATCGGGCACGAGTTCGTTCATCGTCATGGGTTTGAGTGAATCCATCCAGTCGCGGATGAATATGGGGGTAGGGGATACGTTATCGGTCATGGAACAATCCCTTGCATGAAGCGAGAAACGCAATGCTCCTATTCTCGCACGGACGATACCGGCGACGTGTCGCTTGACCTTCCTGCTACAGTGAAGGCAACAGGAGTCGGGACGACCCGACGCGGAGTGTGGCAGATACGTGTTACCCATCATCGGTGCCAGAGACTATATCGAACAGCGCGGATTCTTTATCCACCAATGCCCGGCGTGTCGAACCGCGCGGGTATTTTCGGTGTACGATACCCGGCGCAAACTGACGCTGTATTTCATTCCCACGGTCAATGTACGCTCCCAGCAGGTCATGGAATGCACCACCTGTCATGGTCGCTGGGGAGTACCCGACGACCAACAGCGGGAACTCCAGGGCGCCCTGATGACCCAGGAGCAGATCGCCGAAAGGATTGCCCGCGAGAAGGCGCCGCCGATCCAGCCACCCCGGAAGCGGACGTTTTACCAGGTACTGCAGGTCGATCAGGAAGCCGAGCGGGATGTGATCGAGGCAGCCTTTAAACGGTTGGCCCTGAAATACCACCCGGACCGGTCGCCCTCACCGGAAGCGCAGGCCAAAATGCGCGAGATCCTCGAAGCGCGGGATATCCTGCTCGATGAGGTGCGCCGTGCCGCCTACGACAGGTCGCTTGGTATTGTGCGCTGGGTCGAGGCGCTCCGCCCCGAAGATGTGTAGTACGGGATCCGGGCAACTACGCAGCATGACAACCGATATTTCTCGGTACTCTCAAGATCACTCAACCTCGCTTGCATGGTAATTGAAGCATCCAGGAACGATGGGTCTTTTCATATCCGACTATTTCAGTATGATATAGAGGTTGAACAGGTTGGTTCGCGTCGCTTGATCCAGGAGAAACCATGCCCACTGCCCACATCCGTTCATCGTGCTCACGACGTCCGCGGCTGACCCGACGCCGTTTCCTCACCCAATCCGCCGGGGTGGGCGCCAGTCTCTTCGCCGGCGCGACCATGCTCGGTCATGTTACCGCGCAGGAAGCCTCGCCAGACGCCAGCCCAGAAGCCTCGCCGGCAGGTGATGGGTCCTGGTCGTTCACCGACGATCGCGGCGTAACCGTGACGCTACCAAAGCGACCGGAACGCGTTTTTGCCGATATCAGCGCCGCCGCTCCACTCTGGGATTTTGGCATCAGGCCGATTGCCATCTCCGGATTTGCGACAACGAACGAGGTTGCGTGGGGTAATATTGACCGCTCCATCGAAGTGATCAATGCGGACGCTGGTTATCCGGATGCCGAACGATTGCTCGAACTCCAACCGGATATCTACGTCTCGATTACCTGGAGACCCGATGACCCGACATCCGTCTGGGGGCTGCCGGACGAAAACTCGGTGGATCTTTTCAATTCGATTGCACCCATTATCTGTATCTCCGCGACTGGTCTCGCCGATGTGAGCATGCAGCGGTTCGCGGAACTGGCCGGTTTGCTTGGTGCTGATTTCGACGCCCCGGAACTGGTCATGGCAAAGGACGACTATGACATGTCCGTAGAAGCGTTTTCCGCCATGGTCGCGGAGAAAGCGGATCTGGACATTCTCTTTGCGTATGTGGGAAGCGAAGCGGAATGGTACGTTGCCAATGCCGACGCCTGGGCTGATCTCGCCTTTTACCGAAAACTCGGCATGAATATTCTCGACCCCGATGTCGCGGAGGGAGAATATTGGGAGGGATTGAGTCGGGAGCAAGCGCTGAAGTATCCGGCGGATATCTTCTTCAATTCCACGCGCGAAGGCATGTTTGATGCCGAACAGCTCCAGGCCGACCCGGCCTTTGGGCAACATCCTGCGATCAAGGCGGGACAGATTGGCCGCTGGAATCAGGATTTCATCATGAGCTATCAGGGGCTCTCCGCTGCTCTGGACAGCATGACCGAAACCCTGGCTGAGTCACATAAACTGGCGTGATGCCATGCACATGATGGGGGTGGTACAGGCAGATTCAGGCCAACAGGATGAACTCCGGGATGCCGAAAACCGGGTCCCGGGTTTCTTCAACATCGCCGATGCTATTCATCATGGTTTGCTCGACAGCCAGCGTCACGTCACGCGCGGCAATATCCACAGCCGCCGCCCATTCCGGGGTGAGCCGCTGGTTCCGGATTTCTTCTTCGTATTCATCACGGTCGAGTTCTGTCAGGGTCCAGTCGCGGTCCAGCCAGAGATCCAGCTCCAGATCGATATCGCTGTAATAATTCTCGCGCACGGCTTGCAGGGGCAACGAAAAATTGACATAGTAACCAATAGTCCGGTTGTCGTCGGTAATAAACCGGAGCAAGGAAAACCAGCGGTCCGGAAAGAACCACTGTTCGGCGCCCGCCCGGCGGACGACTTCGGTCCCCTCGGGCGTCCGGATCATCGCATCTCGTGGGCGGTAAAACGAAAACGTGTGCCTGAGCACGTGGCGCACCGTATCACCGTTGGGAACTTCCAGCCATCCGCCGGAAATTTCATATTCCCAACATGCTCCCCGGAGTTTTTCCTTGCGATAGAACAACCTGCCCGTATTGGTCGGTACGGGACAGGAGTTCGCAGCAGTCTTCATGATCGCTTCGATTTACCGCGCCGCACGCGTTTGTCCGGACGGTCTTGAGTACTACCGAGTGGTGCCCTCGCCGGGAGACCAGCGCGACGAGGAAAATGACCCGGCGTCGGGCTTTCCTTTCGCACGAGCACCAGCCGCGTATCGACTAATGATCCTACCTGAGGCAAGAATGATGCCTCAATGATACTCCCTCCGAGCTTCGATGCCGCTTTTGTCGCCATTGTCAGCTCGTCGTCGATATCGGGACCCTTCGGCAACACCAGCCAACCCGTTGTCTTGACGAACGGAAGACCAAGTTCCAGCAATGCCGAAAGAGAAGTTACGGCTCTTGCGGTCACGACGTCGAACGCGGCGCGCCACTCAAGTTCGTGCGCGAGTTCCTCGGCCCGACCGTGAACGGCGATGGTTTGTGCGAGTCCGAGTTCGTCGATGCAATCCTGCAGGAATTTCACCTTCTTGCCGGTGGCATCGAGCAAGGCGAAGGTCGCTTCAGGCATGCTGATGGCAAGCACAATACCCGGGATGCCGCCGCCGCTACCAAGATCCATGATTCGGGGATCGTTGTTCCCGGCGAGTTTACGCACTTCGCTGTGCAGCCGCAGGCTTTCCAGGATCAGACGGCGTTCGATACCCGCGAAATCCCGCACGGCTGTGAGGTTGACCACCTGGTTCCGCGCATGCAGCATGTCCCGGTAGGTCATCAATTGCTCGATTTGGTGGTCGGTCAACTCCGGCACCACATGCCGCATAAGGTGAGTGAACGTCGGACGGTCACTCCGTTCCGACGTTCCTGTGGCTGTTTCTGCTTCATCAGGAAGGGGTTGTAAATCCATAAGCGCCGATCATCTGGTGACGGACGGTATTGAAGCGCGTCCGTCATCTGCTTGAGTCAGGGATAGAGCGTGCGTGATTTCCCGGGCAGCGTCAACAATGCTGCTGACACCGATGCCGGCGAGATCCCGCAACCGGTTTTGGGAGGCCTGTTCGAAGAAATGATCCGGCACCCCAAGAACCCGTGTTGGAACCCGCCGGTTGTTGGCGGCCAGCAATTCCAGGATGCTGGAACCGAATCCCCCCACCACGGTGTTCTCTTCAATCGTCACGATGGGGCCAATCGTGTCCGCAAGGTGCAGGATAAGGTCCTGGTCCAGGGGTTTCACGAAACGGGCATTGACCACGGTGGCAGCGATGCCCTCCTGCGACAGGATGGCTGCGGCGTCCTCGGCATATTTGACCATCGATCCGATGGCGATCAGGGCAACATCGCCACCGCTTCGTTCCACCTGGGCCTTGCCGATATCCAGTGCGTGCGGGGCTTCCATCGCGACGCCAAGTCCGGTGCCACGTGGGTACCGGATTGCCACTGGCCCGTCCGTATGATCGATTGCGGTCTTGATCATGTGCCGGAGTTCGCATTCGTCCCTCGGCGCCATAATCGTCAAATTTGGCAGGCACCGCAGGTAGCTCAGGTCGAAAACCCCGTGATGCGTGCGACCATCGTCGCCGGCGAACCCGGCCCGATCCAGCGCGAAGATGACGGGGAGACGCTGGACGCAGACGTCGTGGATGATCTGGTCGTAGGCGCGTTGCAGGAACGTGGAATAGATGCCCGCCACCGGACGCAGACCCTCGGCGGCCAGGCCAGCAGCAAATGTCACTGCGTGTTGCTCCGCGATGCCGACATCGAAGAAGCGTTCCGGAAATGCTGCCTTGAACTTGCCGAGCGAAGTGCCGGAAGGCATCGCTGCCGTCACCGCGTAGATGCGGTCGTCGTCCTTCGCCAGTTCGACCAGCGTCTGCCCAAGCACATCCTGATACTTTGGTGGTGTGGAAACAGGGGCGGCTCCGTTTGCGGACATGCCGGCTGGTGCGCTCACTGCGTGGCTGCGTTCAATGTCGGCCTTGGCGGGCTCGTAGCCTTTACCCTTTTGCGTAATCACGTGAAGGAAGACGGGATCAATGGAGTCGGCGGCGTCTTTCAACGCCGAGATCAGATCAGGTATGTTGTGCCCATTCACCGGGCCAACGTACGTGAATCCGAGTTCCTCGAAGAGGGCGGAGTGGTAGATGAACTCCTTCATCGAATCCTTCACCCGCTTGCCGAGTTCCACGAACTTGCCTCCCTGGGGAAGACGTTCCACCAGGTCCGACAGTTCATCCTTGGCCCGGTTGTAGGTGGGATCGGTGCGGAGCCGGGTCAGGTACTTGCTCATCGCACCCACATTCGGGGCAATCGACATCTCGTTATCGTTGAGGATGACGATCAGGGGCAGGTTCATGTGGCCCGCATTGTTCAGGCCCTCATACGCCATCCCGCCAGTGAGCGCGCCATCCCCGATGATGGCGATGGCCTTGCCGCGATCCGCCTTGGGCTTTCGCTGCTCGGCAACGCACATTCCCAGGGCAGCGGAAATGGATGTCGATGCGTGACCGGCGCCGAACGCGTCATGCTCGCTTTCGTCACGGCTGAGGAATCCCGAGATGCCGCCTTCCTTGCGCAAGGTGCCGAATGCATCCTTGCGACCGGTCAGGAGCTTGTGCGTGTATGCCTGATGCCCGACATCCCACACCATCTTGTCCCTGGGTGAGTTGAACACGTAATGCAGCGCAATCGTCAACTCAACCGTTCCCAGGCTGGCTCCCAAGTGACCGCCCGTCCGGGTGACGGAATCGATCAGCCCCGCCCGGACATCGGCAGCGAGCTGTGCGAGTTCCCTGGGCTTGAGGGATTTCAAGTCTCCAGGAGTCGTAATCCGGGAGAGGATGGGGCCTTGCGGCATCACGTGGTTTTTCGATGAATCCGGCAAAATCTTGCCATCACTGGCGGCCATAACGATCTTCCTTGGTTAAACGCATGAATCAGGTGCAGGCTGGAACGAGAGAGCGTCTTGCTATCCTCATCTGGAGCGATTGGAGTGCGATGTCAATGTCAATTGCTCCCGCCGCGCTTCAATTCCACTGGCAAATGGTGAGCCCGGCGGCATGGTCTGGACACGAGGAGAGGATGCGACCGAACCAATTGTCCACCAAGTATACGTCGGTTTCATCCGCCCGACGGTGTGTGGCCTTCGGCGGCACGTTCCCACGAGGATTTCCTGAGCTCCATGGCGATCACGTCGAGGCGGGTAGTTCGGGCCCATTCCACTGTCCGTCCGGTTTCGACAAACCCGAGTCGTTCATAAACATGGCGCGCGCGCGGATTGTGGTCGAAGACTTCCAGATGTACGGCATCAAGGCCCAGTGTCTCGAAGACTTCGGCGATGACGAGGCGGGTGGCATCGGTGCCGAAACCGTGCCCCCAGGCCTGTTTCTCCCCAATCACGATCCGAAACAGGCAGGTGCCAGCGATGTGATCGATCTGGGTGACAGCGGTTGTGCCAAGCAGGTTGCCGGAGACGATATCGTGAATGGCCCAGGCGGTTCCGGCGGCGGAGGCAGGGAGCACGATCGAGTCGAAATACCCACGCGCCTGGTTGGTGGTCAAGGGCTGAAGATCGTGCCGGAGCAGCACGGCGATATCCGGATCCTGATACCAGCGGACGAAATCGTTACGATCTGCGGGCAGGTGACGCCGAAGTTCCGCCAATGTGCCGCGACGAACGAGCATCCCCTTTTCCGGCACGGTGGATTCGGTGGGTCCGGCCTCCTGATTGGTTGAATGGTTTCGCGTAAACATGCGCCGGATCATGATGCTACCTGGTGGTTAGGGCAAAATCGCAAAATCGAGTCAGGGGACGAAGCCCCGGACCCGATTGTAACTTGCGAATTCGGTTTGAGACCGGGAACGCCCTAGTAGGAATCGTACCGTGGGCTCGAATTCTTGCGGCTCTGGAAACACTCACGGCAGTAGACTGGCTTGCCTGGTGTGGGGTTGAAGGGAACCTCGGTTTCCTTGCCACACTCGGAGCATGTTGCTGCATAGAGTGTTCGCGGTCCGGAAGAATATCCACCGCCGCCGGAGGAGTATCCACCGCCGGACGAATAACCGCTCCCGGAGTCATATCCGCCGGAGCCGTAGTCGTTTCCGCCGTATCCACCACCGCCCTGATTGCGCTGCGACTTGCGTGCGGCCCGGCACGATGGGCAGCGTTGCGGTTCCGAGAAGCCTCGCTGTGCGTAAAAATCCTGCTCACCCGCTGTGAACACGAACTCCTGACCGCAATCGCGGCAAGTCAGCGTTCGATCACTCATGTTCCGCCTGAACCTCTCTTGCCGGGCTTGATCCCGACACAACTATGAATAAGATGTTGTCTGTCGAGTCGTATCCGACGGACGGAACACGAAGTGGCACAGGGTTTGGCCATTTCGAGCGCAACCTATGGAAGACGTCTCGGTGGGTGCAGTATAACAGGAACTTCAGGGTTTTCGCCACAGTTTGTTAATTCATCTCCTGAACCCTCTTTTCCGGGGCAATATTCATTGGAATATCAGCACTGCCGACATTCAGGTGGACAGAATATCCGCATGGGATTCAATAATCACGCACTTCCTCGTGAGCATGCCCGCGCCGTTTTAAGGAATGGTTATTTCCCCTTACCGCTGCTTAAATGCCTGACCGGTATGTTAAGATCAGACGTTGTAAGCGACGGGGATCATGCAGGGATCCGGAGCCAAACACCCGATGGACGTGGTGCATGCCCGGAGACGGCCTGGTCAGGCAAAGGAGCAACTCGGGCAATGGATGTCCATGAGTACCAAGCGGCGGAACTTCTCGCGAAGCACGGTGTTCCGGTAAATCCCGGACGCGTGGCTTCAACGCCTGAGGAAGCGGCGGCGGCAGCCGCCGAGCTCGGCGGCACAGTGGCGGTTAAGGCCCAGGTGCATATTGGTGGCCGGGGGAAAGCCGGTGGTATCAAGCTCGCGCACAATCCGGACGAGGCGAAATCAGCCGCCGAAGCCATTTTGGGCATGGATATCAAGGGTCATGTAGTCAGTAAGGTGCTGGTTGCCAAGGGTGCGGATATCGCCAGCGAATTTTATCTCGGAGTGGTGCTCGATCGGCCGAACCGCAAGGTCCTGATCATGTCCAGCGCCGAGGGTGGTGTGGAAATCGAGGAGGTCGCCCGGACGAGTCCGGAGAAAATCGTTCGCATTAATGCGGACCCACAACTGGGTTTCCATGATTACCAGGCGAAGGAACTCGCGTTTGCCCTTGGGTTGCCAAACGACAAGATCAATGGCTTTGCCAAAATTGCCCGGCAACTCTACACCGCTTTTATGGAAGAAGATGCCACGCTGGTCGAGGTCAACCCGCTGATCATCACCGGTGACGGTCAATGGCAGGCGCTTGATTCCAAGATGAGTTTCGATGACAACGCGCTCTATCGCCACCCGGCGACAGAGGAAATGCGTGATATGGCGGAAGAGAACGAGGTCGAACTCGATGCTCGTGCCAGCGGTATCTCCTTCGTCAAGCTGGATGGTGACATCGGCTGCATCGTCAACGGCGCAGGGCTCGCGATGGCGACCATGGATGCCGTGAAACTCAGCGGCGGTGAGCCCGCCAACTTCCTCGATGTCGGTGGTGGAGCAAGTGCCTCACAGGTGGCCAAGGCATTTCGCCTGGTCACGGCTGATCCCGCCGTGAAAGCCATCTTCATCAATATCTTCGGTGGTATTACTCGCGGCGATGTTGTCGCGAACGGTATCCGGGAAGCATTGGGTGAAGTCGAGGTCAAGGTGCCCATTGTGGTCCGGCTCTCCGGGACGAATGCCGAGGAAGGCAAGCAGATCCTCGCCGAGGCTGGCCTGATTGCGGTAGACACCATGGATGAAGCAGCGAAGCAGGTTGTGTTGGCGGCTTCCGGTCAGGCAGCGTAATCACGCATCACCCGAGCACCTCGGGAAGGAGAACCCAGTGAGTATTCTGGTTGGCAAGGAGACCCGCCTGCTCGTTCAGGGCATCACGGGACGCGAGGGCGCGTTCCATACCGAACAAATGGTGGAGTATGGCACCAACGTCGTGGCGGGTGTGACCCCGGGCAAGAAGGGCCAGTCCGTCGCCGGCGTTCCCGTGTTTGATACGGTAAAGGATGCTGTTGCCGAGACGAACGCGAACACCTCGATCATCTATGTTCCCGCCCGGTTCGCGGCGGACGCAATCTACGAAGCCGTCGATAACGGCATCGAGTTGGTGATCTGCATCACCGAGGGTGTGCCGGTCAATGACATGGTGCCGGTGTATCACCACGTCAAGGAGAAGGGTGCCCGGCTGATCGGCCCCAACTGTCCCGGCCTGACAACACCGGGAGAAGCCAAGGTTGGCATCATGCCGGGATTCATCCACGAGCCGGGCAAGGTAGGCCTGGTTTCCCGATCCGGCACCCTTACCTATGAAGTGGTTGACGCCCTGACCAAGGCCGGACTTGGTCAGTCCACCGCCGTTGGTATCGGGGGCGATCCCGTTATTGGCACGTCATTCGTGGATGTCCTGGAACTGTTCCAGAACGATCCCGATACCGAGGCGATTGTCATGATCGGCGAAATCGGTGGTGATGACGAAGAAACCGCTGCCGCCTACATCAAGGATCATGTCACCAAGCCCATGGCCGGGTTCATCGCCGGTCGCACCGCGCCTGCTGGCAAGCGGATGGGGCACGCGGGTGCCATCATTTCCGGTGGTGCAGGTACGGCGGAAGGCAAGATCCAGGCGCTGGAAGCGGCTGGAGTTCGCGTGGCCGAGAGCCCCTCACAGGTCCCGGAACTGCTCAAGCAAGCGATGAACGCTTAACGCAGGATTCGTTCTCACATCGAGGCACCTGTTTCGGACGGAAAGGTCCGGGACGGGTGCCTTTGTGTTTGCCGAATCGGCGAATGCTAAAGACGGGAAATGGGGGATGCAAGAACTTTGTTCGGGAATGGCCGACACTGTGTCGGTGATGAAATCGTGGATGCTCCAGGAGGAAGGGTGTGGGGATGAACGATGACCTGATCGAAGATGTCCGGACTGCCATTCGCAATGCTGGTGCGACGCCGTTGGAGGACGCAGTTGGGCAGATGAGTCCGGCGGAATGGGCCAGGGTGGTCTCCAGATTGCCAGACTATGAAATGCCACTTGCGCTTCGGCAGCTATCGGACGATTTGATGCCCCAGGTTGTCGCGGAGATGGACGCTGGCATCGGCGCACGAATCGTACAGCGGTTGACCCGCAGCGAAGGCGCCGATCTCCTTTCCGCGATGGACCCGGATGATGCTACCGACCTCATAGTCAAGCTCAGCGCTGGCACTGCCGATCAAATCCTTGAACGGATGACACCGGAGTCCGCTGGCAGAATTCGCCAGTTGATTGCCTATCCATCGGATAGCGCCGGTGGCCGGATGACTCCGGAGTTTGTGGCGCTGGTGCCTGAACTCACCGCCGATCAGGCTATCGCTGCTATCCGGGCCGCGGCGAAAACTTTCGAGACCACGTATTACACCTATGTTGTCGATGAAGCCGAGCGTTTTTGCGGCGTCATTTCGTTGCACGAACTGGTGATAGCGCCGCCGGAGACGCCGGTGCGGTCACTTATGGTTACCAATCCCGTCTCGGTCCGTGTCGATACGGATCAGGAAGACGCGGCGCGACTACTGATCCAGAGAAATTTGCTCGCGATCCCGGTCCTGGATAGCGATGACCGCCTTGTCGGTATTATCACCGAAGATGATGTCGCCGATGTGCTCGTGGAGGAAGCCACCGAGGACATTGAACGTCTTGGTGGTTCACAACCCCTGGAGACACCCTATCGGCACGCCAGCATCTTCCTGCTCTTTCGCAAACGGATCGTTTGGCTGTTGGCCCTGTTTGTGGCCGAGGCATATACCGGTAGCGTCATGCGGATTTTCGAAGATGAGTTGGCACAGGTTGTGGCGCTGGC
>Ga0182747_1003429_pt1 | contig 10642 bp, 10 predicted proteins | sample eDN3rd30CBELigBY_FD_128526 | JGI IMG/M metagenome (GOLD analysis project Ga0182747, IMG submission 128526) | Enriched backyard soil microbial communities from Emeryville, California, USA - eDNA 3rd pass 30_C BE-Lig BY (version 2) (version 2) | ecosystem: Environmental > Terrestrial > Soil >...
GTCCACGGATTGGTGGATCAATCCCGAGCGGGAAGTGGAAAAGCTGCTGGCGCGCTTGAATGCCGAGCTGGAGCGCGGGCCCGACGATGAGCCCGAGGTTGTGCCCGAAGTCGCGCCCGACGCCGAGCCGGAGGCCGTCGACGAGGCGGATGCGCCGGTCGAATTCGTGATCATCACCGAAGAGGGCGCGGCGGCGGAAAGCGCCGCGACGGTTCCAGGAGCGGAAGGGCGGGAGACCTATCGACTGGCCGAACTGGAGGGCGGCGATGCCGAGGCATTCCACCTGCGCGCCAGCAACGATAGCCTGGCCGCGCAGCTGCGCCTGGCCATCGACATCGAGGGGCCGATAGCGGAAGCGGTCCTGCACCGTAAAGTGGCGCGAGCCTGGGGCCTGGAGCGCACCGGCGCCAGAATCGTGGAAAGGCTGCGGAGTTTGACGCCGGCGCAGGCCGCGCATGCGGATGAGAGCGGAGCCACGTTCTATTGGCCCGACGGCGCCGATCCCGGTGAATGGAAAGGCTTTCGGGGCGCGGGCGAGGACGAGGCCACGCGCCGCAGGATAGACGAGGTTTGCCTGGAAGAACTGGGCAACGGCGTGCTGCATGTGCTGGCCATGACCGGCAACACGCCGAAGGCCGACGTCATCAAGTCCGTCTGCCGGTTGCTGGGCATATCGCGGACCCTGGCGGACGCCGAGGCGCGGGTCGGCATGGCGGTGTCCAGCCTCGCGGCGCGGGGCGCGATTCGGGAAGAAGCGGGAATGCTGCGGGCGGGATGAAACCCGTTCGCCAAGAAATGCAGGATTTTGCGGGTATCGTGTCAGTCTGTAATCGCCGGCCGCTAGGCGGCGGGGGGCTCAGGCGCGTTCCCGCGCGTTCGGGGCCGCAGCGGGACGCGGGTCTGCGCGAGGCGCGCAGCCGCGTTTCGGCGGCCGCATGCGCTGCAAGGTTTTGAAACGGTCTGGGTGCCTGCGCGGCCGATTCGTCCATACCCCGGACGTAGAATGCCGCTTTTCATCAGTGCCATCCGGCTGAAAGGACCCAATCATGAAAAAAACCATCCTCCTTGCGTCCGTATGCGCCGCCTTGCTCCAAGCTTGCGCCCCGGCTTCCTCTCCTCGCGAAGGATCGTCCTCCATGCCTACTCCCGCCGCCACTACGCCCGCCAGCCAGCTGAGCCTGTCCGCCTACTACTGGCGCCTGGCCTCCGCCACCGATGCCTCGGGCAAGTCCATCGCCGCGCTCCAGGCCGGGATCGAGCACCCGTTGCGCCTGGCCTTCACCGAAGACGCCTTGAACATCCGCGGCGGCTGCAATGCGCAGTTCGGCGGATATACCTACAAGGACGGCGTGCTGCGCGTCGACAACCTTGCCTCCACGATGAAGGCATGCGAACAGAGCCTGATGCAGCTGGATGCCGAGATCGGCCAGCGCATCAAGGGCGAATTGCGCGCCACGCTCGCCGGCGATGCCGCCGAGCCCTCGCTGGAACTGGCGGCCAAGGACGGCAGCATCCTGACGTTCGTCGGCGAGCCGACGCCGGAAACGCTCTACGGCAGCGCCGGCCAGATCATGTTCCTGGAAGTCGCCGCGAAGAAGGCCGAGTGCAGCCATCCCATGATTCCGGGCTATCAATGCCTGATGGTGCGCGAACGCCGCTACAACGATGCCGGCATCCAGCAGCCCGCCAAGGACAAGTGGCATCCGCTGTACCAGTCCATCGAGGGCTATGAGCACCGGGACGGCGTGCGCACCGTGCTGCGCGTGAAGCAATACGACTGGAAGAATCCGCCCGCCGACGCGCCTTCGAAGGTGTACGTGCTGGACATGGTGGTGGAGCAGGACGCCTCGGGCAAGAAGAAGTAAGCGTCTCAGGCGCCGGGCGGGGCGGGCAGGCTGGCGTCCCCGGCCCGGCAGAACGTGATCCGGAAACTGCCCGGCAGTTCGAACGCCACGTGGTGGCGCACGCCCGGTTCGATCACCACTTGCTGCCCGGCCGCCAGCACCACTTCGGTGTGCGGCGGGTCGTCCAGGGTGTAGCGCAGGACGCCGGCGTGCACTTTCAATAGCCCCCAGGTTCCGTCCTTGGTCGTATGCGCGGCGCGCAATCCGGCCGGCAGATTGTCGGGCGTGAACACGGGACTCTCCCGATAGGGGCGCACGCCTTCAGGCAGCGTGTCGGGCAGGCGCGCAAGCGTCTGTCGGTGCTGCCACACATCCCATAGCTTGGCCGCGATCCGTTCGGACATGGCGTCGGCCCGCGCCTGCAGTTCGGGGTGCCCGAGCCCGGCGGTGACGCCGTGGAACAGGGCCAGCCAGCGCTGGAACAGCGGCCAGGACAGATCCGGAATGCGCGCATGCGCGGGGATGGGCGCGCCCTTGAACCGGCGCGTGCCCAGCAGCAGCGACGACCAGAAGTCGCAAAGCATCTCCAGGTGATGGTCCCAGTCCGCGACCCGGGCGTTGAAGATCGGGCCCAGCGTGTCGTCTCGGCGCACTTGCGCGTAGAAGCGGTGCACCAGCCGGCGGATGTCTTCCTCGGCGATCGGCGGGGAGGTAGGGTCGGACGGGGCGGGGGAGGGCTGGGACATGGCGGGGCGGGAAACGGCGTTGCGGGTATTGTCCTGCGCGGCGCGTGAACGCGCCGATGACAAAAGTCATTGGCGCCCCGCGAGTCAGAACGGCCGCCTGGCCGTCGTCGCCAGCCTGGCCAGGTGGGCCGGATCCTGGACCGCCCATTCGCGGCGCTTGCCGTTGATGTAGCCCTGCGTCTGCCACTCGTTGAGCAGGCGGCTCAACGTTTCGGCGCGGATGCCCAGGTGGGCGGCAAGCTGGCGCTGGTTCAGCGGCAGGGTCACCGTGTCGCCCTGGCGCGCGTGCAGGTCCATCAGGTAGTTGGCCAGCCGTTCGGGCGCCGAACTGGACGTCATCCAGTCCACTTTGTTCACCTGGTCGTACAGGCTTTTGCTGAGCGCGGCCAGCAGCCCGAGGGCCAGGTCGGGCCAGCGCCGGCACGCGTCGTGCAACTGGCGCCGGCTCAGCCGCCAGCCCAGCAGCGCGCTGCGGGCGCGCGCCTGCATCGGATAGCGGCCATGGGGCATGAACATGGCCGCCTCGGCCATCAGCTGGCCCGGCTCGAAGACGCGGAACACGCGTTCGTCGCCGTTGTAGCCATAGCGCATGACTTCCGCCTGCCCGCTTTCGATCAACAGGTAGTGGAAAGCCTCGTCGCCCTCGCCGAACAGGACTTGCCCGGCCTCGGCGCGCAGCGGGCTGGCGCCGCGCAGCAGGTCCGCGGCCACTTCCGGGGCCATGCCGGGCGGCAGGTCCCGCAGCAGCGGATGCGCGGCCAGCAGGGCGGCCGGGACCGGCCCGGGCAGATTGATATTTGTCATTCTGGGTCTTTCAGCGTGAATGGGAGAATCTTAAACGATAACAATTCTTATTTGAAATCCAATGAAAGATTCTCCCGCCCGCCGCCGCTATTGCGCCGCCGCCCTGATGGCGGCCCTGCTGCCCGGCCTGCCTGCCGCCCGCGCGGCGGCGCCGCGCCGCCATGACGTGCTGACGCTGGCCGGCCCCGGCGCCGTGGTCAGCTATCCCCTGATGCACATGGTGGCCACCGGCGCCCTGGCGGAGCACGCGGACAGCTTGCGCTTCCGCCTGTGGCAGACCCCCGACCAACTGCGCACGCTGCTGGTCAACGGGGAACTGGACTTCAGCGCCGCGCCGTGCACGCTGCCGGCCCTGCTGCACAACCGCGGCATGCCGGTGCGCCTGCTGAACATTTCGGTGTGGGGCATCCTGTGGCTGGTCAGCCGCGATCCGGCCGTGCGCACCTTCGAGGACCTGGCCGGCCGCGAACTGGTGGTGCCGTTCCAGCGCGACCTGCCGGCGGTGCTGCTGGATACCTTGCTGGAAGCGCAGGCCGCGCGAGGCCTGGGGCCGGTGACGCTGCGCCGCACCCGCGACGGCCAGGACGCCATCGCGTTGATGCTCAATGGCCAGGCCGCGCAGGCGCTGCTGGTCGAGCCCATGGCGTCGCTGCTGCTGTGGCGCGCCGGGCAGACCGCGGGCGCGCCCGCGCTTCATCGCGGCCAGAGCCTGGAGCAGGCCTGGCGCGGCGCCTTTCCCGCGCAGCCCTCGTTGCCGCAGGCCGGCGTCATGGCTGCCGCCCGCGTGGCGGACGACGCCGCGCTCTGCAGCGCCGTGAACCAGGCGTACGCCGCGTCCGCGCGCTGGTGCGTCGAGCATCCCGCCGAGTGCGCGGCGCTGGTGCGCGAGCACCTGCCGCATCTGCCCCAGCCCGCCATCGAGACCGCGATCCGCGGCACCCGGCTGGAGAGCCGCAGCGCGCAGCAAGCGCGTCCGGAACTGGAGGCCTTGTATCGCCTGTTGGCCGACCGCTATCCGCAGGCCATCGGCGGCAGCCTGCCGCCCGCCGGGTTCTACGCGTCATGAGCGGATCGGACCAGGGGCGGGGCCCCGTTCTCGCCGCGCCGACGCGCACTTCGCGCGCCTGGAGCGCCGCCGGCGTGCTGCTGATTCTGTTGGCCTGGCATGTGGCCGCGCGCCAGCTCGGCCCGCTATTGATGGCCACGCCCTGGGAGGCGCTGCGCGCCATCGGCCCGTTGGTGCGCAGCCCCGAGTTCTTCGCCAACGCGGGCGTCAGCCTGATGCGCATCGGCGTGGGCGTGCTGGCGGGCGCGTCCATCGGTTTCGCGCTGGGCGTGCTGGCCGGGCACAGTGCGCGCCTGCGCGGGCTGGTCGAGCCCTTGCGCTGGCTGCTGATGGCCATGCCGCCGGTCGTGGTCGTGGTGCTGGCCATGCTGTGGTTCGGCCTGGGCTCGCCCATGGTGATTTTCATCACCACGCTGATGATGGCGCCCGGCATGTACGTCAACACCGTCAAAGGCATGCTGCACGTGGACCGCAAGCTGATCGAGATGACCCACGTATACCGCTACGGCCCATGGCTGCGCCTGCGCCACCTGTATCTGCCGGCGCTCAGCGCGCCGCTCCTGGCGGCCTTGCTGATCGCCGCTTGCGGCGGCGTGCGGCTGGTGGTGATGGCCGAAGTGCTGGGCGCGGAGAACGGCGTGGGCTATGCCCTGGCCAATGCCCGCAGCACGTTCGATACCGCTGAATTGTTCGCCTGGGTGCTGCTGATCCTGGGCCTGGTGGCCTTGCTGGAGTTCGCTTTCCTGCAGCCGCTGCAGCGCCGGCTGGGCCGATGGATGGAGCCCAGCCATGCTTGAAATGCAATCCCTGTCCCTGCGCTATGGCGCGAGCACGGTGCTGCGGGACGTAGACCTGCGCCTGCGGCCGGGAGAGCGCCTGGGCCTGATCGGCCCCAGCGGCGCCGGCAAGAGCAGCCTGCTGCGCCTGGCCGCCGGACTGGCGCGCCCGAGCGGCGGCACGCTGCGCAACGGCTTCCGGCTGCCGGTGCTGATGTTCCAGGAGCCCCGCCTGCTGCCCTGGCGTCATGCGCTGGACAACGTCGTCCTGCCCTTGCGGGGCGCCGGGCATCCGCCCGCCGAGGCGCGAACCCTGGCAGCCCGCTGGCTGGCCCGCGTCGGCCTGGACGGCGCCATGCAGTCCTGGCCCGGCGAACTGTCGGGCGGCATGGCGCAGCGCGTCGCCTTGGCCCGCGCGCTGGCCATGGCCCCCGACCTGCTGATGCTGGACGAGCCCTTCAGCGCGCTCGATCCGGCCTTGCGCCGCCAGCTCGCCGCGTGCTGCGGCGAGGAACTGGCCCGCAGCGGCGCGGCCTTGCTGTGCATCAGCCACGACCCCGAGGAACTGCTGGGGCTGGTCGACCGTTGCGTCATGGTCGAGCGGGGGCGCGTCACGCCGATCGCGCTGGACGGCGGCCGGGGCGGCGCGGAACACCTGCGCGAGCTGCTCCTGGCGGCCGGCGGCCCGGCCCGAGGCGCGTCCCGATTCCTGTTTCCCGATACCGGAGCATCGTCATGAACACGTATCCGTTCTTGCTCATCCTGCATCTGTTCGCCGCTTTCGTCTTCGTCGGCACCGTCACGTTCGAGGTGCTGTTCCTGGAGCCCGTGCAGAAGCGCCTGCCCGTCGAGGTGCGCAAGGCCCTGGGCGGCCAGCTCGGGCCGCGCGTGCGCGCCGTCGTGCCGTGGGCGGTGCTGGTGCTGTACCTGGCCGGCCTGGGCATGGCCTGGCAGTACCGCGCCGCGCTTGCCAGTCCCGCAGGTTCGCCGCTGGGCCTGCTGCTGTCGATCAAGATCGCGCTGGCCGCGAGCGTGCTGGCGCACGTCGTCACCGCCATGACGCTGGCGCGCCGCCAGCGCCTGCACGCCGCGCTGCGCAGGCGGGTGCACATCAGCGTGTTCTGTCACATGGTCGGCATCGTGTTGCTGGCCAAGACCATGTTCCATCTGTCCTGGTAGACAGGCCGGCGCGCCGCCGGCTCTTCGTCCAGCCCATTTCTCGTTTTCCGTGGAAGCACTCCCATGACGTCCCCCGTCCTGCGCCAACTGGCGTCCAGCCTCGCCTTCGGCGCCCTCGGCCTGTCCTCGGCCCATGCCCAGCCCGCCGTGCAGGCGCCGGCCTCGCAGGCCGTGCCTTCGCTGGCTCCCGTGGTGGTGTCCGGCGAGTCCCTGACGCGCGCCCTGGATCCCGGCCCCCGCCAGGCCCAGACAGAACTGCAGGCCGTGCCCGGCGGCACCAACCTGATCCAGCCCCAGCAGGAGGTGCGCCTGATCACGCTGCGCGACGCGCTGGACTATCAGCCCGGCATCATCGTGCAGGAGTTCTTCGGCGGCCTGGACCAGCCGCGGCTGAACATCCGGGGTTCCGGCATCCAGAGCAACCCCTTGAGCCGCGGCATCCTGCTCATGCAGGACGGCCTCCCGCTCAATGACGCGGACGGCTCCTTCATCATCAGCCTGCTCGAACCGCGCAACGCCGGCCTGGTCACGGTGCGGCGCGGCGCCAACGCGCTGTCGCCCGGCGCCAGCACGCTGGGCGGCGAGGTCGACTTCCAATCCCTCACGGGTGTCCAGAGCGACGTCATCCGCCTGGGCGGCGGCAGTTTCGGAACGCGCAACCTGACGCTCTCCAAAGGGTTCGAGGACGATCGCCTGGATGGCCGCTTCAGCTTCGGCTACGACAAGTCCGATGGCTACCGCCACCATTCTTCGTCCGAGCGTTCCAGCTTCCAGGGCAACCTGGGCTTTCGCCGCGGCACGTTCGAGAACCGCACCTATCTGTCCTACACCGATCTCAAGTTCGATATTCCCCAGCCCATCCCCAAGGCCCGCATGTACGAGGACCCGCGCAGCGTGCTGGGCGACGGGACCACGCCGCAGGACCTGGCCAACAACGTCTACAAGCGCGATCCCCACCGCGACACCAGCCAGTTCCGCATCGCGAACCGCAGCTACTGGGGCACGGATGCCTTGAACCAGACGGCCGGCATCTACTGGCAGCGCACCAACGACGACTTCACCAATCCGCAGGTCGCCAACGTCACCGACGCCGACACCTACGGCCTCGCGTGGCAGCTGGCCGGCAAGGCGGGCAGCGTGGACTACCGCGTGGCCCTGGACTGGCAGCGCAGCGACATGGACCGCGATCTCTACGCCATCCGTCCCGCCGACGGCAGCCGGCTGCAGCGCTTCGGCGCCTACGACCTCAAGGCGGAGAACCGCAGCGCCCTGGTGGGCGTGGACTGGCACGTCACCGAGCAGCTCAGCCTGGTCGGCGACCTGAAATACACCCAGGCTGTGCGCGACGCCCGCGAGCGCAATGCCGGCAAGACCCTGGACCAGGACTGGAACTACGCCACGCCGCGCGGAGGCATCATCTGGCAACCCGCGGCGACGCAGCGCTGGTACGCCAACGTCAGCCGCAGCAACGAGGCGCCCACCTTCTGGGAAATCGTCAATGGCGAAGTGCCCGCGCCCATGAACCCCGCCAGCGCCGTCACCTCCATGAGCAAGCTCGACCTGCAGCGCGCGCTCACCTACGAGATCGGCGGAGACGGCAGCCTCAACGTCGCGGGGCGCGACCTGAACTGGACCTTGTCGCTCTACCGCAGCAACGTCGAAGACGAGCTCATGTCCGTCACCAACGCCAACGGCACCCCGGCCGGCACGTACAACTACGCCGGCCGCACGCGCCACCAGGGTATCGAAGCCGGCGTCAACGGCAGCCTGCCCGCGCCCGGCGCCGGTCTGTTCGACTACCGCATCGCCTACACCTTCAGCGACTTCCGCTTCCGCAGCGGCGAATACCAGGGCAACCGCATCGCGGGCGTGCCGCGCCATCTGCTCAGCGCCGAAGTGATGTACCGCCTGGGCGGCTGGCGCTTCGGCCCGAACCTGCGCTGGCTGATGAGCGACACGGAGACCAACCATGCGAACGCGCCGGGCACCCAGCAGAACGCCTACGCGCTGCTGGGCTTCAAGGTGGCCTACGAGCATGACGCGCACTGGAGCGGATACCTGCAGGCCGACAACCTCACCGACAAAACCTACGCCAGCAGCTATGCCATCCGCAACACGGCCACGCCCGCCATGCCGATCTTCCTGCCCGGCAACGGGCGTTCCTTCAGCGCGGGGGTCGCCTACCGGTTCTAGGCGACGGGACGCCCGGGCCGGCTTGACGAATCTCATCCCGGAGGCGCGCGCCGGGATGAGACAATCACGGGCAATAGAGGGAGTCTTCCTGCCATGAATACCTATCCCTTGCTGCTCATCCTGCACCTGCTGGCCGCCTTCGTCTTCGTCGGCACCGTGACCTTCGAGGTGCTGTTCCTGGAGCCCGTGCACCGGCGCCTGCCTCCCGACGTGCGCAAGGCGCTGGGCACGCAGCTCGGCCCGCGCGTGCGCTCCGTGGTCCCCTGGGCCGTGCTGGTGCTCTACCTGGCCGGCCTGGGCCTGGCCTGGCAGTACCGCGGCGCGCTAGCCAGTCCGGGCAGCTCGTCCTTCGGCATCCTCCTGACCCTCAAGATCGCCCTGGCCGTGAGCGTGCTGGCGCACGTCGTCACCGCCCTGGCGATGGCGAAGCGCAAGCGCCTGACCGGCGAGTTGCAGCGGCGGCTGCACATCAGCGTGTTCTGCCACATGGTGGCCATCGTGGTGTTGGCGAAGGCGATGTTCCATCTGGCGTGGTAGGGTGGCGGTGCCGGAGACCGCCCGTCCGGGCCGTCGCGCATTTCCCTTTTTCGGAGTCGAATTCCACCATGAAGCTTGGATACACCATCGTCTACGTTCCCGACGTCGAAGCGTCCTTGCGGTTTTTCACCACGGCCTTTGGCTTCTCCGTGAAATTCCTGCACGAGTCCGGCACCTATGGCGAGCTGGCCACCGGCGAAACCACGTTGGCGTTCGCCGCGCATGAACTCGGCCGCGGCAACTTCCCTGGCGGGCATGTCGCGGCGTCGGACTCGGTCCAGCCGCTGGGCATGGAACTGGGCCTGGTCACCGACGATGTGGAGGCCGCGCATGCCCGGGCGATACAAGCCGGCGCGGTCGAGCTTGCCGGCCCGGACAGAAAGCCATGGGGGCAGGTCGTGTCCTATGTCCGGAGCCCGGATGGCACCTTGATCGAGCTTTGCACGCCGGTCGGCGCTTGACGAGCCTTCGGAAAACAGCCGCCCTTGTTGCGGATGAACGCGGGAGTCATTTGGCGAGGGAGACGAGCCAGCGCCGAGTGCCGCCGGGGACCTTGGCGTCGAACGGCAGCTTTATTTTTCGGCGCTGGACCTCGCGTTGGAGCACGGTTGCGCGCGCCTTCTCGGTTCGGGCCGCGCCGAGACGCTTGTCGAAGTTCTCCAGCGCCTCGACGTCGATATTCAGTTCGAGCCGTGCAATTTCCGCCAGGTTTTCATCCAGCTGAGCATTGAGCGCCTGGAATTGGCGCAACGTCCGCGCGTGGCGGTTCTGCTCCAGGCAGTCCCAAATGCGCCGCATCATCTTGCTATGCGACAGCACGAAATGCATGCCCATCGTGACGACGCCTGTCACGAGCGCGCCGGCAAACGCAGCCAGCTCCTGCCCAAAAGGAAACGCCAGGACGGGCGCCAGCTGCGCATAGACCAGGCTGCCCACTACCGTCGCCACGCCAACCGACAGCACGCCCAGCACGGCTTTGGCCAGGTCCGTGCCGGAGAGCTTCTCGGGATTGAATATCCACAGTTTCAACGCCGCGACCAATTGGCTCCACATTTCGCGGATGATCTTGATCGCGTTCTTGGCGGTAGTGGCGAAGATGTTCAGGACGGTAGTCGTCACGCTACCCAGGACGCCGGCCAGGGCGCCGTCCTTGAAGGTCGTGAGAAAGCTGCGAAAGCGGGACCGCACGCGCTTCCATGCGTCGCTCAGGGTGGTCCGTACTTCTTTCACGAACGTGCTCAGCGAGAAGTCTCGCCGCATCTTTCCGGCGATTTTTGGCAAAGCCTGACGCAGTTCGAACCAGACTTCGGCGAGAACCAGTCCGACCATCTGGCGCGTTCCCATGCGCAAGCCGGCGCTGCCGGAGGCTTGCAAGGTAGCGCCCAGGAATTTGCTGCCTGTGTAGTATTCGCGGTTGACGCGGCCGTTATAGTGCTTGCGGGCTTCACGGTCTTTCTTGCGCATGGCCTTCGGGTCAACCGATAGCCATTGTTCGAC
>Ga0182747_1003430_pt1 | contig 10642 bp, 7 predicted proteins | sample eDN3rd30CBELigBY_FD_128526 | JGI IMG/M metagenome (GOLD analysis project Ga0182747, IMG submission 128526) | Enriched backyard soil microbial communities from Emeryville, California, USA - eDNA 3rd pass 30_C BE-Lig BY (version 2) (version 2) | ecosystem: Environmental > Terrestrial > Soil >...
CCTTTAGCGTCGTCGTGCCGACCGTGCGGCACGCCAAGCGTCTGCTGGAAACCCAGCTTGGCCTGAAACTGCCAGCGCCGCCGCCCGAGCAGACCGTCAAAACGCCGGCGCAACGGGCAATTGGAGCGCTCCCCGGTTCGGAACCGCCAGATGCGCCGGCCGGAGCGCGGGATCTCTACCAGAAAGGTCGCGCCCTCGAAGCCAGCGGAGATCTGGCTGGGGCGCGCACCGCCTATGTGGAAGCCGCCCGCGCCGGCGCGGGCTTTATGGATCCGCTCCTCCGCCTGGCTGCGCTGGTGCGATTGCAGGATGGCTCCTCCGTCGCCCGTGATCTGTTCGCTGACCTGAACACCGTGTCGCCGGACCCGGCGATCCGCATGGTCTACGCCCAGCAACTGGGCCAGGCGGAGCAAACCACGCGGCTCCGGCGGCTGCTTGATGAGAATCCATCGTTTGCGCCTGCATGGTATGCGCTTGCGCAAGCGCTCGGCGACACCCGCGCCGGCCGCGAAACGCTGACGCGGCTGCGCGCCGAGCACGCCGCTCTCGACCAGTTCCTCACGGCGAACAAATCCGGCGCGCTGAAGCGGTTTTTCATCGATCCCGCTGCGCTTCAGGAGTGGGTGGAGCGCGCCAGACGTCGCGTTGCGGAAATCGACGCCGCCTTCGCCAGCCGTCAGACCCGGCCGTCGCTGACCTTTCAGGCCGGTTCGAGCCACTGGACAGTGAATATCGCCCTGCCCGAGGACGCCACGGCGGTGCAATATCGCCTGGGCGACCGGGGCGGGTTCTCACGCGCCGAACTCAACCTGTCCGGCGATGGCAAAACAACCCGCGCCGCCACCTTCGCCATCCCGTCGCGGGCCGGCAAAACCAACATCTATGTCAGCTATGTTGATACGGCAGGCCTGACAGCAGGCCCGTTCGTCTACCGGTTCGACTCCACGGAACTGAACAGTGAGCGGCAGCGCAGCATCCTGATGACGACCTCGGGTTCGTGGCTGACATGGGCGACGGACCGGGACGAAATCTATTTTCCGTATCTGCTCACCTACCGCTGCGCGATCCGCAGCGCCCATGTCGGTTTCGATGGCGCCGATCCTGACATCGCTTTGCCCCTGTCAACGGAGGGCTGCGATGACAACGCCCCGCCGCCGCCTGGCGCCCAGAACAGCCTGCCTGCCCCCCATGATGCGCGCAGCGTTTCGGTGAAGCTGGTGCTCCAGAACGGCGAGACGCCGCCGCCAGTGACGATTTCCCGCGAGCCCTGAAAAACGCGCCGCGCCCGGCCATCGGGCGGCGGCGCAGCGACCGGAACCCTGCGGGCATCATCGCAGGAGCGTCCGCGGGCGCCGCGCCAACGGCCCCTTGGTCCGGCCCGCAGGTTTTCAAAGCGCCTGACTGGCCATAAAAGGGGTGTCGCGATCACAGACGTGTCCTGCAATGGCGTCGCGACCCGTTGCAAACAGCGCCGGACGGAATGGCCCAGCCGACACCACACAGATACAGCCTGCAAATCGTTGTGGCGGTGACGTTCGTGGCCATCATTGCGCTGATTCTGGGCGGCCTCACCTGGTTCAACCACCGGAGCATGGCCCAGCTCGCCCACCGCGAGGCGCAGGAGCGTTTCACCGATCTGGCTCGCCAGATTCGCGACGAGGCGCGCGACCAGCTGGCAAGCGCCCATATTTTCCTGAAGACCATCGGAGAAACGGCGTCGCCGTCGCAACCCAATGACGACATGGGGCGACTGCTCGTCACCCTGCTGCGCACGCTGCAGGAAACCACGCCTTCGGTGCTGGGCGTTCTGGCGGGCTGGCCGGATGGATCGCTGGTGCTCAGCCAGCGTCTGGTGAATGACGCCGTGGCGCCTGGAGCCTCCTATGAAATCGTGATCAGCACGCCCGACAGCGGATCCGGGCAATTTCTCCGCCGATCGATTTTTCTGAACGCACAAGGTGAGGTTATCCGGCGCAATGCGCCCGTATTGTCGGACTATGACGCGCGCAAGCGCATCTGGTACCAGATGGCCGCCGAAAGCCGGCGACCGGTGACGCCGCCGCCGTATCGTTTCGCCACTTTTCCTGAAATCGGCGTTACCGTAGCGCAGCGCTCCGCCATCAATCCCGGCGTTGTCTTTGGCATCGACGTGCTGCTCTCCGACCTGGACGACGTACTGAGCCGGATGCGCACCCATCCACGCCAGGAACTGGCGCTGTTCACTGTTGATGGCGAACTCGCCGCCCATCCCGATGGCCGCAAATACCGGCAAGGGAACACGCCAACCGGTCCGCATGGTCTGCCCCTGATGTCGGCCCTGCCCTCGCCCCTGCTGCGGGCTATCGCCCAGGCCTATCAGCAGGACGGGAGGGCTGGCAGCCGCACCATCCACACCGGCAGCGAGGACTATCTGGTCAGATATGAGCCTGGCCTTGCTGACATCAGCATGGTGACAGCGATCGCCATTCCGCAATCGGCGATCATGGGCGCGGCCAACGACATGGCCCGCCGGCTGCTGACCATGGGCTTTTTGGCGCTGCTCATCGCCTTGCCAATCGTGGCGCTGGCGGCGCGCAAGATCACCAGACCGCTCCAGACCCTCACCAGCGCCGTCAGCAGGATCGTCGCCTTCCAGGGCGACGGCGCCCGGCCGCCGCCGTCGCACATCACCGAGATCGATGCGCTCTCCGGGGCGGTGGGCGGCCTGCAACTGGCGATGAACAATTTCATGCGCTACGTGCCGAAGCAGATTGTGCGCGGCATCGTCAGGGATGGCGTCCAGCCCAGCCTGGGCGGCGTCCGCCAGCAGACCACGGTGGTTTTCTCGGATATCGCCAACTTCACCGGCATTGCCGAGCAGTTGCCGCCCGAGGCGCTGACCGGGCTGGTGTCGCGCTATTTCGCCGTCATCAGTAGCGCCCTGGTGGATTCGGGCGCCACCATCGACAAATTCATCGGCGACAGCGTGATGGCGTTCTGGAACGCGCCCGATCCACAGCCGGACCATGTGGCCCGGGCCTGCAACGGCGTGCTCAACGCGGCGCAACGGCTTGAAGAGCTGAACGCCGCCTTCCGCAGCGAGGGCCTGCCGGAACTGCACACCCGTTTCGGCGTGCATACCGGCGAGGCGGTGATCGGCCATGTCGGATCATTCGACCGCCTGAGCTATACCGTTTTGGGTCATACGGTGAACATCGCCTCCCGTCTTGAGGCGCTGAACAAGCAATTCGGCACGATGATCCTGGCCTCGGGCGCGGTGCGGGACGGCGCTGGCGACGGGTTCATTTTCCGGGACGTGGGCCTCGCGGGCGTGCGCGGCGCCAGCGAGCCCGTTGCGGCCTGTGAACTGGTGGGTCGTGCGGGACAGGCGCAGGCTCCTGACGCTGGCTCTGGCGCGCTTGCCTCCGGTATGTGTGGGCATGTAAATCCCGATGTGGTCGCCCGGCCGGACGCCAGCCGCCCGGCTGGCGCCCCCGTGTGACGCGGGCCGTGTCACGCGAGCCTGGAGACCGCCTGGCCTGACGCAATCTGACGGACCCGCGGGTCAATGCTGGCGTTCCCTTCCAGGCAAACGGAACGTGGCGGGCGGTTTTGGCGACGCGCGTTCTTCAGGCTGGAACACAAGCCTGACCTGAAGGCCCGGGGAGGAGTTGACGTGGCGCAAATGCAGCAAGGCCAGCCCAGACGCGCGCGAACGTCCGACATCGAACGCGCCTGCAAGGAACGCGGCCTGCGCATGACCGGACAGCGGCGAACCATCGCGCAGGTCCTGGGCAACCTCGACGATCATCCGGACGTGGAGGAACTGCACCGGCGCGCCGCGCTGATCGATCCACGCATTTCGCTTTCCACCGTCTACCGCACCGTGCGCCTGCTTGAGGACGAGGGCATTCTGGCCCGGCATGAGTTCGGCGATGGCCGCGCCCGCTACGAACGGGCCGAGCGCCAGCATCACGACCATCTGATCGACGTGCGCACTGGAGCGGTGATCGAGTTCCAGTCAGAAGAAATCGAACGCCTGCAGGCCGAAATCGCGCGCAAGCTGGGCTACCGGCTGGTGCGGCACCGTCTGGAGCTGTATGGCGTGCCGCTTGGCGATTCCGACCCGGTGGATGGCGAAACGTCCGACGACGACGCGACGGGCTGATCATGGGAAACCTGCGGGGCAATCTGCGCGCCTGGAGCCGCATCGCCGCCCTGACCGCCATCACGCTGGTCGGCGTCCCGGTGCAATGGGCGGCGCTGCGCGTCGGCGCACGCCCGGTCTACCAACGTTTGCCGGTGCTGTTTCACCGGCTGGTCTGCCGGATCATCGGCGTGCGCGTTCAGGTCCAGGGCAAGCCGCCGCGCGGCCAGCCGACCCTGCTGGTCTCCAATCACGTTTCCTGGGCGGACATCACCGCCATTGCCAGCGTGACGCCCCTGTCATTCATCGCCAAATCCGAGGTGGGGGGCTGGCCGGTTTTCGGCATGTTCGCCCGCCTGCAACGTTCGGTGTTCGTCGACCGCGCACGGCGCTCCGCCACGGCGGAGGTTAACGGCGCCATTGCCAGGCGGCTGGCCGACAACGAAGCCATGGTGCTGTTCGCCGAAGGCACCACCGGCGAAGGCATGCGGGTATTGCCGTTCCGTTCGGCGCTGGTGGGCGCGGTGAAGGACGCGGCCGGCGGGCAGCCGGTGCGCCTGCAGCCCATGTGCATCTGCTATGTGGCGCGCAACGGGCTGCCGCTGGGACGCGACGGCCTGCCGCGCATCGCGTGGTATGGCGACATGGACCTGGCGCCGCATCTGATGGATCTGCTGCGCAGCGGCGACCGCTATGAAGCGGTGATTTCGTTCGGCGAACCTGTGACCGGGGATGACGTCAATCGCAAGGTCGCCACCCGCATGGCCGAGGATTTTGCCCGCGCCTCTGTGCGCCGGTTGCGGCGATCGTCATGAACCTGGCGACGGCCCCGATCGCGCCGTCGTATTTGTTTCACGCGAAGCCGTATGCTTGGCCGCGGGATGCGGCGTGAGGCCCTGTGCCAACTGCGTCGAAATGCGATAGAGTGCCGTCTTCGCGCGTTCTTCGCCCGTCCGAAGACGCCGCCTCCGTATCGACGAGGGCGCGGCCACGAGTTCCTTCATGCAGTTCGCATGGCCTCATGGCGCGCCGGCTCAAGTGAAAGTGTCAGACCAACGTGAAAAAGGTTCACGTCAAATCATACGGTTGCCAGATGAACGTCTACGACGCCGAGCGCATGGCGGACGTGCTGGCGGCTGAGGGATATGTGGAGACCTCCAGCATCGATGACGCCGATCTGGTGATCCTCAACACCTGTCACATTCGTGAGAAGGCCGTCGAGAAGGTCTATTCCGAGCTTGGCCGCGTGCGTGAGAACAAGGCGGAGCGCGCCCGCGACGGCAAGGAGACGCGGGTGGTGGTGGCCGGTTGCGTCGCCCAGGCGGAAGGCGCCGAGATCATGCGTCGCGCCCCGGTGGTCGATGTGGTGGTTGGCCCACAAAGCTATCATCGCCTGCCTGAGCTGCTCGCCGCGAAAAGTCGTGATCAGGCAGTCGATACGGAATTTCCCGTCGAGGACAAGTTCCGCCAGTTGCCAGCCCGACGCATTGCGCCGCAACGCAATGTCTCGGCCTTCCTGACCATTCAGGAGGGCTGCGACAAGTTCTGCACCTTCTGCGTCGTGCCCTATACGCGGGGTGCGGAAAGCTCGCGCTCCGTCGAAGCGCTGATGAAGGAGGCGCGCCGGCTCGCCGGCCTCGGCGTCCGCGAGTTCACGCTGCTCGGCCAGAACGTCAATGCGTGGCATGGCGAAGGTCCGGACGGCAAAACCTGGACCCTGGGCCGGTTACTGCGCCATCTGGGGGAGATGGAAGGCGTGGAGCGCTTGCGCTACACCACCAGCCACCCGCGCGACATGGATGACGAACTGATCGCCGCCCATCGCGATCTGCCGCAGGTGATGCCCTATCTGCATCTGCCGGTGCAGGCTGGCTCCGACCGCATCCTTGCCGCCATGAACCGCCGCCACACCGCTGACGAATACCGGCGGATCATCGACCGGGTTCGCGACGCCCGCCCGGATATTGCCCTGTCGTCGGATTTCATTGTCGGCTTCCCGGGTGAAACCGACGCGGACTTTGCCGAGACCATGCGCCTTGTCGATGACATTGGTTTCGCCAGCGCCTTCTCCTTCAAATACAGCCAGCGCCCCGGCACCCCGGCCGCCGGGCAGGCCGACCAGATACCCGAGCAGGTGAAAGCTGACCGGCTGGCGGAGCTGCAAGCGGCGCTGGAGCGCGATCGCGCTGCGTTCAACAAGGCCATGGCCGGCCGCGTCATTGACGTGCTGGTCGAGCGCCAGGGGCGCCAGCCGGGGCAGATGGCCGGTAAATCCCCCTATCTGCAGGGCGTGCATTTCGATGCGCCGGCCGACATCCTGGGCCGGATGGCGACCGTGGAAGTCATTGAGGCCAGCGCGGGCAGCCTGCTTGGCCGCTATCTGGGCCCGGCCCAATCATCTGCCTCTGGCCACGTCGCCGGAGCCTCCCAGGCGCCGGCGGAACAGCCTCTCTCCCCGCAGCAAAGGAACGCGAATGCCGCGTGACGAAGGCGAGCTCTCACCCGAACAGTTCCGCGGCGCCGGGTCGCTGGCAAAACCGGGCGGCCGCGGCGCACAGCCGGCCCGTCACGCGCCGCCGCAGACCGAACTGGTGCTGACGCTGGATGACAATCGTCTGGCCAGCCTGGTGTTCGGCCAGTTCGACCAGCATCTGGCCCACATCGAGCGCCGGCTCGACGTGCTGGCGACGGCGCGGGGCAACCGGGTGGTCATTCATGGCGAACAGCCGGCGGCCGCCAAGGCCCGCCAGGTGATCCTCGCCCTCTATGAACGCGCCCGGGCCGGCGAGGCCGTCACGCCTGGCGATATTGATGGCGTCATTCAGGAAATTGCCTTACAGGGCAATCTCTTCCCGGGCGACGACAGCTCCGTCGCGCCTGGCAACTTCCGCCAGATCGTCACGCGCAAGCGTGGCGGCGTGCGGGCCCGGAACAAGGCGCAGGACGATTATCTGCGCACGCTGCAGACGAGTGAGCTGGTGATCGCCGAGGGGCCGGCCGGCACCGGCAAGACCTGGCTGGCTGTCGGACATGCCGTCTCGCTGCTCGAACAGGGGGTGGTGGAGCGGCTGGTGCTGTCGCGGCCGGCGGTGGAAGCGGGCGAGCGCCTTGGCTTCCTGCCCGGCGACATGCGCGAGAAGATCGATCCCTATCTGCGCCCGGTCTACGACGCGCTTTACGATTTCATGGAGGCGCGGACCGTCGAGCGCGGGCTCGCCACCGGCATGATTGAGATCGCCCCCCTCGCCTTCATGCGCGGCCGCACCCTGACCCGCGCCGCCGTGCTGCTGGACGAGGCCCAGAACTGCACCACCATGCAGATGAAGATGTTTCTGACCCGTCTCGGCGAAGGCTCACGGATGATCGTAACCGGCGATCCGTCGCAAATCGACCTGCCGCCTGGCCAGCAATCCGGTCTCATTCAGGCTTCGCGCATTCTGCGCGGCGTCGAGGGCGTCGGCCATGTGCGATTCGCCGAGGGCGACGTGGTGCGCCACGACCTGGTGCGCCGGATCGTCGCCGCCTATGACGCCGAAACGCGCGCCATGGCCGAACGCGAGGTCGGCGCCGCCGCCAGGCCAGCCGGCAGACCCGCCACTCTCGCCGGAACCCGGGAATGAGCGCTTCGCCCCTGATTGACGTCGTGATTGAAAGCCCGCTGTGGCAGGCGCTGCCGGATGCGGAAGCGCTGGCCGGGCGGGCGGCGCTGGCGGCCGTCGCCGCCAGCGGCGTCGCCGTGATGGATGGCGCCGAACTGTCATTGATGCTGGCTGACGACGCGGCCGTGCAGGAACTGAACCGCACGTGGCGCGGCAAGGACAAGCCAACCAACGTGTTGTCATGGCCGGCGGCGGATCCGGACGATCTCGTCCGTTCGCCGCACTGCGGCGACATCGCCGTCGCTTACGAAACCCTTGTGCGCGAGGCCGCCGACGAGGGAAAAACAGTCGCGGACCACTTTACCCATCTGGTGGTTCATGGCGTGCTGCATCTGCTTGGCTACGACCATGAAACTGACGACGAGGCCGAGGAAATGGAGACGCTGGAAACAGATGTTCTGGCGGGCCTCGGCGTCGCCGACCCTTATGGACCGGATGGTGCGGGCATGAGCAATGTGGCGGGGGAAGCGCTGGAGAGATGAGCGAGGACCGAAGTACGCGCCCAGGGCGCCAGCTCCAGTCAACCGGCAGGCAGGATGCTCCGGGATGGTTTGACCGCCTGCTGGCGCTGACCCGGCCGCGCAATGGAACGTCCGTGCGCCACGATCTGGAAGACGTTCTGGAGCATAGCGCGCCGACCGAGGAGTTTTCCGCGACGGAGCGATCGCTTGTCCGCAACGTCCTGGCGCTGCATGAGCGCCGCGTCGAAGACGCGATGATTCCGCGCGCCGATATTGTCGCGATTCGCGAGGACGCCCAGCTCGCCGATGTGCTCGATCTCTTCCGGTCGGCCGGCCACTCACGTCTGCCGGTTTATGGCGAATCACTCGATGATCCGCGCGGCATGGTGCATATCCGTGATTTTCTTGATTATCTGGCGGGATGCACGCCCCGCGTCGTAATTGATGAAACCAGCTCCATGCCGAGTTTTTCCGGCGTCGACCTGTCGCTGCCGCTGAATGAAGCGGACATCCTGCGCCCGGTGCTGTTCGTGCCGCCGTCCATGCCCGCCATAGACCTGCTGGCGCGCATGCAGGCCAGCCGCACCCATATGGCTCTGGTCATTGATGAATATGGCGGCACCGACGGCATTGTCTCCATGGAGGACGTGGTGGAGCTGATCGTTGGCGATATTGAGGACGAGCATGATCACAATGCCGGTCCGATGATCGCTCCGGCCGGTGACAATGCGTTCGACGCCAACGCCCGCGCCGACCTGGAAGACGTGGCCCAGGCCCTGGGCGCGCCGCTGGTCGACGACACCCTGGCGGACGAGATCGACACCATCGGTGGATTGGTGGCGCATCTCGCGGGGCGCGTTCCCGCTACCGGCGAACAGATCGAAGGCCCGCATGGGCTGGTCTTCGAGGTGCTGGAAGCCGATCCACGCCGCCTGAAACGCATTCGTATCTCCCGGTCTTCGTCCACTGGCGGCGCGGCGTCCGACACCGGCGACCGGCGCGCGCCTCCGTCACGCGAACCTGACGCCAGATGACGCGTCAGGTGAGAGGGCTTCTGGAGTGGGGCCGCAGATGTTGCGCCGCCGCCGCCCCTGTTCTCATGGGTGGGCGCTGGCGCCGGCGCATGACCGCGCTGATCGCAGGCGCCATTGGGGCCCTGTCGCTGGCGCCGGTCGATTTCCTGCCGGCCATGTTTGTCGCGCTGACCATGGCCGTTTGGCTCATCGACGCCGTTGTCCGGGACAGCGCAACCAGCGAAGACAGTCCTGTGCGTTGCATCGGCCTGCGGGCGCGCGCTGCGGCTGCCCTCGGCTGGTGGTTCGGGTTCGGATATTTTGTCGCAGGCTTGTGGTGGCTCGGCGCGGCTTTTCTGGTTGAGGCTGAGGAGTTCGCCTGGGCCCTGCCGCTCGGCGTGCTTGGTCTGCCCGCCGGTCTGGCTCTTTTCACCGCCGCCGGTTTCGGCCTGGCTGGAGCTTTATGGAGCCGGGGCGCGGTCCGCATCCTGACCCTCGCCGGCGCTTTGGGCGCCTCCGAATATCTGCGTGGCGTACTGCTTTCCGGTTTTCCCTGGAACACCTTTGGCATGGCCTTTGGCGGGCATCTGCTAACGGCTCAGGCAGCCTCGATTGTTGGCATGTATGGGCTAACCGTGCTCACCGTGGCCATCTGCGCCGCCCCGGCCGCCCTGGCGTCGCCCGCGGGCGGAATGGGGGACAGTCTGTCGGACAGATTCTGGCTGCGCCGCCTCGCACCGCCAGGCGTTGCCGCCATCGGGCTCGTCGCGCTTGTCGTTTATGGCTATGGCAGAATTCCCCACGGCCCCGAAGTGGCTGAGCCAGGCGTGAGACTTCGCCTTGTGCAGCCAGGCGTTTCCCAGGACACAACCGTATTCAACTGGGATAACCGGGAAAAAATACTGAACCAATACATCAGGCTAAGTGAGGGCGATGGGGCAGGAGCCAGCCTGGCGCAGCAAAACGTCACCCACGTTATCTGGCCCGAATCAGCCTTGCCGTTCCTCCTGGCGGATCATCCGGAAGCGCGCGCCGCAATCGGCGACATGTTGCCCCCCGGCGCGGTGCTGGTCACAGGCGCCGCCCGCGGCGAAGCCCTGACGCCAGGCGGACGCCCCAACCGCTTCTACAATTCAATGCAGGTCGTCGACCACGAAGGAAAGATTACTGGCGTCTACGACAAATCCCATCTGGTGCCGTTTGGAGAATACCTGCCGCTTTCTGGCGTTCTTGACTCTCTCGGCCTGAGGCAATTCGTCCATATCCCGGGCGGTTTCGCCCCAGGGGCGCCGGGCGGCGGACTTGATGTGCCAGGCCTTCCGCCAGTGACGCCGCTGATTTGTTATGAGGCGATTTTCCCTGGCTTCGGACCCGCAAGAACCG
>Ga0182747_1003432_pt1 | contig 10635 bp, 8 predicted proteins | sample eDN3rd30CBELigBY_FD_128526 | JGI IMG/M metagenome (GOLD analysis project Ga0182747, IMG submission 128526) | Enriched backyard soil microbial communities from Emeryville, California, USA - eDNA 3rd pass 30_C BE-Lig BY (version 2) (version 2) | ecosystem: Environmental > Terrestrial > Soil >...
CACAACTGTTGCAGGTACAGACATTGAAGAAGTAAAACGTCAAAATGCACAGTCAAACCAAAACAAAAACTTTAATCAATAAAAATAAAACGCCTCTTTAATGAGGCGTTTTATTATGCTTTACTGGGTTAGTTTGTTTTTAAAACGTCATGATCAACGTATCGTTCACCATTAAGTTCGCTAATTAGATTGATGGCAACTTTTGCACCATCACCAGCTGTAATAATTGTATGTACACTTACACCAGCACAAGTTCCTGCAGCCCAAATGCCCTCAACATTCGTTTTACCTAAAGCATCCACATCAAAAATTGTCTTCACTCTTGGTTCAGTTCCAGGTTTTGTAGCAAGGCCGATTTGTTCAGCTATATCAGTTAAAAAACCTGTTGCTAAAATAATGTTTTTAGCCTCAATTAATCCATCTTCTGTTGTTAATTTAAAACCTTCGTCAAATTTAGTAATACTTGATACTTTTGATTCCATTACTTCAGCACCGAATTTTTTTGCTTGATTTAATCCTGTTTCCACAAGCTCTGGACCAGTAATTTCGCTAATTCCATAATGGTTAAACAACATTGCTCTTTTTGTTACACCTTGGTTGCTGTCAATAATGACCGTTTTTTTACCTGCCTTTGCAGTATAAATAGCTGCACTTCCTCCAGCTGTTCCTCCACCAATAATGGCTACATCATACATTCGTCATTTCCTCCTTTATTTAACATATTATGATTCTATCAAATTTAACTATCTATAAAAAGAAAGTGATAGTGTCATCATTTGAAAATAGAAATAATTGTCACTAAAATTATTATATAAACTGTTTATTTATATTGTTAAATTAAATATTGAACTTTTGGGGTGATAATGTGGGAAACAGTTTATTATCAATAGATTGGGACTATTTTATTTCCACTGAAGATCAGCGGATTGTATCAAATGTGGAAAATGAAAGAACAATACTTATTGGCATAATGAAATGTATAATTAGTTTAGCAAACAACACACTATGAAAAAGGAGTGTGTTGTTATGAATAAGGATTCCATTCCTGAATCCAAAAAAAAGTTTATGGATTTGCCGTTCCAAGATAAGCCAGATATGGTGGATTCAGAAAATATTAGCCTTTTTGACTTACATGAGGATATGCAAACAGTTGATGCAATAGCTGTTCAGGAGTTAAATCGAAGAGTTAAAACAGAAGGTGACGAATTATTAGAAGAAGTTTGGAGAAAGGAATCTCCAGACGAGAAAAAACACTCATAATTATAAATGGTTGCCCTGGCGAATTAGCTCAGGGCATTTTTATTTATTTTCACAGCTAAAGAATATCACTACAAGTGAGTAGAAAATTAACTTAAAACTATTATCTTATATGTTCCTCCTCTAGCATATATTTAACAAAGCATATTTATGTTAAGGGGGAGAAGTTATGTTTATAACGAATGTATTTGCAGAGCATGCAAGTACAAAGCCGGAAGCGACGGCTGTTGTATTCGAAGGGAATGTGTGGAGTTATCGTGATCTATATCGTAATGCTGAGAAAGTAGCAGGCTATTTACTAGAAAAGGGATATAAAAAAGGTGATATTATTGCACAATTTATGTTAAATTCAGAAGTATTTTTAGCCGTCTATTATGGTGCACAATTAGCGGGCTTAACCATTATGCCAGTGAATACAAAATTAGCACCACCGGAAATAGAATATATTTTTCAACATTCGGAAGCAAAGGTGTTATTCTATGATGAAAAGTTAAATGAGATTCTTACTCAGACAACTTATGAGTTTCAAGATAAAATAGATACTTCACAAATTAAAGAAATATTAGAGCAAGAAAGTTCGATTAACTATACTGTGGAACTTGATGAAAATGATACAGCTGTGGTCATGTATACTTCTGGAACTACCGGTAAACCAAAAGGTGTCATGCTTTCTCATAAAAATATTTATTCAACTGCTGAAATTTGGTCAACATCAATGGAAATGACAGAAAATGACCGTATGTATATTTGTACACCATTATTCCATTGTGCGGGTAGCCATGTTTTTGCTGTTCCAACAATGTATAAGGGCGGAGCGGTTATTGTAGAAGAAGCCTTTTCACCGATTAGAACATTAAGTAATCTTGTTGAAACAGAAAGTACTATATTCTTTGGTGTGCCTGCAATGTATACGATTCTATTAAATAAACCAGAAATAAAAGACCATGACTTTAGTAAATTAAGATTGTTTTGCTACGGCGCAGCGCCGATGCCTTATGAATTAGTAAAGAAATTAAAAGAAACATTTCCAAATGTAAAGGTACAAAATCTTTACGGTCAAACCGAAAACACTCCAGCAGCCACTTCTTTAGTAGATCAATATGCTTTAGACAAAATTGGTTCTGTTGGAAGACCATTAACACAAACTGAAGTAATATTAGTAGACTCTGACGGAAAACAGGTCCCTGTTGGTGAGGTTGGCGAAATTTGTGTAAGAGGACCGCAGGTAATGAAAGGGTATCTGAAAAACCCCGAGGAAACTGCAAGAACAATGCAAAATGGCTTTTTATTATCGGGTGATTTAGGTCGATTTGATGAAGAAGGTTTTCTATATATCGTTGATCGAAAGAAAGATATGATCATTCGTGGTGGGGAAAATATTTATCCGATTGAAATTGAAGAAGTATTATATCAAATTCCTCAGTTATTAGAGTCTGCTGTTGTTGGTGTACCTCATGAGGTATATGGTGAAGTACCAAAGGCTTATGTGGTAGTAAAAGAAGGTCAATCCATAACAGAGGAAGAAATACTATCTTATTGTCAATCGCAATTAGCAAAATATAAAATTCCATTTGAAGTTGAATTTATAGACCAATTACCTCGAAATGCATCTGGAAAAGTGTTAAAACACACGTTCAGAGTAAGTCAAGTGGATGAAAGTGTCAGGTAGTAGCATACTAAGCAAATAAAGAGTACAATCCGATTATTGCGGATTGTACTTTTTTTGTGCTATACAATTTAAGTAGTTTTAATTAAACCAAAATTTACAAAGATATTAATAATCTATTTCAGTACAGATTGATATGATTAATCAAACTTAAAATGTGATAAACTATTTTTATATTATTTTATATTAAAGTGAGCTGAGAAAAAACAATGGAACAACCATTTTTACCAATATTATTAGGATCAGATATGAACGCATACGGGATGGCTCGAGCATTTTATGAAGCGTATGGCATTAAACCACTTGTGTTGGGTAGATCACATTTAACAGCAACCCAAGATAGTAAAATTCTGCACTTTAAACAAATCGCAAATTTAAACCAGCAAGAGGCGTTTCTCCCTGCAATGGAGAAAATTGCAAAGCAATATAGTGATAAGAATTTATTACTTCTTGCATGTGGGGACGACTATGCGAAACTCATCATTAAAAATAAACCAGAACTTCAAAAATACTTCACTGTTCCATACATTGACGAATCATTAATGGATCAGATTTTACTAAAAGAAAATTTCTATAAAATGTGTGAAAAATATAATTTCCAATATCCTGGTACAACAACTGTAACTGCTGATAATTATGAAAATTTCACACCGCCATTTGAATATCCTATCATCTTAAAAGCATCCAATTCTGTAGCTTACTGGGCTTGTTCTTTCCCTGGGAAAAAGAAGGTATTCGTAGCCCACGATGAAGAGGAAAAATCAGCGATTCTTAAGGCAATTTATGCATCGTCATATCAAGATACAATGATCGTACAAGAATTCATCCCTGGTGATGATTCTTATATGCGCGTATTAAATGCGTATGTGGGAAAAGACGGTAAAGTAAAATTAATGTGTTTAGGCAATCCTATTTTAGAAGAGCATTCACCTGAAGGTATTGGTAGCTATGCGGCGATTATTACGACAATAGATGAAAAATTAATGGATAAAGTCCGCTTCTTCCTTGAAGATATTGGCTACACAGGTTTTGCAAACTTTGATATGAAATATGATGTCCGTGATGGTGAGTATAAGCTTTTTGAAATCAATTTACGAAATGGTCGTTCAAGCTATTTTGTAACAGCAGCGGGCTATAACATTATGAAATATGTCGCAGATGACCATATGCTGAACAAGCTTCAGGAACTAACTTACGCAAACAATAAGCATTTGTGGATGATTATCCCTAAAGGTGTACTATTTAAATATGCTTCAAATGAAAAGCTGAAACTTGAAGCTAAAAAGTTAATCCATGAAGGTAAATGGACAAATTCACTTTTCTTCAAAGAAGATATGAATTTCAAACGTTGGATAAAATTAACACTAAATAATTTAAATTATTACCGTAAATATAAGAAATACTTTAATAAAAAGGGTCTGGCAGAGTAAATGAAAAAAATATTAGGTATTATCGGTGGTGTAGGTCCACTTGCAACTATGTTTCTAGGCGAAATGATTGTTCGCAGAACGCAAGCTTCTAAAGATCAGGAACATGTACACACAATCATAGATAATGATACAACAATACCTGATAGAACTGCGTTTATACTGGATCAAACGAAAGAAAACCCAGTTCCTTATTTAATAAAAGATGCTAAAAAATTAGCTGATGCAGGCGCAGAAGTAATCTGTATTCCTTGTAATACTGCCCATACATTTTATGAGGATTTACAGGCTTACTCTCCAGTACCTGTCATTCACATGATCCGAGAAACAGCTAAACGAGCAAATTCACTAGGTGCAAAACGAGTTGGTATTCTTGCAACAGATGGTACAATCTCGGCTGGTGTCTATCAAAAGGCATTATTAGAAAAAGGAATGGAACCAATTATTCCAGACGAAATTACCCAAAGATTAATTATGTCTGTCATATACGATTTCGTAAAAGCAGGAAAAGATGTGACAGCAGAACAATGGAGAAATATCGAACAAGCAATGATTAATCTCGGTTGTGATAAAGTAATTTTAGGCTGTACAGAGCTATCAATTGTAAATAAGGATTTAAAATTAAGTAATTTTTATATCGATTCACTCATAGTACTCGCAGAAAGCGCAATTCTTACTTGTGGCTTTGAAGTAATTGATCATTTACCCAAGAAAAAAATACAAGTTTAAATGTGAGCAAGAGGTTAAATTCAAAGGATTTTGCTTTTGAATGAACCTCTTGTTTTTATGTACTAATCTTCGTGTAATTTTGTTAGATTATGGTACACTAAACGGGAAGAAATAAAGGTGGGGAAGACATGTCAGTAATAAATTTATTAAATGAAACATTACAAAGTAAATGGAAATTCGAAACAACAATGAAAGTGCAAGATGAAATGATTCCTGCAATGTTAGAAGGTAAAGATGTCGTTGCAGAATCACCAACTGGTTCAGGAAAAACTCTTGCCTATGTTTTGCCAATATTAAATAAGGTTAATGGTAGCAAAAAACAGACACAAGCTTTAATTGTTGCGCCTTCCCAAGAGCTTGCTATGCAAATTGTTGAAGTAATTCGAGAATGGATCGTTGGTACAGATATTACTGTACAACAATTAATTGGTGGTGCAAACTCTGCTCGTCAAATTGAGAAATTAAAGAAAAAGCCCACAATCGTAGTTGGAACTCCTGGTCGATTAAACGAGTTGGCAAAAGCAAATAAATTAAAACTTAAAGAAATTGAAACGATTGTTTTAGATGAATGTGACCAGCTATTAAGCCGTGATTATCGTGTTGTGGTTAAATCCTTTATCGAAGGTGCTGCTTATGGCCGACAAGTAGTTGTAGTATCTGCGACGATTACAGACGAAATAAAACTTGTAGCAAGTCGTATGTTGTTTGATCCAATTCAAATTGAGATTAAACCTGAAGATATGGTCCAAGCTGGAAAAGTAATTCATTCATTTATTAAAGTCGATGAACGTGATAAAACAGAAATGCTTAGAAGATTGGCTAACATTGAAGGGTTAAGAGGGCTTGCTTTCAGTAATAATTTGGACCAAGTCATTATGAAGGAATCAAAACTAAAATTCCACGATGCAAAAGTCGTGACACTCCATGCAGAAATGAAAAAAGAAGAACGAAAAAAAGCATTAGATGCATTCCGTAAAGGTGATGCGCGGATTCTAATTGCAACAGATTTAGCTGCACGTGGATTAGATATTGAAGGTCTTACTCATGTAATCCATGTAGATGTACCACATACGATAGAGCAGTATACGCATAGATCTGGTCGTACTGGTCGAGCTGGTGCTGATGGAGAGGTTCTAACTTTACTTTCTTATAAAGATGAAAAAACCTATAAAAAGCTAACAAGAGAACTAAAAATTAAAGCTATTCAAAAAGTTTGGAATAAAGGTAAAATAGTGGAAGGTAATTCTAAAACTATTGAAAAGTGAGGATATAGCTATGGAATTTCGAGAAAAGTTAGAACAATATGCAGACCTAGCAGTTAGAGTTGGAGTTAACATTCAAAAAGGGCAATACTTATTAATTAATACATCTACAGACGCACTTGATTTTGCAAGACTTGTTGTGAAAAAAGCTTATGAAGCAGGAGCAGGAAGAGTGCATGTACAATTAACCGATTCATTTATGACTCGTGCTTTTTATGAAAATGGTGCTGAAGATGAATTTAGTAACTATCCAAAATGGATTGTAGCTCAACGTGAAGAATTAATTGAGAAAAAAGGTGCCCTACTTTGGATAGATGATGAAGATCCAGATTTACTAGCTGGGATTCCTGTATCTCGAATTTCTGCAAATCAAAAAGCTGGAGGGGCGGCTTTAGTTAATTACCGTAAGGCAGTAATGAACGATGATATTGCATGGTCTATTATTGCGGTACCATCAGCAAAATGGGCTGCAAAGGTATTTCCTAACTTGTCTGAAACAGAACAAGTACCAGCTCTTTGGGAAGCAATTTTTAAAACTGTACGAATTGGTGAAGGAAATGCAGTCGATCAATGGAGAGAACATGTGGAGTACTTAGATAATCGCGCTAAGAAACTAAACGATAAGAAATTTGCTAAACTGCACTACAAAGCTTCAGGAACTGACTTAACTATTGAACTACCAGAAAAACATCTATGGGTTTCAGGTAGTAGTAGAACCCCTGAAGGTACCGTGTTTATCGCGAACATGCCAACAGAGGAAGTCTTTACTTTACCATCAAAGTACGGAGTGAACGGCTATGTAAGTAATACAAAGCCTTTAGCTTATCAGGGAAATATTATCGATAAGTTTAAGTTAACATTTGAGAATGGTAAAATTGTAAAAGCGGAAGCTGAAGTTGGTCAAGATCTTCTACAAGAATTAATTACAGGTGATGAAAACTCTTGTTATTTAGGTGAGGTTGCATTAGTTCCTCACGAGTCGCCAATTTCTACATCTGGTATTTTATATTACAATACATTGTTTGATGAGAATGCTTCAAACCATCTAGCGATTGGTGAGGCTTATCCTACATGTTATGAAGGTGGACGTGAGTTGGATGAAAATGATTTCGACTCACTAGGTATTAATAAATCCATTACCCATGAAGACTTCATGATTGGAAGTGCGGAAATGGATATCGATGGTATACTACCAGATGGAACAGTTGAACCAATTTTCCGAAAAGGAAACTGGGCTTTCTAAATTATGGTGTACGTACAAACTGCCAAGGCTATTATGCATTGGCAGTTTTTATTTGTCTTCTTACTGGAACTCTTCCAACATAAATGGTAATATCTTTACAATGAATATATACGAACGTTTGTACGCAATTTGTAGTTTTCTTAAGATAGAAATGATAGAATAGACAATAAGATATTAATAGGAGGTAATATAATGAAAATCTTTCATACCGCTGATTGGCATTTAGGAAAACTTGTTCAAGGTGTTTATATGACAGAGGATCAAGAGTACGTACTAAATCAGTTCTTACAAGCAATCGATGAAGAACAGCCAGATGCAGTAATTATTGCAGGAGATTTATATGATCGTGCCGTACCTCCAGTAGAAGCAGTAAATTTATTAGATTCAACTTTAGCAGAAATTGTATTGAAGAGAAATATACCAGTATTAAGTATTGCAGGAAATCATGATAGTCCAACTCGTGTTGGCTTTGGGCATCAATTACTTAAGGAAAGCGGTTTGTTTATCGTTGGAGAACAAAGTAAAACCATCGAGCCTGTCATTTTAAAAGATGAGCATGGAGAAGTACATTTTTATTTAATTCCGTTCAGTGAGCCATCCACAGTAAAGCATGTCTTTGGAGAGGATTCAATTTCCAACTTTAATGATGCGATGAAAAAAGTAGTTGAAGCAATTGAAGAGAAGATGGACAAGTCAAAACGTAATGTTTTTGTTGGCCATGCATTTGTGACACCACATGGTGAAATGGAAGAGAATACAAGTGAATCCGAACGTCCTCTTTCAATTGGTGGATCAGAATATGTAAGTGCAGAATTATTTCATGCATTTCATTATACTGCATTAGGACATTTGCATAAGGCCCATTATGTGTTAAATGAAACCATTCGTTATTCTGGTTCTCCATTAAAGTATTCTGCATCAGAAGCAAACCATGAAAAAGGATTTTTAATTGTTGAATTGGATGCTAACGGACAAGTTTCTATAGAAAAAAGACCGTTTAAACCAAGAAGAGATTTGAGAATTATAGAAGGCTCCTTACAAGAAATTTTAAAGCATGAGGTTTGTGAGGATTACGTATTTGTACGTCTTACGGACTTAACTCCTGTTATCGGAGCAATGGAACAAATTCGTTCCGTATATCCGAATGCAATGCATGTTGAACGTAAAGCGTTACAACCACAATTTGTTTCAACTGAAGGAGAAGTAACACGTCGCGAACAATTGGATGATATAAGTCTTTTTAAGGCGTTCTATCATGAAATTTTGGGTGATTCACCATCTGAAGTACAAGTAAAGCTTTTTGAAGAAGTGTTAGATGAGATGTTGTCTGAAGAACGAGAAGCGAAAGTGATGGTGATGAACAAATGAAGCCTATCAAGCTAACAATGCGAGCATTTGGACCTTATAAAAATGAAGAAACAATAGACTTTACTAAACTACATGAAAATCGATTATTTGTTATTTCAGGTGCTACAGGGGCAGGGAAAACAACAATCTTTGATGGAATTTGTTTTGCCCTATATGGTGCAGCAAGTGGTTCAGATCGAAAAGATATAAAAATGCTACGTAGTGATTTTGCAGATGATAATGTGCATACAGCTGTCGAATTTGTTTTTGACCTCCATGGCAAAACCTATCGTGTATTAAGACAAATACCACATGTTAAACAGGGTAGAAAAGGTGCAACAGGTGAGAAATACGAATTATTTGAAATTCTTAATAATAATGAGGAAGTTCCAGCAGTTGAACGTCAGAAAGTAACAGATATTAACAAAAAGATTGAAGATTTAATTGGCCTAACCTACGAGCAATTTAGTCAAATTGTTATGCTACCTCAAGGTGAATTTCGAAAATTATTAACATCTCAAACGGAAAACAAAGAGGAAATTTTACGTAAAATTTTTAAAACAAATCGTTATGGTGATATTGCCGTTAAACTTGAGACAAAAAAACAACAGGCTGAACAAAAACTAAATGAAGCAAGAGTATTAAAGAATAGTTACATCAGTCAACTTTCAGGTGCAATCCCTACACGGGATTCTTTACTTTTTACACTATTAGATAAAAATTCGAATATCTATCAAATACAAGATGCTCTTCAAGAAGAATTGATTTACTATCAACAAAAAATAGAAGACGATCAAAAAACGTACGAAGATACTTATCGTCTTCATAAAGAAAAATACGATCTATATCTTGCTTCAAAGTCTTTAAATGAAAGAATAGATGCGTTCCACCAAAAAATGATGAAATTACAAACTCTTGAAGAGCAAAAATCCTTCTATGAGAATTTGAAAATAGAATATGATGCCGCAATCCGTGCTAGCCAAATTGATCCGCTCTATAAACAGGTAGTTTCACTAGATGACGATAGCCAAGTGAAACAAAAGAAATTACATGATGTAAATGAGCAACTTAACCAGTCTAACAACAAGCTAATACAAGCAAAAAATCAATATGAAGCAGAGTTTCAAAAACAAGACCTTCGAGAAGAGTCTATCAAAAAAGTAATGGACTTAGAAAAGTTACTGCCACTATTTGAAGAGATTGAAAAGCAAATTCAAGTCGTTGAAGATTTAAACGGCGATATGGAAAAGAAAAGGGCGGAACTAACAAACTTACTTAATCAACTATCAAATAAAAAGAATTTACGACAAATAGTTGATCAATCCATTGAACAGCTCGAAGTTAGATTGGAAAACTTCCAGTCTGTACAGGAAGAACAAAATCATCTAAAGGAAGTTGTAAAAGCTTTTAAACAATACGATATTATCCAATCTAAACTGAATCAATTAAATATTGAGTATTCAGTAGCATTGAAGCACTATGAGGAAGCAAAACGTCTTTATGATCTCGAGGAAATAAAATGGTACAGTAATCAAGCAGCAATTTTAGCTACAAAATTAGTACCAGGAGAACCATGTCCAGTTTGCGGAAGTACGGAGCATCAACTATCAAATAAGGAATTAGCTGAAATGGTTGATGAAAAAGAGCTTAAACATTTAAAACAAGCGCTTAATGAAAAAGAAGAGTTTAAATTTGAACTTCAAG
>Ga0182747_1003438_pt1 | contig 10632 bp, 10 predicted proteins | sample eDN3rd30CBELigBY_FD_128526 | JGI IMG/M metagenome (GOLD analysis project Ga0182747, IMG submission 128526) | Enriched backyard soil microbial communities from Emeryville, California, USA - eDNA 3rd pass 30_C BE-Lig BY (version 2) (version 2) | ecosystem: Environmental > Terrestrial > Soil >...
CATGACTTCGCTAACTGACTTGCTCCAACAAAGTGCCGCGCACGCGTGGCTTTTCATCCCAACTGCGATCATGCTTGGCGCATTGCATGGGCTAGAACCGGGCCATTCGAAGACGATGATGGCCGCATTCATCATCGCAGTTCGCGGAACCGTCCGGCAATCAGTCCTGCTAGGGCTTTCCGCAACCGTGTCGCATACGGCTGTCGTATGGATCGTCGCACTTGGTGGAATGTGGTTGTTCGACGGCCTAAGCGCCGAAGCTACCGAACCCTATTTTCAGTTCGTATCGGGCCTGTTGATTGTGGGCATTGCGGCTTGGATGCTTTGGCGAACCCGGCGTGAGCAACAGGCGCACGGCCATGGACACCATCACGAGCACGGCCATGAACACCATCATCACGACGATTCGCCGGACGGCCTGAACGTCGTTGACGGCGGATATGTCGATGCCCACGAACGCGCCCATGCCAATGACATTCGGCGTCGCTTCGCCGATCGCAACGTAACGACCGGGCAAATCGTCGTGTTCGGCTTAACCGGCGGATTGATCCCTTGCCCCGGCGCAATCACCGTTCTGTTGCTTTGCCTACAGTTGAAGCGGCTGGTCCTTGGGGCGGTCCTAGTCGTCTCATTCAGCGTCGGATTGGCGATAACGATGGTCGCATCCGGCGTGATCGCCGCGCTTAGCGTCCGGCATGTATCAAAGCGTTGGTCCGGTTTCGGCGAAATCGTTAGGAAGGCCCCTTACGCTTCGGGCGCCGTGATCTTGATTGTCGGCGCATATGTCGCGGTTCACGGCTGGACCGCAATGCCACACTAAAGGATTGATCGCATGAGCCATACCGCCAGCCCGGAATTGATGAAGCGATTGAAGCGGGCGCAAGGCCATCTGGCAAAGATCGTCAAAATGATCGAGGACAACCGGGATGGGCTGGAAATCGCCCAACAGCTTCAAGCCGTCATAGGTGCTCTCGACAAGGCGAAATCGGTCCTGGTCACCGATCATATCGAGCATCACCTAGAAGACGTGGTTGGCCCGCTATCACGCGAAGCGCGGGAGAAACTGGCGCGCTTGGGCGATTTGGCGAAATATCTTTAGTCGAGCGCCGGACACGGCGAAGCGGTCCAAACCGCTGCCCGTCCAATGTGGGCAAGCCCGGATCAATGATGGCCGGAAAGACCGATTTTCGGAAAAAATCCAATAAAATCAAGAGCTATTGGCGGAGACGGAGGGATTCGAACCCTCGGTGCCGTATTCACAGCACGACGGTTTAGCAAACCGTTGGTTTCAGCCACTCACCCACGTCTCCGGCGCCGGCGGGGTGGTGGCGACCGCTCGGCGAGGGACGGCCTATAGCCGGGCATTCGAGCCATGGCAACGCCTGGACGACGCGATCGCATGGCTGATCGTCACGGCCTTCATTCCCCGGAATTTCGCCGAAATCCTGGCGTATATCAGCAGAATCGGGGTGCGACTCGGACGATGAGCTTCATGACATCGGCAAGGTGAACCAAGGCGGAACATTGCGCCGATATTGTGCCATCTCCTTCGACTCGTCCTGCGATGTCTTCGATTCGTCGTTGTGGAGCCCGTCACGATTCGCCGCACCCCTCTCCATCTGTTAGCGGCACCGCCATCCAAACATAATGATATAGAGCAATCGGGTGGCATCGAATAAGACTGGTCCCCTGGGACCCATCGCATTCCTGCGACGGCTGGCGCCCGAGCGGGAAATCTTCCTGCGCACCGGCGGCACGGTCCGCTTCCTGCGAATCACGACGAAGCTCCAGCTCGTGGTGGCGGCGTGCGTCCTCGGCGCGCTGCTGCTCTGGGCGGCGGGCACGCTGGCCATGCTGTGGAGCCAGGCCGGCCTCGTCTTCGAGCGTTCCACGCTGGCGCGGGAACGCGCGGTGGTCATGTCGCAGGAAGCCAATGTGCAGGCCTATCGGCGCTCGGTCGACAACATCGCCGATGACATCGAGGCCCGCCAGCGCGCGCTGGAAGAGATCATGCGGGCGAATCTGGGCGTCGCGCCCACGGGCAACGCGGCCGATGCCGTCGTCGAGCGTGAAGCCGGCAAGCCCGATGCGGCCGGCAAGCCGCTGAGCGACGCCTCGCCCGAGGCCATGCGGCTGGAGGGCCTGCGTCGCCGCCAGGCCGGTCTTGAAGCGCAGCTCTCGGCTGCCGCGCAGGCCCGGCTCGCGCGCGTCGAGCAGGCGATCCGCAGCTTCGGCCTCAATCCCGCGCAACTCGGCGCGGGCGCGCGCGGGCAGGGCGGTCCGTTCATCCCGGCGGCGCGCGCGATCGCGGCGCAGCCGGGCCTGCGCGACCTGGCCGATCTGCTCGGCCGGCTGAACGCGATGGAAACGACCCTGGCGGCCATTCCCTCCGGCCGCCCGACCGACGCGCCGATGGAGACCAGCTCCTACGGCTATCGCCGCGATCCGTTCAATGGCCAGCTCGCCTTTCATTCCGGCATGGATTTCCGCGGCGCCTATGGCCAGCCGATCCTGGCGGCCGCGCCCGGCCGGGTGAGCTATGTCGGCCCGCGCTCGGGCTATGGCCAGGTCGTCGAGATCGAGCATGGCCGTGGCATCCTGACCCGCTATGCGCATCTTTCCGGCTATGGCGTGCGCGTCGGCGCGCAGGTCCGGCGCGGCGAGCGGATCGCGCGCATGGGCTCGACCGGTCGCTCGACCGGCACGCATCTGCACTTCGAAGTGCGTGTCAACGGCGCGGCGGTGAACCCGCGTCCCTTCCTGGAGGCCCGTGAAGATGTTCTCGAAATCCAGCAGCTCGCCAAAAGCCGCGTCACCGACCGTGGCGACCGGGGCTAGGAACACACCCTTCTCGATCATCGGCGGCGATGTCGCCATCACGGGCAATATCGAGGCGAGCGTGGACCTCCATATCGACGGCAAGGTCGAGGGCGACATTGGCTGCGCGGCGCTGGTGCAGGGCGCGGACAGCCACATCAAGGGCCATGTGACGGCGCGGAGCGCGCGGATCGGCGGGCTCATCGAAGGCTCCATCACCGCGGAAGAGCTGATCGTCGAGGCCACGGCGCGGATCACGGGCGACGTCACTTATGATGTCATCAGCATCGCGACCGGCGGCCAGATCGACGGGCGGATGACCCATGGCGCCAGCGCGCGCGCGGCCGATCTGAAGCTGGTCCAGAACGAGGCCGGCTAGCGGCTGCCCGAGGCGGCGCTGCGCAGGCAGCGGCCCAGCGCGGCCATGCGGTGCCGCTCGGTTCTGGCCTCCTGCCTGCGCGGGAGCATGATATGGCTCCATCCAAAGCTGGCGTGCCTGCTGGGCACCTGAGCGCGGGGCGCATGGAGATCTCGGCACGGCGCGGGATATCGCATCGCGCGCGCGCCGCTGCCGCCGGCTCTCCCGCACGTCACCGGCGATCCGGCGCTTGTGCCCATGCGCGCGGCCACCTCAAGCATGTGGGGAAGCTGGGCCCCGATCAGGTCATCCCTCAGCGTGGAAATATGCTCCCTGCGCGCTGCAACCTTCAACCCCGCATGGAGTTGTGCTTCGGCGGCGCGGACGACGCCGCGTCGAGATGGATCAACGAACCCAGGAGAATTTCCATGCGTATCCTCATCGCGGCGGGCGCTCTTGCCATGGCTTTCGCGGGCACGGCTTACGCTCAGAACCGGCCGGCGAACCAGGGGCCGGGCCAGCCACAATGGAACCAGCCGAACCAGCCGAACCAGCAGCCCAACCAGCCGAACCGCCCGAACCAGGCCGGCCAGCATCCGGGGCAATCCCAGCATCAGCCCCAGGTCCAGCCTGTCCGCCAGCCGCCGCGGCCGGCCCCGGCGCCGGCGCGCTACGATCCTCCGCGGCATTGGAAGGGCTCGCATGCCAACTGGCAGACCCATGTCCAGCGGTGCCAGCAGCGGTATCGCAGCTATAATCCGCGCACGGATCGCTATGTCCCGCGCGCGGGCCGGACGGCGATCTGCCGCCTCTGACTGGAGCGGCAGGGGCTTGGTGACGGGCCCCTGCCGTGCTCATCGGCATCCGCGCCGTTCTCAGCGTTCCTTGGTGGCGCTGAAGGCGATGTCCGGGTTGCGCTCCGACTGATAGCCGACATCCCAGGCCGAGCGGGCGAGGAAGACCGGGTGGCCGTCACGGTCCCTGGCCATGTTGGAACGATTGATGTTGGCGAAATCCTCCAGCTTGCGCGCCTCGCCGCCGAGCCAGCGGGCAGTGTCGAACGGCGCGGGCTCCAGCCCTGCCTCCACCTTATATTCCGCCTCCAGCCGGGAGATCAGCACATCGAGCTGGAGCTGGCCGACCACGCCGATGATCCACTGGCTGCCGATCTCCGGATAGAAGACCTGGATGACGCCTTCCTCGCTCAGATCGTCCAGCGCCTTGCGCAGCTGCTTGGTCTTGGTCGGATCGCGCAGGGCGATGCGGCGCAGGATCTCGGGCGCGAAATTGGGCAGGCCGGTGAAGCGCACGTCCGCTTTCTCGGAGAGGCTGTCGCCCACCCGCAGCGTGCCGTGATTGGGGATGCCGATGATGTCGCCGGGGAAGGCCTCGTCCGCAATCTCGCGGTCCTGCGCGAAGAACAGGATCGGCGAATGCACCGCGATCGGCTTGCCGGTGCCCGAGGGGGTGAGCTTCATGCCGCGCCTGAACCGGCCCGAGCACAGCCGCATGAAGGCGATGCGATCCCGATGCTGCGGGTCCATATTGGCCTGCACCTTGAAGATGAAGCCGGTGACGTCGCTGCGCTCGGGCTCCACCGGCGCGGGTTCGGCCGGCTGGGTGCGCGGCGGCGGGGCGTGTGCGGCGATCGCCTCGATCAGCGCCTCGATGCCGAAGCGCTTGAGCGCGGAGCCGAAATAGACCGGCGTCAGGTCGCCATGGCGATAGGCGGCGAGATCGAAGCCGGCATAGCCGCCCTGCGCCAGCTCGGCCTCCTCGCGCAGCCGGGCCAGGCCGGCGGGGGAGAGCGTCTGCGCCAGCGCCGGGTCGTCCAGTCCGGTGAACTGGGCGAAGCTGCCGTCGCATTCCTTGCTCGGCCCCACCGGCTGGAACAGGCGGCAGGTGGCGAAATCATAGATGCCCTCGAACTCGCCGCCCATGCCCACGGGCCAGCTCATCGGGCACACGTCCAGCGCCAGCGCGTCGGCCACCTCGTCGAGCAGCGCGAACGGGTCGCGGCCCTCGCGGTCGACCTTGTTGACGAAGGTGATGATCGGCACCGAGCGCAGCCGGCAGACCTCGAACAGCTTGAGCGTCTGCGGCTCGATGCCCTTGGCCGCGTCGATCACCATGATGGCGGAATCGACGGCGGTCAGCGTGCGATAGGTGTCTTCCGAGAAATCCTCGTGCCCCGGCGTGTCGAGCAGGTTGAAGGTGATGCCCGCGCGCTCGAAGGTCATGACCGAGGATGTGACGGAAATGCCGCGCTGCTGCTCGATCTTCATCCAGTCCGAACGGGCGCGCCGGTTCGCCCCGCGCGCCTTCACCTCGCCGGCCAGATGGATGGCGCCGCCCGCGAGCAGGAGTTTCTCGGTCAGCGTGGTCTTGCCCGCGTCCGGGTGGGCAATGATAGCGAATGTGCGGCGAGGAGGAATCGTCACGGTTCAGCCTGGGATGGAGGATCGAAAGAGGCGGCGGCATGTTATAGGAAAATGAGCGCCGTGGAGTCGTCGCTCTCTATAGGAAAGGCGGGGGATGGATCGCAAGTTGCCACTGAGGACCGGGGTGTCGCGCATGGGCGCGATGATGCTGGCGGGATTGACCATATTCGCATGCACGGGCCTGCCGGGCACGGCGCTGGCGCGGCAGGACGATGCCGCGCAGACCGGCCATGAGGATGAGCGGCACGGCCAGCCGGACACGCTCGATCGCGCCGGCGACATCGCGGTGCAGCCGGTGCGGGACATCGGCATCGCGCAGAAGGAGATTCCGCCGATCCTGCAGGAGGCCGTGGCGCAGCCCTATGAGGTGCCGCGCCGGGCGAGCTGCCAGTGGATGCGCGAGGAACATGCGAAGCTGGACGCGGCGCTGGGGCCCGATTTCGACAGCAATGCGCAGAATAACCAGGGCAAGGCCGAGCAGCTCGCGCTGGCCGGCGGCGAGGCGATCGTCAATTCGCTCATCCCGTTCCGCGGGATCGTGCGCGAAGTGTCCGGCGCGGCATCGGCGGACCGTCGCCGCCTGATCGCGATCAATGCCGGGCTCGCGCGGCGCGGCTATATCCGCGGCATGGCGGCGGCGCGGTCCTGCACGATCCAGGTCGCGCCGGCCCGATAGGGCGGCGCGCGCCGGATCGCTCAGCCGCGCAGCGTCGCGCCCTGCTTGCCGGCCGCCGCGACGACCTTGTCGGCAATGGCCTTGAGCTCGGCGTCGGTGAAGCTCTTCTCGCCCGGCTGGAGCGTGACTTCGATCGCGAGGCTCTTGTGCCCCTCCGGCACGCCGGTGCCGACGAACAGGTCGAACAGGCGCGCATCGACGATCTGGGCCTTGTCCGCGCCGCGCACGGCCCGCACCAGCGCATCGGCCTCCACCGCCTCGGGCACGAGGAAGGCGAAGTCGCGCGTCACCGCCTGCAGGGCGGGCGGGGCATAGGGCGCGCGCATGAACCCGCTCCGGCGCGGCAGCGGAATGGCGTCGAGATGGATTTCCGCCGCCACCACCGTACCGTCCAGATCGAAGGCGCGGGCGATGCGCGGATGCAGCGTGCCGAACGCCGCGAGCACGGTCTTGGGCCCCAGCCGCAGCGTGGCGGACTGGCCGGGATGATAGGCATCGCCAGCCTCGCCCATGGTCTGCAGGCGCGCGACCGGGGCGCCGGCGGCGGCGAGCAGCGCCAGCACATCGGCCTTGGCGTCGAATGCGTCGAAGCCCTGCGCCTTGCCGGCCTGCCAGCCGCGCGCGCGCCTGTCGCCCGCCATGACGATGCCGAGCGTGGGATGCTCGGCGCTGCTGCCGTCGGCGGCACGGAAATAGCGCCGGCCGATCTCGAACAGGCGCACCGCGCTCGCGCCGCGATCGGCATTGCGGCGCGCGGCGGAGAGCAGGCCCGCCAGCAGCGTGGGGCGCATCACCTTCATGTCCTCGCTGATCGGATTGGCCAGCGTCCAGTCGCCGCCGCCGAACGGCGCGGCCTCGGCCTGCGAGATGAAGGACCAGTTGATCGCCTCGGCATAGCCGCGCGCGGCCGCGACACGGCGCAGCTTGCGCTCGATGAGCTGGAGCGGCGTGGCGGTCGGCCGGGCGACGCCCGGCGCGCGGGGCAGCGGCACGGATGGCACCTTGTCCAGCCCCTCGATGCGCACGACCTCCTCGACGATGTCGGCCGTGCCATGGATGTCGCGGCGCCATGTGGGCGCGGTGACGGTCCATTGCGCGCCGGTCTCGACGGTGAAGCCCAGCGCCGCGAGAATGGCCTGCTGCCGCTCCGGCGCGACCGTCATCGCGCCCAGTTCGGCGACCATGTCCGGCCGATAGCCGGTGACGATATTGGGCGCGGTCGGCGGCGTGCCGGCGCGGGTGATTTGGCTCGCCGTGCCGCCGCAATGATCGAGGATGAGGCGGGTCGCGATGGCCAGGCCCTCATCGAGGAAGGCCGGGTCCACGCCGCGCTCGAAGCGCTGGCGCGCATCCGATGTGAGGCCGAGCTTCTGGCCCGTGCGCGCGATATGCTCGGGCGTGAAATAGGCGCATTCGACGAGCACGTCGCGGGTCGTGTCGGAGACGCCGCTATGCTCGCCGCCCATCACGCCGCCAATGTCGTGCACGGCCACGTCATCGGCGATGACCGTCATGCCGGCGTCCAGCGCATAGGTCTTGCCGTTGAGCGCCAGCACCTGCTCGCCCTCCTTCGCCAGCCGCGCGACCAGCGGGCCGTTGAGCGCCGCGCGGTCATAGACATGCAGCGGGCGGCCAAGATCGACCGAGATGAAATTGGTGATGTCGACCAGCATCGAGATCGGCTTCTGGCCGATCGCCTTGAGCTTGCCGCTCATCCAGGCGGGCGAGGCGGTGTTGGTTACGCCCGAGACGGCCTGCGCGTAGAAGGCGGGGCAGCCTGCCGGATCGTCCGTGCGCACATCCGGCGCGGGATCGGTGCCGGGGATCGGCGCCAGCGCCTCCATGCGATAGACCTGCGCGAGCGGCCGCAGCGTGCCCAGGCCCTTGGCGGCGAGATCGCGCGCAATGCCGCGCACGCCCATGCAATCCTGCCGGTTGGGTGTGATCGACACATCGATGACCGGGTCGTCCAGCCCCGCCCAGACGGCGAAATCGGTGCCGACCGGCGCGTCGGCCGCCAGCTCGATGATGCCCTCATGGTCCTCGCCCAGCTCCAGCTCGCGGGTGGAGCACATCATGCCGTTCGATTCGACGCCCCGGATCGCGGCGACACGCAGCACCATGCCGTTGGCGGGCACGGTCGCACCCGGCTTGCCGAACACGCCGACAAGGCCCGCGCGGGCATTGGGCGCGCCGCACACGACCTGCATCGGGCCGCTGCCGGCATCGACGGAGAGGACTTGCAGCTTGTCGGCCTGCGGATGCGGCGCGGCGGTCAGCACCCTGGCGATGGTGAAGCCGGCGAGCTTCTCGGCCGGATTCTCCACGCCCTCGACCTCGAGGCCGATATCGGTGAGCGCGACCAGCAGCTGCGCCAGGCTCGCCTGCGTCTCGAGATGCTCCTTGAGCCAGGTGAGGGTGAATTTCATGCGCCGACTCCTCCGCTCAGCGTGGGCACGTCGAGCGCCGAGAAGCCATAATGCCGCAGCCAGCGCAGATCGCCGTCGAAGAAGGCGCGCAGGTCGTTCATGCCATATTTGAGCATGGCGAGCCGATCGACGCCGGTGCCGAAGGCGAAGCCCTGCCATTCGGCCGGATCGAGCCCGCAATTGCGGATCACCGCCGGGTGGACCATGCCGGAGCCCAGCACTTCCATCCAGCCGCCATTCTCCGCGTCGCCGCTGCCGCCGATCACGCGCTGGCCCTTCTCGACCGTATAGCCCACATCCACTTCCACCGAGGGTTCGGTGAAGGGGAAATAGCTCGGCCGCAGCCGCAGCACGATGTCGTCGCGCTCGAAAAAGGCCTTGAGGAAGGTCTCCAGCGTCCATTTGAGATGGCCCAGATGGATGCCCTTGTCGATGACGAGGCCTTCGATCTGGTGGAACATCGGCGTGTGCGTCGCGTCCGAGTCCGAGCGGTAGACGCGGCCGGGCGCGATGATGCGGATCGGCGGCTCCTGGCTCATCATCGTGCGGATCTGCACCGGCGAGGTGTGCGTGCGCAGCAGCATGGCGCGCGGCTCGCCGTCCGGCCCCTCCACCTTCATGTCGTCGCCGAAATAGAAAGTATCGTGCATGGCGCGCGCGGGATGCGTCTCGGGGATGTTGAGCGCGGTGAAGTTGCGCCAGTCGTCCTCGATTTCCGGGCCGGTCGCGACCGAGAAGCCGAGATCCGCGAAAATCTCCGCCAGCTCGTCCATCACCTGGCTGACCGGATGCACGCCGCCCACCGGCGCGGCATCGGCCGGCAGGGTCATGTCGAGCCGTTCGGCGGCGAGGCGCGCGTCGAGCGCGGCGGCCTCCAGCGCGGCCTTGCGGGCGGCGAGCGCGGCCGTCACGGCCTCGCGCAGCGCGTGGATCTCCGGCCCGCGCACCTGCCGCTCCTCGGCAGTCATCGCGCCCAGCGTCTTGAGCAGGCCGGTGACGACGCCGCTCTTGCCCAGCGCGCCCACGCGCAGGGCCTCGACAGCGTCCAGCGTGTCGGCGGCGGCGATGTCGGCGACGAGGCCGGCCTGAAGGGATGCAATCTCGGTCATGGGCCGGTCCGCTACTCTAATTCGGCACAAACGAAAAGGGCGCCGGAACGAGTCCCGGCGCCCCTGAAGCTGGATCGCCCCGATCAGGCGAAGCGGACGACCGCCTTGCTGCGGCGCATGGCGGCGCCGACGAGCGCGAGGCCGCCGATCATCATCGCCCAGCTTGCCGGCTCCGGCACGGCCGTGACGTTGATGCCATCGAGCGCCGCGCCATAGGCGCCCGAGTCGAGCGAGGCGAAGCTGAGCGTCGTCGACGTGCCGGTGGCGGTGAAGGCATAGCGCATGCTTTCCCAGCCCATCGCGCCCTTGGACGTGCCGGCGGTCGAGAAGTTGAAGGTCGCGGCATTGTTGCCGGTCGCGGCCACTTCCAGGCCCTTGAGCACAGGCGCGCCATCCGGGTTGCCGGCCATCAGGAAGTCGACGAAATAGGTGACGCCCTGGATCGTATCGAAGGTCTGCGCGATCGCGCCGGCGCTGCCGCCGTTCAGGTCCAGGCTGCGCGCGCCGTTGCCCGGCTGCCAATAGGTGCCGATATAATCGACCGTGCCGGAGAGGACCGTCCAGCCGTCGATGGCGGTGCCGCCCGCGCTGACGGTCGTGAAGGAGCCGGGCGCCGTGCCGTCCTCGAAGCTGCCATTGAAGAAGGTCGCCGCGTTCGCGGTGGCGGGGAAGGCGAGCAGGGCAGCGAGCCCGAGTGCAATCATCTTCATGGCAAAAATCTTCCCATATGAGGTCCGGCGCTGCTGTGGGGCCGAAGCGCAAATCCTGCAATCGCGTTTACCAGATGCGTTAGCCGCAATCC
>Ga0182747_1003439_pt1 | contig 10630 bp, 9 predicted proteins | sample eDN3rd30CBELigBY_FD_128526 | JGI IMG/M metagenome (GOLD analysis project Ga0182747, IMG submission 128526) | Enriched backyard soil microbial communities from Emeryville, California, USA - eDNA 3rd pass 30_C BE-Lig BY (version 2) (version 2) | ecosystem: Environmental > Terrestrial > Soil >...
GACCGCCTCCTCGCCGGAGCGAGACGGGGCGAAGCGGTAGTTGACGGTCAGCTCGGCGAGATCGGGGATGACGTTCCCCGCGACGCCGCCACGCATGCCGACCGCGTTGAGCGACTCGCGGTACACAAGCCCGTCGACCTCGACCTCCTCCGGCGCCCAATCCGCGAGGGCCGCGAGCGCGGGCGCGACCGCGTGGATCGCGTTCTGCCCCACCCACGGCCGCGCCGAGTGTGCGCGGACGCCGTGCCAGCGCAGCCCGACGCGCAGCGTGCCGTTGCAGCCGCCCTCGACGACGGCGTTCGTCGGCTCGCCGAGGATCGCGAAGTCGGCGGCGAGCAGGTCGGGGCGGTTGCGCACGAGGCGGCCGAGCCCGTTGCGCGCCGACTCGACCTCCTCCAGGTCGTAGAAGATCCAGGTGACATCCGCGGCCGGCTCCCCGAGCGCCGCGGCGAGCGCGAGCTGGACGGCGACCCCGCCCTTCATGTCGACCGAGCCGCGGGCGACGAGCGTGTCGACGCCGTCGACGATCTCGCGGCGGGACGGCACGTTGTCCGTGATCGGCACCGTGTCGATGTGGCCGGCGATCGCGATGCGACGGTCGCGGCCGAGCATCGTGCGGGCGACGATCGCGTTGCCGTCGCGGTCGAGGCTCAGGTGCGGGAGCTTGCGCAGCGCGACCTCGATCGCGTCCGCGATCTCCGCCTCCTCCCCCGACACGGACGGGATGTCGCAGAGCGCGGCCGCGAGGTCGACGACGTCGGATCCCAGGTCGAGCGCGGCCACCCGGTCAGCCTACCGATCTGCGCTGTTGCGAAACCGGGGCGACTTCGCGTGCGGATCGCACGTGAACCCCGCCATAGACCCGAAAACGGCGTCGGTAGGCTTGAGTCGTGAACCATCGGAGCGCCTGGGGCTATGCACTCGTCACGACCGCGGACGACGGGAGCGTCCTCGACGCCTGGTTCCCCGAGCCCCGGCTCGGCGACATCCCCGCGGGCGTCGACCCGCTCATCGCGCCCGCCGAGTTCGCGAGCCAGGAAGGCGACGACCCCCGTCGCGGCGTGACGATCGCGTTCCAGACCGTCGTCATCGACGACCTCGACGCGCCGCCCGCCTCCGTGGAAGACGTCTACCTGCGGCTCCACCTGCTCAGCCACCTGCTCGTGCAGCCCAACGCGCTCAACCTCGACGGCGTCTTCGGCCTGCTGCCCGTCGTCGCCTGGACGAACGCCGGGCCCGTGCTCCCGCGCGTCGCGACCGCCAGGCGCGCCGAGCTGCAGCGCGCCGGGATCGCGGTGCACAGTCTCGACAAGTTCCCGCGACTCACCGACTACGTCGTGCCCGAGCGCGTGCGCATCGCCGACACGGCCCGCATCCGCCTCGGCGCCCACCTCGCGCCCGGCACCACCGTCATGCACGAGGGCTTCGTCAACTGGAACGCCGGCACCCTCGGCGCCTCCATGGTCGAAGGCCGCATCTCGCAGGGCGTCGTCGTCGGCGACGGCTCCGACATCGGCGGCGGCGCCTCCATCATGGGCACCCTGTCCGGCGGCGGCACGCACCGCATCTCCATCGGCAAGCGCTCCCTCCTCGGCGCGAACTCCGGCATCGGCATCTCGATCGGCGACGACTGCGTCGTCGAAGCGGGCCTCTACGTCACAGCAGGCACCAAGCTCGTGCTCATCGACGGCGACGACCGCCGCGAGATCAAGGCGGCCGAGCTCTCCGGCGCGAGTGGTGTGCTCTACCGTCGCAACTCGCTGACCGGCGCCGTCGAGGCGCTCCCGCGCACCGGCGAGGGCATCGCCCTCAACGCCGCGCTGCACGCCTGAGCCGCCGTGCCCGACGTCGATGCGGTCGTCGTCGGGGCGGGGCCGAACGGCCTCGTCGCGGCGGTCGTGCTCGCCGAGGCGGGACTGCGTGTGGTCGTGCTCGAGGCGGCGTCGCGCGCCGGCGGAGCACTGCGCACCGAGGAGCTGACGCTCCCCGGTTACCGTCACGACGTCGGCGCGACCGTCCTCCCGCTCGCCCTCGCCTCGCCCGCGTTCCGGGCGCTGGGACTCGGCGGCGTCGCGTTCTCGCACCCCGACATCCCGCTCGGCCATGCGCTCGCCCCCGGCCGATCGGTGCTGCTGCACCGCTCGGCCGCCAAAACGGCGAGCGCGCTGGGACGCGACGGACGACGGTGGGAGCGCGTCATGGGCGCGCCCTGGCAGGACATCGCCGTCGCCGCGCTCGACCCGATCGCCGTCCCGCCCCGCTCGGCGCGCGGCCTGCTGCGGCTCGGCGCGCACGGTGCGTGGCCGGCGACGTGGGCGATGCGCGGCGCGTTCCGCGAGGAGCCGGCCCGAGCGCTCTTCGCCGGTCTCGCGGCGCACGCCGCGCTCCCGCTTCGCGCCTGGCTCACGAGCGCCTACGCGATCACGCTCGGCGCCCTCGCGCACGGCGTCGGATGGCCCGTCGTCACCGGCGGCTCCGAGCGCCTCGCGGAGGCGCTCGTCGCGCGCCTCCAAGCCCTCGGCGGCGAGGTGCGGACGGGCCATCGGGTGGGCGCGCTCGCCGAGCTGCCGAGCGCGCGCGTCACACTGCTCGACGTCGGCGCCCGGCAGCTGCGCTCGATCGCCGGCGAGCGGCTGCCCGCTGGCGTCCGGCGCCGGCTCGAGCGCTGGCGCGACGGGCCGGGCGTGTTCAAGCTCGACTGGGCGCTCCACGCGCCGATCCCCTGGGCCGACGCCTCCCTCGCGCGCGCCGGGACGGTGCACGTCGGCGGCACGGCGGCCGACGTCGTCGCGGCCGAGCGCGCGGTCGCCGAGGGCGGGGTCCCGGCGGAGCCGTTCGTGCTGCTCGTCCAACCCACCGTCGCCGACGCGAGCCGCGCGCCCGACGGGCGGCACACCGCCTGGGCTTACTGCCACGTGCCGAACGGGTGGTCCGGTGACGCGACGGAGCTCATCGAGTCGCGGGTCGAGACGCTCGCGCCGGGCTTCCGTGAACGCGTGCTCGCGCGGCACGCCATGGGTCCTGCGGCACTCGAGGCGTGGGACGCGAACCTCGTCGGCGGCGACATCGGCGGCGGCGCGATGGACTGGCGCCAGCTCCTCGGCCGGGCGCGGCTCACCGGGCGGGGGTGGCACCCTTCTACTCGCTCCGCTCGCTCAGGGAGCCGCGGTGATGGCCCGAGCGCCCCCGGCGGGACGCTCTACCTCTGCTCCGCCTCGACCCTGCCGGGCGGCGGCGCGCAGGGCATGGGCGGCTGGCACGCCGCACGAGCCGCACTCGCGCGACTGTGACATCGTCGGCCGACGATCGCGTTCTGCCGGTCAGCGGGTCGCGGGCCAGGGGCGGGCATCGTAGCCCGTGTAGAGCTGCTGGGGGCGGCCGATCTTGGTCTGGGGGTCGGCGATCGCCTCGCGCCAGTGCGCGACCCAGCCGGGCAGCCGGCCGATCGCGAACAGCACCGTGAACATGCGCGTCGGGAAGCCCATCGCCTTGTAGATGACGCCGGTGTAGAAGTCGACGTTGGGGTAGAGCTTGCGCTCGATGAAGTAGTCGTCGTGCAGCGCCGCCTGCTCCAGCTCCTTCGCGATGTCGAGCAGCGGGTCGCTGATGCCGAGATCGGCGAGGACCTCGTCAGCGGACTCCTTGACGAGCTTCGCGCGCGGGTCGTAGTTCTTGTAGACGCGGTGTCCGAAGCCCATGAGCTTGACCCCGTCCTCCTTGCGCTTGACCCGCTCGATGAAGCGCTCGACGCTCTCCCCCGAATCCCGGATGCGCGCGAGCATCGACAGGACCGCCTCGTTGGCGCCGCCGTGCAGCGGACCGTAGAGCGCGTTGATGCCGGCGGAGATGCTCGCGAACATGTTCGCCTCCGTCGAGCCGACCAGACGCACGGTCGAGGTCGACGCGTTCTGCTCGTGGTCCTCGTGAAGGATGAGGAGCCGGTCCAGCGCCTTCACGAGCACGGGATTCAGCTCGTACGGCTCGGCGAGGTTGCCGAAGTTGAGCTTCAGGAAGTTCTCGACGAACGACAGCGAGTTGTCCGGGTACAGGAACGCCTGACCGACCGCCTTCTTGTGCGAGTAGGCGGCGAGGACGGGCAGCTTCGCGAGGAGGCGGACCGTGTTGAGCTCGACCTTCTCGGGGTCGTGCGGGTCGAGGTCCTCCTCGTAATAGGTGCTGAGCGCGCTCACCGCCGAGGACAGCACCGACATGGGGTGCGCGGTGTGCGGGAGGGCCTGGAAGAAGCGCTTGAGGTCCTCGTGAATGAGGGTGTGGTGGCGGATCTTCTCGTCGAACGCGGCGAGCTGGTCCGCGGTCGGCAGCTCCCCGTAGATGAGCAGCCACGCGACCTCGAGGTAGGTGGAGTTCGCGGCGAGGTCCTCGATCCCGTAGCCGCGGTAGCGCAGGATGCCCTCATCGCCGTCGATGTAGGTAATCGCGCTGCGGGTCGAGGACGTGTTGACGAAGCCCTGGTCGAGCGTCGTGAGCCCCGTCTGCTTCGTGAGGCTCGCGATGTCGATCGCGGACTTGCCTGCCGTCGCCGGCAGGATCGGGAACTCGGCGCTGCCGCCCGGGAAATGCAGTGTCGCGGTGTCCGTCCCGATGGTCGCCTCAGTCACGCCGTCCAGCATATGGCAGGTGCGCTACTGCCCGGATCGACGGAATATCCGGGGCACGATCGTGCGCGTCCCACAATCGCCGGCACTCGCGTTCTGCGGGCCGCTGCGCTCTCGTGGTGGGCGCGAATGGTCGCTCCTGCGCGCCGCGCACGACCATCCGCGTCCACTATGCGGCTCGCGACGCGGCGAGCAGGGCCAGAACGTCATGCGCGAGCCGGTCCGGCGCGGCGAGCAGATGCTTGTCGACGCGCACATGACGCCACGCACCGGCGACGATGCGATTGATGCGCTCGATGTCGATGCGGAACTGCGCGGCATCATCCCAATGCTGACGGCCCTCGTACTCGACGACGAGGCGGTGCTCGGGCCAGACGAGGTCACCGTGCGCGATGATCCGACCGGCGTGCTCGATGGGGGCGTTGACCTCGGGCTCGGGCACGCCGCGGCGCACGAGCGCCAGTCGCAGCATCGTCTCGCGCCAGGAGTCGGTGCCGGCACGCACCCACGGCAGCGCCGCGCGCAGTCGGCTCGCGCCGCGACGTCCCATCCCCGCGGCGGCCTCGAGGCCCGCGATCGTCGCGAGCGGTGCCCGCCGGGCGACGAGCCCGTCGGCCATGGCGACGAGGTCGTCGAGCGGGAGGTCCGGCGCCAGGTCCGCCCACGTCTCGACGGGATCCGTCACCACGAGCCCGGCTGGCGTGACGGCGAGTCGGCGCCCACCACGCGCGACATGACCCTGCACGCCCGGGCGACGCATCGCGCGTCCCTCGCCGAGCGTCGTCACGTGCAGCCGCGCCCCGCCGCGGCGCTCCGGCAGCCGAAGGCCGATCAGCTCGGCGGAGGTGAGATGACTGAAGCAGTCGGCAGGGCGGAAGACGAGCTGCAGTGCGCGTGCGCGCTCGACGAGTGTGGCCGGTGGTGCCGCCGAGCGAACGCCATGGAACGGGTTGGGCAGGTCCCGCAATCGTCCCCGGGTCAGGCCCGCGCCGAGGCCCGTCGCGGTCCGGAAGGGCGCGCCCGCGATCTCCGGCGGGAGCGGGTTGCGACCAGTCACGCGGGCATCATGCCCGACGGCTGCCGCCGCCCGACGCCGCGGACGCCATCTTGGGGACTGAACACCGCCCGATCCGCCTGTGCACGACGCTTCCTGCGACGGGCGCGCGCCTGGGTGGACGCAATTGGCGCCCCACGGACGGCTCCAACTGCCATTTACGCCCACTGCGGGTCTCACGCCGGCAGCCGCACGCGCGGTGGACGCAGTTGGTGCTGCGACACCGCCGTCGGCAGCCATTTGCGCCCACCGCAGCCGCGCGGCACCGGGCACCGCCCATCGCACCGCGGTCAAGTGGACGCAAAGAGCACCGCCGCGGTCCCGCCAGCAGCCGATCGCACCCACGTCAGCCCGGCAGCGGCGGCGCTTCGCTCAGGCGAGCAGATCCAGGCGCGCGACGGCGTCGCGGATCGCCGCGTCGGTCGCCGTGAACGCGACGCGCACGTGCCGACCGCCCTTCGCGCCGTAGAAGTCGCCCGGGGCGGCGAGGATGCCGAGGTCCGCGAGCAGCATGTGAGTCGCGCGCGAGTCCTCGCCGCGCGTCGCCCACAGGTAGAGGCCCGCCGACGACTCGTCGACGAAGAAGCCGGCGCGCTCGAGCCCCGCCTTCAGCTTCCGCCGGCGCTCGCGGTAGCGCTCCCGCTGCGCCGCGACGTGCGCGTCGTCCTGGAAGGCCGCGGCCATCGCGTTCTGCACCGGCAACGGCACCATGAGCCCGAGGTGCTTGCGGACCCCGAGGATGCCGGCGATGAGGCGGCTGCACCCGGCGACGATCCCGGCGCGATAGCCGGCGACGTTCGACTGCTTGCTGAGCGAGTAGACGGCGAGAACGCCGGCGCGCGAGTCCCCGATCACCGCGGGATCGAGGATCGAGGGCGTCGGGTCGGGGCCGGCCCAGTTGAGCTCGGCGTAGCATTCGTCGCCCACGATGACCGCGCCGAGCTCCCGGGCGCGGGTGACCGCGGCGCGCAGTTCGGGGACGTCGAGGACGCGGCCGTCCGGGTTGCCGGGCGAGTTGACCCAGACGAGCTTCGTCGTCTCCGGCCAGGCCGCGGGGTCATCGGCGGGCAGGGCGCTGGCACCGACGGCGACGGCGCCGACCTCGTAGGTCGGGTAGGCGAGCTCGGGGTGCACCACGGTGTCGCCGGGGCCGAGGCCGAGGGCGAGCGGGAGCGTCGCGATGAGCTCCTTCGAGCCGATCGAGGGGATGACGTGATCGACGGTGAGGCCCGGGACGCCGCGGCGACGCTCGAACCAGGCCGCGACGGCTTCACGCAGCTCGATCGTCCCTGCGGTCGTCGGATACCCGGGCGCCATCGCGGAGCCGGCGAGCGCGTCGGCGATCACCGCAGGCGTCGGGTCGACGGGCGAGCCGACGGAGAGGTCGATGAAACCGTCGGGGTGCGAGCGGGCTCGGGCGGTCGCCTCCCCGATCGAGTCCCACGGGAAATCGGGAAGCTGCAGCATCGATCGATCCTTCGGCTGACGGCGTGCGCGTGCGGCGCTGATCAGTGGCCCTGGGGCGGGAGCGCCTTGATGACGGCGTGGTCGTCGTGGATGACGCCGACCTTCGCGGCACCGCCGGGCGAGCCGACCTCGGCGAAGAACTCGACGTTCGCCGTGTAGTAGTCGGCCCACTGGGCCGGCAGGTCGTCCTCGTAGTAGATCGCCTCGACCGGGCACACGGGCTCGCAGGCGCCGCAGTCGACGCACTCGTCGGGGTGGATGTAGAGCATCCGGTCGCCCTCGTAAATGCAGTCGACGGGGCACTCGTCGACGCAGGCGCGATCCTTGACGTCGACGCAGGGCTCGGCGATGACGTAGGTCACGGATACTCCTCTGCGGGCTGCTCAGGCCCACCTATCGTATCTCCGGCCGGCTGCGCCTCCCGCCCAGCGGCGTGGCGGCGCCCCCGCCGACGCGGCCAGGCGATGACGATGATGGCGGCGATCGGGGCGGCGATGATCCACGCCCAGCCGATTGCGTCGTCGCGGACGATGACGCTGCCGCCCGGCCCCGTGAAGGACAGGATGAGGATCGCGCCGATGAAACCGAGGGCGCCGCCGATGGCGGGCCAGCGGGTGTCCCACAGCAGTCGCATGGCGATGAGGAACGCGACCGCCGAGGCGATGCCGAGGACGATGCCGTAGGGCACGGGCATGCCGAAGAGGTCGAAGGTCGCCCGGTGCGCGACGGTGAACAGCACCCCGATCGCTGCCGCGCAGGCGGCGGACAGCACTGCCGCGAGGGCGGTCATGAGGAGGCGCACCCCTCCAGCGTAGGCAAACCCGGCTGCGCCGCCGCAGTGAGACACTGTTCGCATGAACGCCCGGGTGTTCGGCGGGGTGTCGTCTGCGGCGTGCGCGTCGAGGAGATCGAGGATCCCCTCATGCAGCGGATCCGCTACCTCGACAAGCTCGTCGACGAGCTCGCGAAGGGCCGCCCGATGGAGAAGGTCCTCCGCGCCTGAGCCCCTAGTTCTGCTTCTTGGCGCGTGAGGTGAGGCGGGCGCGTGCCGTCTGGTCGAGCTCGACCTTGCGGATGCGCACGATCTCGGGCGTGACCTCGACGCACTCGTCCTCGCGCGCGAACTCGAGGCACTCCTCGAGCGTGAGCTGGCGCGGCACGTCGAGCTTCTCGAAGTTGTCGGCGGTCGACGAGCGCATGTTCGTCAACTGCTTCTCCTTCGTGATGTTGACGTCCATGTCCTCGGCGCGCGAGTTCTCGCCGACGACCATGCCCTCGTAGACCTCCTGGGTGGGCTGGACGAAGAACGTCATGCGCTCCTGGAGTGCGATCATCGCGAACGGTGTCGCGACGCCGGCGCGGTCGGCGACGATCGAGCCGTTGATGCGCGTCTGGATCTGGCCCGCCCACGGCTCGTAGCCGTGAGAGATGGCATTCGCGATGCCGGTGCCGCGGGTGATGGTGAGGAACTCGGTGCGGAAGCCGATGAGGCCGCGACTCGGCACGATGAACTCCATGCGTACCCAGCCGGTGCCATGGTTCGTCATCGTCTCCATGCGTCCCTTGCGGGCGGCGAGCAATTGCGTGATCGCGCCGAGGTGCTCCTCGGGCGCGTCGATCGTGAGGTGCTCGAACGGCTCGTGCTTCTTGCCGTCGACGTCGCGGGTGACGACCTGAGGCTTGCCGACGGTGAGCTCGAAGCCTTCACGCCGCATGTTCTCCACGAGGATCGCGAGTGCGAGCTCGCCGCGGCCCTGCACCTCCCAGGCGTCGGGACGGCCGATGTCGACGACGCGGATCGACACGTTGCCGATGAGCTCCCGGTCGAGGCGGTCCTTGACCATCCGCGCGGTGAGTTTGTGGCCCTTGACCTTGCCGACGAACGGCGAGGTGTTCGTCCCGATCGTCATCGAGATCGCGGGGTCGTCGACGTGGATCGCAGGCAGCGGGCGGATGTCATCGGGGTCGGCGATCGTCTCGCCGATCGTGATGTCCTCGATGCCGGCGATCGCGATGATCTCGCCCGCGCTCGCCGACTCGGCCGGGAATCGCTCGAGTGCCTTCGTCTTGAGGAGTTCGGTGATCCGGACGTTGGAATGCGAGCCGTCGTGGCGCACCCAGGCGACCGTCTGACCCTTCTTGACCGTGCCCGAGAAGACGCGCAGCAGCGCGATTCGGCCGAGGAACGGCGAGGCGTCGAGGTTCGTCACCCAGGCCTGCAGCGGCGCCTCGTCGTCATATGCCGGGGCGGGGATGTGCTTGAGGATCGCCTCGAAGAGCGGCTCGAGGTCGTCGTTGTCGGGGAGCTCGCCGTTCTTAGGCTCGTTGCGGCTCGCCGCACCCGCGCGACCCGAGGCGTAGAGCACCGGGAGATCGAGGATCGAGTCGATGTCGAGCTCGGGGACGTCGTCGTGGATGTCGGACGCGATGTTCAGCAGCAGGTCGTGCGACTCCTCGACGACCTCGGCGATGCGCGCGTCGGGACGGTCGGTCTTGTTCACGAGGAGGATGACCGGAAGCTTCGATTCGAGGGCCTTGCGCAGCACGAACCGGGTCTGCGGCAGCGGCCCCTCGGAGGAGTCGACGAGGAGGACGACGCCGTCGACCATGCTGAGCCCGCGCTCGACCTCGCCGCCGAAGTCGGCGTGCCCCGGCGTGTCGATGACGTTGATCGTGACGGGACCGTCGACGGCGTGCTTGCCCGAGTACTCGATCGCGGTGTTCTTCGCGAGGATCGTGATCCCCTTCTCGCGCTCGAGATCGTTGGAGTCCATGGCGCGCTCTTCGACGTGCGCGTGCTCGCCGAATGAGCCGGTCTGCCGCAGCATCGCGTCGACCAGGGTGGTCTTCCCGTGGTCGACGTGGGCGACGATCGCGACGTTGCGCAGATCGGTGCGGTGGGCGAGCGCCATGAGAAACCTTCGGCTATGCGAAAAAGGGACGGTCTACTCTAGCGGCACGCGTTGGCCGGTGCTTTCGCGTGCCGGGACTGGGGTCTGGGGTCTCGATACGCGCTGCGCGCTACTCGACCCCCGGGCGGGAGTGCCCCGGGGGCGAGTAGGCGGCACAGTCGGCGTACGCGGGTCGAGTAGCCGGCGCAGCCGGCGTATCGAGACCTCGAAACCCCGGACGCAACGGCCTGTGGATTACTCCAGCGCACATTCGCGCCGCGCGCCAGGATGACCAGATGCCCTACATGTATCTCCTGCGCTGCAGCGACGGCACCACGTATGTCGGGAGCACGTGGGACCTCGAGCGCCGACTCGGCGAGCATCAGCTCGGCCTCGGCGGTGCCTACACCTCGAAGCGACTACCCGTCGAGCTCGCTTATTGCGAGGAGTTCGAGCGGTGGATGAGGCCTGGGGCCGGGAGAAGCAGGTCCAGAACTGGTCGCGCGCTAAACGCGAGGCGCTGATCGCCGGGGATCTCGCAGCCTTGCGTGCGGCGGGGAAGAAGCGATTCGGGTGAGGGGTGTTGGGGTGCGGGGTCTCGA
>Ga0182747_1003441_pt1 | contig 10628 bp, 7 predicted proteins | sample eDN3rd30CBELigBY_FD_128526 | JGI IMG/M metagenome (GOLD analysis project Ga0182747, IMG submission 128526) | Enriched backyard soil microbial communities from Emeryville, California, USA - eDNA 3rd pass 30_C BE-Lig BY (version 2) (version 2) | ecosystem: Environmental > Terrestrial > Soil >...
TGCAGCTTCTCCAACACATCTGCAGCGGTGGAATAACCGGTTTTTGTTTTCTTCACTACCGGCAGGCCAAGCTTCTCAAATAGAATAACCCCTAATTGCTTTGGAGAGTTAATATTAAATTTCTCCCCTGCCAGCTCATAAATCTCAATTTCAAGAGCTGCAATTTTCCGTTCCAGATCCTCGCCCATTTTTTCAAGCGTTGGAATATCCACTTTGATTCCTTTGCTTTCCATAGAGCCCAGGATTGATGCAAGCGGAAGCTCTAGTTCATAATAAAGCTCGAATTGCTCGTTTTCCTTCAATTTCTCCTCTACAACCGGCTGTAACGACCAGATGGCAAAAGCTTTACGGCACACATGCTCCGCTAAAAGCTTTTCTTCAGGAACAGTCCATTTTGCGCCTTTTCCATAAATCGTTTCATTTGCTTGGACATCTGTATAGCCAAACTCTTTTGAAAGTGTTGCAATATCATCACCTGAAATGGCAGGATTCACGATGTAAGCAGCCAGCAGCATGTCAAATTCAACACCGCGCAATTCAACACCAACACGATTTAAAATCGCTTGAGCCGCTTTGCTATCGGACATGTATTTTTTCTTCGTTTCATCTTCCAGCCAGTTTTTAATTGTTTCATTTTCTTGCATGGCATCAAAGGAAAGGTAGAAGGTTTTCTCGCCATCCGTAAAGCCAAAACCCAATACTCGGCAGGAATGGTAATGTTCATTTTCAATTTCAACATGAACTGCCATCGTTTCCTTTAGCATATCCTCAGTGACTTCTTGCACAATTTCAAAGTCTAATTCAGCTGTTACTTTTTCTTCAACTTGGAATTCACTTTTTTCTATTAAAGATTTGAACGAAAGCTCCTGCCATACATTCAAAAGCTCTTCTTCATTTGGGCCAGGATAATTTAAATCCTCAAGGGTAATATCGATTGGCGCTTCAGTGAAAATGGTTGCCAATTTTTTTGAAAGCTTTGCACTTTCCTCATTTTCCACAAGCTTTTCTTTCATTTTCGACTTTTTCATCGCTTCAATTTGTTCATATAAAGCTTCGACAGACCCGTATTCCTTCAGCAGTTTGATGGCTGTTTTCTCGCCTACGCCCGGAACTCCTGGAATATTATCGGAAGCATCGCCCATAAGACCCTTCATATCAATAATTTGATGTGGAGAGAGTCCGTACTTTTCTTCAATATGAGCAGGAGTGTACCTTTCAATATCTGTCATCCCCTTACGAGTGATATATACTGTCACCTGATCAGTAGCTAGCTGTGTTAAGTCTTTATCCCCGGAAACGATGATAACATCCATCTCTTCATTTTCCGCTTGCTTAGCAAGGGTACCGATAATATCATCGGCTTCGTAAAGTTCCTTTTCATAGCGCTTAATTTGATAGGCATCTATCAACTTGCGCAAATACGGAAATTGCTCCGAAAGCTCAGGCGGCGTTTTCTGGCGCCCGCCTTTATAATCCCCGTAAGATTCATGTCGGAAAGTTGTTTTTCCGGCATCAAAGGCAACAAGCATTTTCGTCGGCTTCTCTTCTTCTACTATTTTTTGCAGCATTGTTGTAAAGCCGTATACAGCATTTGTATGAATTCCACTGTCGTTTGCAAGCAGCGGCAATGCAAAAAATGCTCGATAGGCCAAACTATTTCCATCTAGTAATAATAATTTTTCTTTACCCATTAAACGCTCTCCTTCATAATCGCAACTAGTCTTTATTTAAATAGAAATTAAATAGTCTCTATTTTACTTTATCCTTTCAACCGCCTTTTTTCCATTATAAAACACGTATCCGTCGAAATTCCGACCAATACGTGCTGGATGAACTTTAATTATGAATTTTAGGAGTTTGATTGTTTGATAATTTTGGGTAAAAGATTTCTTCATAGATAACCGTCAGCAAAAATGCATTCATAAAGGAAATTACTAAATAAAGTGGCATTCCACCAAGATCATGTACCATTAACCCTCTTGCAAATACCTCTACTGACCCAACTTGTGCGAAGTAAAAAATCATCCCGACTCCAACTTGCCAGATTGGTCGTTTATCTTTTCTTTCTTCAAATTTCAGCACTTTTTTAAAGCTATTTCGAACATCTTCCACAACTAGAAGTGAAAGACCAAGCATCACGATAAATAGTACTGGTACGTGAAGCAGCTCAAACTTTAACCATGTATAAGGTGTTGCTTTAAATATGGAAGTAATAGAACAAGACATGATGAATGCCAGAAGAATATTTTGAACTAGTTTGTTTACCTTTTGCAACATCCATTCCTCTTTTCGCTTAATAATCTTCTTATATAGTACAACAGGTTTTATATTAATAGATAGTAGCAAATTATGTATCTTTTAAACTATTTTTGAATCAAACAAAAAAGGTATAGCCAAAAAATTCAGGCTATACCTATCATGAATAAAATAATAAACCACCTAATTTATTTTGATATTGCTATATAAGCATTTTCCGCCCTCAAAGGCATAGAATCCCCACATACCGTGCTCAAAAGTATCATCCTCGACAGTTATTAAAAGCTCGTCATTTATATATAAAGATAAATTATTATCCATTGCTTTCACCTTTAAGTGATACAACTTCCCTGGCTGCCAATTGTACGCTGTTGTTGCTAATTCCGTTGCATCAAAATTCTTTACCCCAATAGATACCTTCCCTTCACCGGTAAAACCTGCATAATAGTATCTTTGCGTACCTTGTGATCGAAAGAGTATTCCATGGGCGTTTCCTTTTTCAGGACAAATTCGGGCTTGAATTTCTGCATCTTCCATATAGTAATGCCCAGTGAAGCTTGCACAGTCCTCTTCACTTTCCATCTGCATTTTATCTTCTTGCAGCGTCCATTTCCCGCGGTGATGAGCAAATGGTGTTACACAATTAAATTCAACTGCTTGTTTTTTAAAGTCAATTTCATAGGATGGCTTGCCAGAAATTCGAAATTCATCTAAAAAGATTTTGCCAAATGCACGTTTTGTTCGAGAAGAGTCCGAATGAATCATCAGGCCCACTTCTTCAATTATATCACCTTTTGTATCAGGAATCGTAAATTCAATCGTTTGCCAAAGACTGCCTGCAGGTATCGGGTCCTTCGTTTTAATAATTTTCCGATCAAAAGTTGTTCTCACGTATGGCGTTAGAACAATTGCTTTCCCATGAAGACGTTCTACCCTTACTTTCATGGAAACCTTTTGCCCACTATAAGCTGTCGGTGCAAAGGTTGGCGAATATTTTTCATCCATGAACATATCCCGCCTGTAAAAGGTTCTATAAAAAACTGTCGACAAGTCTCCCTCATACATCCGGAAAACAATGACTTCCAACGATCCGCTAGTCGTATATCCTTTGTAATCCGAATTACGCAGAAACGTTTTAAAAGGATAACTGGTACGGAATCCATGAGTAGACCCCGGCAGATTAAAATCAAAATATATTTCTTTTTCCTTATAGCTGTTCACTAATTCAGCAGGAGGTTCTTCATTTGCTTCACGATACCCTAATAGGGCAATCTGTTTGGCAAAGGTAGGCAGATCTACGATATTAAGATATCCCGAAACACTCGATGCAACGATGGAATCATTAATTGGCTTGCGATAATTAGGAGCAATTCCATCTATCCCATTTAATGCTCCTACTATAGAGCCTACAGAACCTGCATTACAATCTGTATCCCAGCCACACATTGTCGCAATTTCAATTGTGCGGCTCACATTCCCTTCTCCGTATAGAAGGGCTAGAATACAAATACCTGCATTGGGGATGATATGGCAGATTCCACCGTATTTATCGTATCCCCACTCGTCTTCCAGAAACTGACGACAGGCCCTGAAGTCATCCGGGTTCTTCTTATGAAAATCAATGACTGCATGAACTACCTGTGCATACGTACTTTCAGCCGGAATTTGTTTTAAGGCTTCCTGGATAATTTCCTTTACATCGCTTTTCGAAAATGCCAATGCAATGCAGGCTGCTATAAAACGGGCGCCGTATATTCCGTTTCGATCATGGGATACACTTGCGGCAATTTCAGCATATTCCGCAGCCCTTTCAGGATTGTTTGGAAAGATTAAACCAAAGGAGTCGATAAAAATTTGCCCGCCAATTTGTTCGGCAATGATTTCCCCATTTTGTTCAATCGATCCAGAACGCGGTGCTTGGATGCCTTTTTTCAAGTTCAAATAAGCCGTATGCTCCGTGCTGACTTGGTCGCCCCCCCACCAAATCATGCCGATTCCTTCACGCATATAATCCAGCCAGGTTTTTCCGATGTCCTCCGGCTCTAATTTTCTGTTCTTTGCATGGTCCAATAATGCCCTTATAAAAAAAATGGGCCCGTTTGCATCATCATCTGCCGAAAAAACATGGTAGTCTTTCACATAATCTTTAATTTCTCCAAAAACATCCTGAATCATTTCAGCTGTCCATTCAGGCGGTTCAACTGGTGCCCCTAATCGAATACCAGCGTTCATGGCTAAAATGCTCGCATATACTTTTTCTAAATAATTGTTTGGGATCATCATATGGCCCCCCCATTAATGCCCAATAATTCCTTCCTGTTTTCGAATGATTTGTAAATCCTTTTCGATAATGCTTTTTGCGACTTCCGCAAAGGAAGCAGCCTCTTCATCAAAATTAATTTTATTTGTCTTAGAAAGTAAGTCTATGTCTTCCTCATGAATAAATTTCGTTCCATACATCGCCCCCAAAATCACTCCCGCCATTACTCCAATCGAATCTGTATCTCTTCCAGAATTGATGCCATCTAAAATTGTTTTATAATATGCGCCATCGTTATATACGATAAAGGCTAAAGCAAGCGGCAATTCTTCTATAGAGAACAGTCGGCTAGGTGTATAATGATTTGAAGGAATTCCGACCTTCTCTAATTTCCGATGTACATCATCACCCATTGGCGAAAAAGATGCTATGCTGCCATGTAAAATCTTCACAGATTCATGGTAGGAGCTTTTCCGATTTTTTAATTCCTTCGCTGCACTTGTAAGCGCTATTATTGCTTGCTTTGTACCATCTTTGGCTACAGCAATAGCCGTTTCAACAACATCAGCGACTGTAATATTTGGTGTAAACGCACATGCTACACATGCTGCTAAAACTCCAGCTGCTTCAAGACCGTAGCTTACTTGATGCCCCGAAGCAAAAGCTATTGCTTCATTATATGCAGCAAGTGGATTTCCTGCGTTTACTATTCCAATGGGGGCTATATACATCGCTGCTCCACAATTCACCATATTTCCCATTCCACCTTCACGGGGCTCACAATTAGCGAGTACATGACGAAGGAAAATATGCTTCTCCGGGTAAAATAATCGGTCTAATATCAGGGCTTCCCGACCAAATTCCGGTACAAAGGTTTTACGAAAAGCGATCTCCTTTGTAAATTCATTGGCTAAATCATAGGCATCTAAATGCCGTTTTTCTGTTTTATATACACGACAAAGGGCAAGGGTCATTAAGGTGTCATCCGTAATGATTCCATTGCCGCGCCGTTTCCCAAGTGTAGCCTCTTCTCCTAATGCTTCCTTATACCAACGAGTCTTTAAAGTCGTGACATAGCCATACTTGTTTTCTATTTCTTCCCGAGACAATTTTTCAACAGGAGCACCGAGCGCATCGCCCAGTGCTGTTGAAATTAAAACGCCTTTCACACGATCTTCAAATGGTATCATTTACAACATTCCTTTATTTTACCGTTTCGTTCGCTAGTTTCGTAATGTCTTCTCCACCGGCTGCATACCACTCTTTGACAAACGTATCAAATTCATCAATCGAAATTTTTCCAGTAATAATGTCGGCAGCATATTCTTTATATAAATTTTCCATTGCATCCCATTGGCTTATATATTCTTCCGGAATTGTGAAATCATTATCTGCCACATAAGTGTCAACTACCGCATCTGTAGACGCTTGACCTGGAGGGCTTAATAATGGCGTCTTCGAACTCAATGGTGTATCCAGTTTGACAGCTTGAGGCTCCCAGAAGCGAGAGAACCATTCCGCGTAAAACTTATCTGTTAGCACGATCTCACCATTTTCGATATTGTATTGCTCCCCTTCATAGCCTATTAGGTCAAGCTTCATTCCTTCAGGACTAGCCAAGAAATCTAAAATTTCGAAGGCGATATTTTTATTTGGCGATTGTGAGGAAATCGCAAGTCCTCGAGGTTCTTTTGTAACACTCGTTGCCGCATAGCCAGAGGAAACTCCTTTAGCACTTGGCAATACCGTTAACTCGGCGCTCTCGCCATTTACTGCTACTGTACGTGAGTTATATAAATCAATTACTTTACCATTCGTACCAACTATAACCCCTGCTTTGTTATTATAGAAATCATCTTCTTTAACATCCCATTGTTTTGTTAAATATTGGTTATCTAGTAATCCAGCTGCGTATAGATCTGCATAGAATGCTAGCTTTTCTTTTTCAGCATCGGATACTTTTTTGTAGACATAGCCGCCATTTCCATCATCTAGCCATGTAGAAGTGACACCAAACGCCATATTAAATATAAAGTCCAGTTCTGCAATGTCACCCGCAACTGTTACCCCATAATCCGATAATCCTTTATCAACCATCTCTTGGAAGAATGCTTTATAATTTTCTGGAGTTGGATCAGTCAGCAAGCTTTCCGATGTAGATAGTTGCCCTAAAAAGTCTGTTCGTACAACCGGCACTTTATGATTGATTGGCTTTACCCATAATAAATATGGATAATTCTCTAAACGTGTGACATTATGTTCATATAAAATATCCTTTAAATATTCAGAACCCTCGATATATGGCGTCAAATCCTCCAACAATCCTTGAGCAGCAATTTGTTCATCACTGCCCTGGAAATAAATAATGTCCGGAATCTCACCACTGTAAAGGAGCAAATTTAATTTTTCGGCATAATCTCCTTGGGCAATTTCAACAATATTAAACTCTACATCCAGGTCTCGATATTCTTTTAATGCCGCTTCTAACGCATCAAAGTATTTTACAGAAGCTTCATTTGAAGGACCATCATCTTTATAAGCGATTGTAATGACTGTTTTCCCATCCTCAGTTACTTCAGGTTCAACCGCTTCTTCCTCCGTTTTGCCACTGCAAGCGACCAAAAAAACTGCCAGCAATACAACTAATAGCAACCAACTAAACTTCTTCATACCTAACCCCCTAATTAATTTTCTTTATTCCTTAACGCCACCAACCATGGTCCCCTTTGTAAAATACTTCAGAATGAGTGGATAAAGTAATAACATTGGAATAACAGCAACCACAATGGTAGCAGATTGCAAGGAACCAAAATCAAGAGTTGCCAGTAATTCAGGAGTCATCCCCTCAACTCCCTGCAATAATGTTGTATTGTCTTGGGTTACCACAAATTGTCGCAAAACAACTTGAAGCGGCCATTTATTTGGATCGGATAAATAAATTGTGGCTCGGAAATATTCATTCCAATGATATACCCCATAGAACAAGGCTAATGTGGCAAGGGCAGGCTTTGACAGCGGCAGCATTATTTTCGTAAAAATTCGGAAGTGTCCCGCCCCATCTATTTTTGCGGCCTCTAATATAGAATTCGGCACCTCTTGGAAAAAGCGCATCAAAATGAATAAATAATAGACATTAATGGCTTTATATAAAATGACTGCAGCATAGGAATTTAGCAAATGCAAATCCTTCATCAACAAATATTCAGTAATCATGGAGGGTTCAAATACCATAATTGCAATCAATACCACTAATACAATGCGTTTCCCTACAAATTCTGTCCGCGCTAATACGTAAGCTGTTATAGCAGTTAAAAACAGGTTTAAGCAGGTCCCCACGATGGTAATAAAAACCGAGTTAAAAATACTTTTTATAATAAGCGGATTGGACATGATAATCTCATAGTTGATAAGCGAGAAACCTTTCGGCAAGACCCCGAGCCCTGATAATTCATTGACTCTGGCAGGTTCAGTCAATGACAATGCTAGAATATTTAATAGAGGAATTAAAACAGCCAATGTAATGAAAAATAAAATAAATTGAATAATTGCCTTTGTCATGTTAAATTGCCTCATCTAAATTCCCCCTTTACCATACGCCTTTTCCAGTTAAACGCTTCGATAAGAAATGCGTACCCAATATCAATACCAATCCAATGGCACCTTTAAAAAGACTCGCTGCGGTTGCATAGGAATATTGACCATTCAAAATGCCAATTCGGTAAACATACGTATCTAAAATATCGATGACACTCAAAACGGAATCATTCATCAAGTTGAATACTTGATCAAACCCCGCACTCATAAAGAATCCTAAATTTAAAATAAACAAAGTCACAACTGTACTCATAAGCGCCGGGATGGTAATATAGCGCATTTGTTGAAGGGTTGAAGCTCCATCGATTCTAGCTGCTTCATAAAGAGAGGGATTAATTTTTAAAATAGCTGCCAAATATAATATGGAATCCCATCCTGCACTTCTCCACATTTCCGAATAGACAAGCACCCATCTGATATGCTCTTTGCTTGTCATATAATCTAATGACGGCAATTGGAAGAAATTTCGAATGGCATTCACTCCTCCATCAACTGGATCGAGCAATGTTATCCAGATTCCAGCAATCACCACCCAAGATAGGAAATGGGGCAAATAGGAAACCGATTGAACATATTTTCGAAATGGGCCAAAGCGCAGCTCATTTACTAAAAGCGAGACGAGAATTGGAATTGGGAAAATAAAAATAATCTTCATTGTACTGATAATTACAGTGTTCATAAGGACATCCTTAAAGGCTGGCGAACTAAATAGCTGCTGAAAATGCTTCATTCCGACCCAGACATTTTCGCCGATAATTCTGTAATCCTGGAAAGCTAGTTTCATATTGATGATGGGAATAATATGAAAGATGACAAAATAGAGCATCCCGGGCAATAGCATGACATACAGGATCCAGTCTTTTCGAATACGTTTTAATCTACTTTTCATTCTCATCCCTCGCCTCCTTTTTAGTAGACTGCCTTTTCTAGATTTCCAGATTCATCAACGGTGCATGTTGTTGCGCACCATACACATCCCTGTCCCCCGGGCTCCCTGAAGAAATTTTTCTTGCGATCGTTATTTTGATGCCGAGTGCCTGATCGAAATAAACAAGATGATGGATATCTGCCGGGCTCAAATTATAAATTTCAGCGATTGTCTCTTTCGTAATAACCCCAGCATTTTTAACTTCCTCATAAGCTTGCTTCTCATCAAATAAAACATCCAAGGTAATTTCAAATGGACCTGCATTCTTACTGCGCAAAATTTTCGCTATTTCAACCAATTTGACCATTTTAAACCTCCACTACTTCCAAAAGGAATGGATCCCGCGTTATATGCATCAAATGATAGATCGAAAACTCATAAACTGGACCAAATTCAATATCACTTGGAGCAAATGGAAATGCCAAATTTCCCGCCGAAGATTTTCGCCCCTCATAGCCATAATGCAAAAAGGTGGATCTGACATTGGCACAAATAGAGTTTGCCAGTTCTTGCTCTTTAGCCAATACCTCAAACATTACCCCGATCTCATGGCCTTTTAATGGTGTAGGTTCTTGCTCGCCTAAGACGGCATCCTGTCCATAGTGATAAAAATTAACCTCATAATCCTCATCAGGAATTTCCGTGAAATAACTTTTCACTTGTTGAAGCACTTTTCTTTCGATGTCTTCTAATTGATGGATCAATAACGGGTCTCGAATTCCCGCAATAACAAAAGTGCGGTATGAAACTTTTCTTGCTCCTTCCAGCTTAATTTTCATTTCTGAATCAGGGATGTATCGACTGTTCCGAACCTCGATGATTCCATCAGCTATTTCATTAAATTCACAGTTTTCCAGATTTAATGTAAAACCTGGCCCATGCAAGATAAAGGGATGCTCTTTTTCATAGAAAGTGTGCGCCGCAACACTTGTCGGAGTGCATTTGCGAATTGGATTTAAAGCCTGAACCGTAAAGCAATCTTCATAAAGCGTGCCGAGGATACTGTCCTTTGTCGTACCAGGCTCTGCACATAAAGCACCGCATTCCAATATTTTTCCTAAATGGTATGCTAATCCCGGATCCATCCCATGATAAATCCCTAAAGCCGCAAAAGGTGACGGGTCATAACTTCTCCCGCATAAGATAATGTCGCATCCTTGCTTTAATGCTTTCAATATCGGTTCGTGCCCCATTTGTGCAACAATCGTTTTGGTATCTAGTATGATTTCTTTCGTAAGACTGGGAATATTGGGACTTAGAGGTGTAATGCGCCCTTCCTCCAATGCATCAATAATGGTTTGTTGTTTAAAATCCGCCCAAATAATACCAATTTTAGCGTGGGTCTTTTGTTCCGCTAGAATCTCTTTTACAATTTCAAGCGTTAGCTCAACATGGGTTTTTGCGCCCGCTCCCCCAGCAGAACCAATAATCACAGGAATTCTATGCTTTAATCCTTTTTCGAGAATTATAGATAAATCTTTTTTCAGTGCACGACGACTAACGATCGAAACATTTGCTCCTAATTTATGTGGACCTGCATCGGTTGATCCAGCATCAACAACAATCCCATGAATCCTTTCATGAAAAGCA
>Ga0182747_1003447_pt1 | contig 10613 bp, 5 predicted proteins | sample eDN3rd30CBELigBY_FD_128526 | JGI IMG/M metagenome (GOLD analysis project Ga0182747, IMG submission 128526) | Enriched backyard soil microbial communities from Emeryville, California, USA - eDNA 3rd pass 30_C BE-Lig BY (version 2) (version 2) | ecosystem: Environmental > Terrestrial > Soil >...
CCAATCATAGCCTTCGGCCAGCCGCTTGACGTCTGCTGGATTGTCGAAACTGAATCCGTCGATCACGTCCAGCTTGGGGTCACGGATGAACATATCGCGCATGAAGCTGTTCGCGATGATGTAGCCTGCCGTCGGGGGCGACGGCGCCCAGGGATTGGCCTGACCCTTAACGGGCCGGGTGGCGCCCATGAAGAACTGTGTCCAGCCGGTAGGATTGGTAAGCGCAAAACCATTGCGCGGCCGACCGGGATATACCGCGGGCGGGCCAAGGGCGATCGCCTTGACGGTATCTACCTCATCCTCGGTGAGGCAGTTGGGGCCATCGCCTCCTTTGCACAGCAAGGATGCCGGGTCGAAGCCGCAGCTATTGGGATCTGCGATCAGCCCATTGGGTGACGCACATTGCTTGATGACAGTCCGCTCGATCAGCGCCAGCTTAGCGGGCGAAACCCAGGCATTAGGCGTGCGGAATATCTGCTGCGTGGTCCAGGTGAACCAGGACGGGTCCCATCCCAGCCCCGGCGCCCCCACGACAGCGCCATCGAAATCGTCGGGATAGCGTTCGATAGCCTGCTCGGTCATCCGGCCGCCGCCCGAGCAGCCGAGCATATAGCGATACATTTTCTGAGCGCCATAAAAGGCCCGCGTCAAAGCCTGCGTCGCGACAGCGGTGACATGACCGGCCCGATGGGCGTGGTCCAGCATCGCGGTCGGATTATCCTTTGCAAAACTCCAGTCGAGGATCGTGCCCTGATGTCCCGTATCCGTCACGGCTACGGCGAAGCCCGCGCCAAGCAGCTTGGGGTTGGCAGGCGGCATAAAACCGGCAGCCCCGCCCAGACCCATGAAATAATAGCGGCCGTTCCATTCGTTAGTGGGCAGCGAGAGAGTGAAATTGATCGTGGAGTCGGGCTTGGTCGCCTTGGCGGTTCCGACAATCTTGCAAAAGGGCGTCGGCATCTGCAGTTGATCGGCGCTCAGAATTTTGGTGCCCTGAGGCGCGATTTTCTGGAGCGCATCGACGCTGCATTGCGCCTTGGGTTCTGCGGAGGCGGGGGGTGGACTGTCCGCCGCCACGGCACTCGCGGATGCGATGGCCAGGGCGGAGGTAATAAAAAGACTGATCTTTTGCATGTTCATCTCCTAAACTGCGTTATGATCGGCGCCGCGAGTTCCCCCCTCCGCGGCGCCGCCCTTCCATCAGAATTCAAAGCGTCCTTCCACGCCGAACATGCGCGGTTCGCCATAGAGATAGGCGACCGTCCCGAACTGGGTGGGGAGCTGATTATTGCCGCCCACGATATAGTCCTTGTCGGTGACGTTGCGGGCGAACACCGCGGCGCTGAAGCCACTGCCGGCGATACGCCGCCAGTCGAGACGCAGGTCTATCTTGGTATAGGACGGCGCGATGGAGCCAGGAACGCTGAGCGCCGCTATGGGATTCCCGTTAAAGCGGTTCACCGGATCGAAGGCGATCAGGCTTTGATAGTAAATATTCGCTGTTGCTGTCACGTTCCCCAGGCTTTCCGGTATAGGCAATGTTATGCGCGGCGTGACATTGAGCTGATGCTTGGGCGAATTAGGAAACCGGCTATTGCTCAGGTCGCCAAGCGAAGGGTCGGTGTAGCTGTCATATTTAGCATCTAGATAGGTATATTTGACAGCCACATCGAACCATTTGGCAGGTTTGACCACCAGATCGACGTCAACTCCCTTGATCTTGCCTGCCGCCGCGTTCCGGGTGACGGTCGACGCCGGCGTCGTATTGAGGTTCACGAAACGCTGGATGTTTTTATAGTCGTCATAGAACAGGTCGACATTGGCTCTGATCTGCCACCCGCCAAGCTGCCATTGCGATTTCAGGCCGATCTCATAATCCGTAACGGTTTCTGGCGCGAAAAAACGGTCAGCGGGATTAAGCGCAGTGGAATTGAAGCCGCCGGATTTATAGCCCTTCCGGACGGATGCGTAGACGTTGATATCCTGATTAATCTCATAGAGGGCGTTCAGATTCCAGGTCGTCGCCTTGAACGTGCCTGAGACCGTTGCGCCTCCCAGCGGAATTTCAACGCCGGGGAAGGGCACAAGCGTCGTTGCACTGGTCGAAGAGCGGAAATCCTTGGTTCTGCGTATACCAGCGGTAAGCGTCAGTCCGTCGGTCGGACGGAGGTCGAATTGTGCATAACCCGCCTTGCTGGTGTTTTTGCTATTGCCGATGGCAAAGGCCCTGATCGGCCCTCCGAAAGGCACCAGCACATATTGCACCGTGTCGAACCCAACGCTGGGCCGTGATTTGAAATATTCGTCATAATAGCCGATCGTGCCGGTCAGCATACCGAATTCACCGTGCAGTTGCACTTCTTCGGTACGTTCAATATTGAAATCGGATTGATAGGGATTGCTGACGTCCAGAATGGGCAATGGCGTGCCGTCGATATCATAGTCGGTCTTCTGCTTGAACAAGCGTCGGCTGAAGATGTTCTTGACCGAAATATTATCGTTGATCTTGGCAGTCGTGGTGTTGACGAAACCCTTGGATTTGAGACCATTGCCCAATGGGAAATTGACATTGATTGTGCGCGGCCCTCGCGCAAGCTGTTCCGCCAGATAGGTGGTCAACTGACCTTCGAGTGGAGCAATGTTCGGATTGAGAGAAGCTGGCGTGAACCCGGCGATGGCGGCGCCGGAGCCTGCCTCATTGATATGGGTATATTGATAGATGAAATAGTTCTCCAGCCATTCAAAAGGCTGGATAACGACGCTGGCCCGGAACGAGGTTTTGCGTTCATTGTCCGTGCGTGAGTTGTCGAACAGGTTTTTGGTGAACCCATCACGGCGCAGAATCTGTCCTGACAAGCGAACCATGAGCTGATCGGGAATGAGCGCACCGCCCATCGCGAATTCCAGATCGTGCCGGTCATAGGAGCCAAGACGCCCGATCACATAACCGGAAAATTCATTGCCGGGCTTGCGCGGCACGAACAATACGGCGCCGCCTGTGGTGTTACGGCCGAATAGCGTGCCCTGCGGCCCCTTCAGAACCTGCACATTTTCCAGGTCGAAGAACTGCTTTCCGAAATCGGGCACATCCGCAAAATAGGTGACGACGCCTGGCGAGTTCTGACCGAATGTCTGGCCTTGTCCACGGATGGAAAAGGTGGTGTCGTTGCGGTTGGACGCGGTGTTCTGGACGCTCAGACCGGCGGCCACTGCGGGCAGGTCGTTCAGCGTCTTGACGTTGCGCTCGTTCAGGGTGTCGCCATCAATGGCGATGATCGAAATGGGCACGTCCTGCAACCGTTCGGATTGTCGCCGGGCGGTAACGATGATGTCTCCGCTGAGATCGGAGGATAATTGCGCGGGCGAACTTTGCTGCGCCATCGCGGGTTGCCCTGCCAGACAGGTAGCGAGCGCCGCCAGGCCAACGTGAAAACGATGATTCATATGCATCCCCTCCTGTTTTCCATGCCGCGGCTTTTTATGGCCGCTGACAATCAGAAGCTTAGCGGGATGACTCTCCGAAAATAGTGGGCACAATAGATTGGCGAACTCCGATCATTTTGCCGAAGCCGGCTGCATCATGATGAATCGGACATCGAAGGGCCAGAAATGTGCATCGATGCGCCCACTCTCCGGGCCGTAGCATTTGACGCCTGTCGTTTCGTTTCATGCAATCCGTGCCTCCGATTTCGCAGAGGCACGGATTGCATCAGGCATAGCATCAGAAGCGATAGCCGACGGTGCCCATGACATTGCGGGGCGCACCTACGAAACAGTCGCCGCGTGCAAGGCAAGAGGCATAATATTTGTTGTTGAGCAGGTTGGTCGCGTTGACTGCAAAGCGCCAGTTCTGCCAGTTGATCTCCGCCAGAGCATCAACCGTGGTGCGAGACGGGGTGACGATCGACCAGAGCGAGCTGGTCGATATGCTCTTGCCACTATAGACCACGCCGCCACCCAGGCGCAGCTGGGCCGCGTCGGCGAGGCCGAACGTCTTGGTCGACCAGATCGACGCCGTGTGGCGCGGCATATAGTCGAGGTTGGTGTTCACCTCAGACTTGAGCTTGCTGTAGCCATAATTGGCCAGCAGTTCGAAATTGCCGGGCAGGGTGTGGCTTGCCTCAACTTCAAAGCCCTTGGTCGTCAGTTCGCCCGACTGGGTCGTCGCATTGCCCGCCAGATAGAGTAGGCGGTTGCGCTCCTTGATGTGGAAGGCGGTGACCGTCACCAATGTGGTTGGCGCGGGCTGCCATTTCATCCCTGCCTCGAATTGGGTGCCGGTCTGGGGTCGGTAGGGAGAACCGATGGTGCCGTCGACATTCTGGATGGAACCTGCGACCGGTAGAAAGCTCTCGGTATAGCTGAAGAAGGGCGAGATGCCGGCACCGATTTCACCGATGATGCCGGCGCGGAAAGTCGTGGCATTGTCTTTTTGGCCCGACGAACCGGTGACATGGTCACGGCGGGCGCCCAGCACGACCGAGACGCGATCGAAGAAGCGAATCTGATCCTGCACATAGACGCCGAGCTGCTTCTGCGATTCATAGACGAAAGGGCCGGTTGGATAGTAGGTCAACAGCGCATCCCGATCGATCTCATAGAGGTCGATCGTCTCAACCCCGCCGGCGTAGCGTTTGCCGACCTTGTTCCAGCTATAGTCGACGCCGACGAGCAGCTTATGCTCGATATTCGCGCCCGTGTTAAAGGTGAACTGGAGATTGTTATCGGTCGAGAAGACGTTCATCCGCGCATCGCTGGCGTCTGCATAGAGGCCGATGGTTCGACCATCTGTGTCGAAGGGATTGGTTGGATTGGTGTAGCTGTCGGTATAATGGGTAAAATATTCAAGGTTGCTGTCGATATAACGCGCCTTGAGGCTGAGCCGGACTGCATCGGAGAAGCTGTGGGTGATGGAGCCGCCGCCCTGAAGCGAACGGCCATTATAGCGGTCCCAGCCGGGCTTGCCGACGAAGGCATATTGGCCGAGCCGACCAGAAGGATAGGCCTCGTTCGGGCGGAAAGTGCCGACGATCGGCAGGAATTGAGAGGTCGAACCGGTGTCGTCTTCCTGATAGAGGCCGGTCAGGACAATGTCGGTGTCAGGGGTCGGTTGCCAGCGAATCGAGGGCGCGAACATCACGCGGTCGTCGGGAACATGATCGATATAGGTATCGGCATCGCGGACACGGCCGACCGCGCGGATCGCCAAATTGTCGGTCAGTGCGACGTTAACGTCACCCAACGCTTCTTTGCGGTCGAAACTGCCGTAAACCATGCTGATTTCACCGCGCGTCTCGAACCCTGGCGTCTTGGAGACGAGATTGACGAGGCCGCCGATCGAACCCTGGCCGAAAAGCACGGAGGCCGGACCACGCACGATCTCAACGCGGTCGAAATTATAGGGGTCGGATGTGATGCTGGCATAATAGGAAAAGATATCCCGCATGCCGTCACGGAACTGCAGGGCATCGATGCCACGCACGTTGAAACCGTCGGCGCGGGTGTCGCGACCATAAGGATTGGCGAGCACGCCTGCGGCATACTTCACCGTATCGCTGATGCTGATCGCGCCCTGCGAAAGATATTGGTGGGAAGAGATAACCTTGATTGGCTGAGGGAGTTCGATGAGCGGCGTTTCCGTTTTCGTGCCGGCATTGGCGGCGGTGACGACGATGCTATCCTGTGCGTCGTTTGAATTTTCAGGAAAAGCGGCGAGCTGATCTTCCGCCCGCGCGGTGACGTTCGCCGACAAGGCCAGAAGCGCGACTCCGCAAAGAGCAAGCGAGCGAGCAGCGAGCATGGACATCTCCTTCTATTGCGACACAGTCTTAACCAAGGCGCACGTAGGGCTATTAATAATTAATCGCAATATATGATTTTACATAGGCTGCGACGGTCATGCCCCGGCACGCATGGCGCAGATCGCCGCCTCACCCAATTTACCGGATAATCACGACGACTATGATGAAATGGTCGTATAGACCGCCTCAGCATCTGCGATGAATATCGGCTATTCGCCGACCCTTCTTGATCCGTTCCTGCATTATTTTGTTAGGCTTGACGTTGTGAAGATGCATGGGCCACAACCGTTTAATAGAGCGGGATGCATGAGCAACCCAGTCATATCGCTCCATTATTTCAGTGTCCGGGGTCTCCATCCGGCGCGACAGCAACAGGAGGTGAAGCATGCCGGCACTTGGTGGACGTACTGCGATCGTTACCGGCGGGGGGCACGGCGTCGGGCGCGGCATTGCCTTGTCGCTTGCCGAGGCGGGGGCTCAGCTTGTCATCTGCGGCCGCACACCGGAAACCTTGAGTGCTGTACGAAAGGAGGTCGAGGCTAGGGGAGGCGTCGCGCTGGACATAGTGTGTGACATCACCCGCGCAGCCGATCTGGAGCGGCTGGTGGCGGCGACCGTGGAACGGTTCGGCGGCATTAATATCCTGGTTAACAATGCCGCTATCGTACCCCATGGGACGCTGCTGGAGATTGATGATGCGCTAGTGCAGGCGGCTTGGGAGACGGGCCCCGTTGCCACGCTTCATTTGATGCGCCTATGTCATCCACACCTCAAAGGCGATGGCGCGATTGTGAACGTTTCCTCGGGCATAGCCATCTCCGGCAACGCCCATCGGCGTGGCATCTATGCTGCGACAAAAGCGGCGCTCAACGCCATCTCTCGGGCCGCTGCCAACGAATGGGGACCGGATGGAATTCGGGTCAACACCATCATGCCGGTGGCGCGGACTGAGGCTGTGGAACGCTTCTTCGCGGATGAACCGGAGCGGGCAGAGGCCATGTTGGCCGCCATACCGCTGGGGCGGGTGGGTGATACCGAAGAGGATATCGGCCGCGCGGTGGCCTTCATCGTCAGCCCTGACGCCAGATACATTACCGGCGTGACTATCCCCGTCGATGGAGGCTCAAGCTATATCCGCTAGCCGGACGGCCACGGTCGTGGTCCGGTGGGCTGCCGTGTTGAAAGAAGGCCTTCCAACACGGCGACGCCAGGATGACATAAAAGCCTTAGCCCTTTTTCAGGTGGCGGCGGCCTAGCAGTTCCGCAATCTGCACCGCGTTGAGCGCCGCGCCCTTGCGGAGGTTGTCGCTGACGCACCAGAGCGAGAGGCCGTTATCAACGGTAGAATCCTCGCGTACGCGGCTGATGAAGGTGGCATAATCGCCCACACACTCGACCGGGGTGACGTAACCGCCATCCTCGCGCTTGTCGACGAGCATCACGCCGGGCGCCTCGCGCAGGATATCCTGCGCTTCCTTGGCCGAGATTTCTTTCTCGAACTCGATGTTCAACGCTTCGGAGTGGCCCACGAAGACGGGGACACGGACGCAAGTCGCCGTGACCTTGATCTTGGGATCGAGGATCTTCTTGGTTTCCGCGACCATCTTCCATTCTTCCTTGGTCGAACCGTCGTCCAGGAAAACGTCGATATGCGGGATCACGTTGAAGGCGATCTGCTTGGTGAACTTCTTCGCCTCCGCCGGATCGCCGACGAAGATGTTGCGCGACTGTTCGAACAGTTCGTCCATGCCCGCCTTGCCCGCGCCGGAAACCGACTGATAGGTGGCGACGACGACACGCTTGATCGTGGCTGCGTCATGCAGGGGTTTGAGCGCCACGACCATCTGCGCGGTGGAGCAGTTGGGATTGGCGATGATGTTCTTCTTCTTGTAGCCGTCGATGGCGTCAGGGTTCACTTCGGGCACGATCAGGGGCACGTCCGGGTCCATGCGGTAGAGCGACGAATTGTCGATCACGATGCAGCCCGCCGCCGCCGCCTTGGGCGCATATTCAGCCGTCGGGCCGGAGCCTGCGGCGAACAGGGCGATGTCCCATCCGGCGAAGTCGAAATGTTCAATATTCTTGCATTTGAGTGTCTTGCCAGTGTCACCGAAATCAACGTCGGTGCCATGCGACCGGGGCGAAGCAACCGCCGCGATCTCGTCAATCGGGAACTCGCGTTCGGCGAGAATGGTCAGCATCTCGCGGCCCACATTGCCCGTGGCACCAACGACGACGACCTTGTAACCCATGACTAAACACTCCACTCCATGCAAAATTGCGGAGTGGGCGCCATAGCGTCGTTGCGTCATTTGTCCAGCTTTATGCGGTTTATTGCGCGAAAGCGTAGCTTCTGGAGAAGGATGTTGGCGCAATGCGGATTGGACCGTCGTCAGGGGGCTGCACTTTCCGGCTTCCCGCCGCGCCGGTCTAGAAAATCCTCGATCGTGCGCCACAGGTGGACGCTGATGCCGGGACCGCCGACGCGATGGGTCTGGCCTGGATAGGCCATCATCTCGAACGGAATACCTGCGCGCTGCATCTTCGCCACGATCGCGGTGGCGTTGTCGAACACGACATTATCGTCCGACATGCCGTGGATCAGGAGCAGGGGGTCCTTGATTTTCACGGAATCGTCAACCGCATCGGATGCCGGGTAGGCGCTGGGCTTGTCTTGCGGCTTGCCCAGATAGCGTTCGGTATAGTGGGTGTCGTAAAGCTCCCACTTCGTGACCGGTGCGCCCGCGATGGCGGCGGAAAAGACGCCGGGAGCCTTTTCCAGCAGCTTCAACGACATATAGCCGCCATAGGACCAACCATAGGTCGCGATCCGGTGCGGGTCGACATAGGGCTGGTTCTTCAGCCATTCCACGCCTTTCAGTTGATCGTCCACCTCGACCGTGCCCATGGCGCGGAAGATATGATCCTCGAACGCCTTGCCGCGATCGGGCGTGCCGCGGTTGTCGATGGCGAAGACGACCCAGCCCTTGCTCACCAGATATTGGTAAATCGGCGCGCCCCACTGGTTCGTCACCTGTCGGCCGCCGCCAGGGCCGCCATAATGTAGCATGAAGACGGGGTAGCGTTTGCCCGTTTCCAGCGGTGGGGTCATGATGCGGGCGTGCAGCGTGGTGCCGTCCCCGGCTTTCAGGGTAGAGAAGCGCGTCTTTGCATGGTCGGCGAGATAAGGGGCGTAGGGATGTTCGCCCCGGATCGCGTTTTCCTCCAGCCATTGCAGTTGTTTGCCATTCGCGTCGGCGAGATAAACCTGCTTGGGCTGGTCCGTATTGCTGCGGGAGACGACGATCCGGCTCGCCTTGCCATCCATGACAGCATCGTTCCACCAGCCATTCCGGGTGAGTTGGCGGAGTGGTCCCGCTTTGTCGATGGGGGCGACATAGACCTGCTGCTCCAGCGGAGTTTCGCGGTTGGCGGTGAAGTAGACAAGCCCTTTCGACTCATCGACCCCAATAATGTCGCGGACTTCCCAGTCACCACTGGTGAGGGGCGTCCATTGGCTGTCACGGATGTGATAGAGATGGCCATGGCCGGTCTTTTCCGACCACCAGAGGAAGCTGCCGTCGCTTAGCGGTGTGAAATTGTTGGAAAGATTGATCCAGCTTTTGGCGATTTCGGTGAGGACGACCTTCGCCTTGCCCGTCCTTGGATCGACGGCGAGGAGGTCCAGGCGTGTCTGATCGCGGTTTTCCCGCTGGACGTAGAGGGTTTTGCCATCCTTCGACCAGTCCACGCGGGCGAGATAAATGTCGCGATCGGGACCAAGGTCTACTTTAGTCTGACGGGTGCCGTCGGGCCTCATAATGTAGAGGTCGACAAGGGCATTGGCGGTGCCTGCGGCGGGGTAGCGTTGCTGGTAGACCTTCGTGCCCTCTCCGCCGATGGCGGTGCGGGTGACGATACCGACCGGGCTTTCATCCACCCGGGCGACGGCGATATGGGCTTCATCGGGCGCCCACCAATAGCCGGTGCGGCGGTCCATTTCCTCCTGCGCGACGAATTCGGCGACGCCCCAGCTCAGCATGTCGCTGGCGTCGTTCGTAAGCTGCCGGGCTTTGCCATCTATGGGCTGAACGAAGAAATTACCCTCCCGGACATAGGAGACATAGCCGCCCTTGGGGCTGACGATACCGTTCAACTCACCTTCGGGCGTGTCGGTGAGGCGGGTGACTTTTCCGTCCAGTGCGGCAAGGTAGAGATCGCCGTCCACAGGGACCAGGATATTCCTGCCATCAGGCGCCCAGTCATAGGTCGCTATGCCGGAGCTGCCCGCAACGGAGCGGTCGCGTTCCCGCTGCATCTTTTCGGCTTCGGAAAGATCTGCTCCGGTTCCGGCCTTCTTCGAATCGACCAGCATCCGCTGCGCGCCCGTGGCCGTATCGACAGCCCAGAGATCGAGGCGATCTTTCTCATCTTCACGGGGCTTGAGCAGGGTGACGAGCTTTCCGTCAGGGGAAAGTTTCAGCGCACGGGGCTGGGGGCCGGAAAGGTCCGGGCTGGCGAAAACCCGCTCCAGCGTCAGCTTTCCCTGCGCCATGGCCGGGAGAGCCGGAACAGCCAACAGGGCCACGAGCGCGGTAGAGCGGGAGAGTTTGGAGGGCATCGTCATCCTTTCGCCTTGGCGCCCTCGCGCGGCCGCCAGATCAGGCGCACAGAATTAGCGTGCGTTGGATGAAAAGATCAATGCCGGGAAATATTATGTCCAGCCATGGCGGCAAGGCCATGGTGGGCGCGACAGGGATTGAACCTGTGACCCCACCCGTGTGAAGGGTGTGCTCTACCGCTGAGCTACGC
>Ga0182747_1003452_pt1 | contig 10605 bp, 5 predicted proteins | sample eDN3rd30CBELigBY_FD_128526 | JGI IMG/M metagenome (GOLD analysis project Ga0182747, IMG submission 128526) | Enriched backyard soil microbial communities from Emeryville, California, USA - eDNA 3rd pass 30_C BE-Lig BY (version 2) (version 2) | ecosystem: Environmental > Terrestrial > Soil >...
AAGCGCGAACAGCCCCCCGACAAGAACAGCCAGGCGATTGCGACGAACGGTCAAATCACGTCCCAGAAAATAGAGGGAAAAGGAAAGCCCGACAATAGTAAAGATCAGGGCACGGATAGTTCCATGTCCGGGAGAGACATTCCACATTTCAAGGTCGAAGATGGCGAATATCGTCTCCCGCTCCTCCTCGAATGCTTTCGTCAACGGCACCAGAAGCAACATCGAAAGGATCGCCATCGCGGACGCGCCGTACGTCACCCTCACGCTCCACGCATTCACGAAACCCGGAATCAGGATGCGAAAGAACGGGACGCCAACGGCGATAAGCATTCCTGTATAGGAAAGTGTCGTGATCGCAGCCATACCGGAAGGCGCCCGGTGACGTGGAAATTCGTCAAGCAAGAGCTCGCCGATCGCTTCCTGCCCCCCGGACGAAATGGAGATAGCCAGCAGGACGACGACGGCAGCCACGACCACAGCCGCACTCACCCACAACAATGAAACGAGACGGCGGGATCGGAAATCGGACATCGAGACCTCATGGATGCGGGCAATCAATCGGAGCATCTGGCACAGGCCGGAAGCTGAACGTAGCGTACCTGATACGACGCCACCTCACCGTTATCACCATGAACCGCTTCCCGATTTGGCCGCATCCTTACGCCCAATCATCGTCTTCTCCATCCCGCCTGACGGACGAACGCCCCACGGCAATGCCGTGGGGCGTTCGCAACATATTCTATTTGCTCGAAACCGAAACCTACTCCGCCGCGTCGTCCGCGAGGTTCCAGTTGGCGATATTCCAGTAGTCGTACGAGAACGGTGCGAGACCCAGGTTCTCTTCCCGCAAGCGCTTGGACACGCCCCGTGGCGAACCCACAATCACCAACGGCACGACCACCCAGTTCTGGATCACCATGTCGTTCATCTGCACGAAGAGATCGGCAAATACGGCAGGATCAGGCTCAACCTGGGACTGCTCGAAGAGCGCATCATAATCCGCGTTCTGCCAACGGCTCTGGTTCTGGCCGTTCCATTCATTGGCCTTCTGGGCGATATTCACGCCATCCGGCCCGGTGTACCACTGCTCCATGAAGGCAATCGGACGTGGGGAGTTCGGCACGCTCTGGAACATGTTCGCGTCCCAGTAGAAGTGGTTGATGTTCTGGTCGGTACCGGCGGAACCATCAAAGTAGATGCCCGCATCCACCTGCTCAAGCTGGACCTTGATGCCGATGGACTCGAGGTCCGACTTGATGACTGCCTGCGTCTTCTGGCGCACGGAGTTCACACTCGTCGCATAGACGATGTTCATCTCCACACCGTCCTTGGCCCGCGTGCCGTTGTCATTCAACACCCAGCCCGCGTCGTCAAGAATCTGGGCCGCCTTCTCCAGGTCGAATTCCCAGCTGTTGTTCGGGGATTCGGTCAGCGGGTCACCATACACCACGTTGGTGGCTGGCTGCTGCCCCAAACCGTAGAACTCGTCGGCGATCTTCTGGCGGTCAATCGCCGTCGAAATCGCCTCACGTACCGCATCATCCGAGAAGAACGGATGCGGCGTGTTCATTTCCGACCGCTGGCCATCGACTTCCTGGTTCGGATCCGAGAAGTTGAAGTTGAAGCGCTCGATGTTGATGCCAGGATATGGCGTCAACTTGCCGGGCGCATCCGGAGATTCCATGTTCGTAAGGATGTCCGGCTCAACCTGCAGGTTCCAGGCGAAGTCATAATCGCCCGTCTGCAGAACCGCGCGGGCCGCTGCCGGCGCATCGCCACCACCCTTGATATTGACCGTCGCGAAGAATGGCTTGTTTGCTTCGCGATAATTCTCATTGATGACGTAGGTCGCCTGGTCGTTCGGTGTGAACGAGTCGACCACATACGGCCCGGTGCCGATCGGCGCCGACAGGAAGGCGTCGTGTGCTTCCTTGCCCGCTTCCAGCACGTGCTTCGGATAAACAAAGCCAGTGCTGGTGCCCGTGAATGGGTCGAACCAGATCGGGTTCGGATCCTTGAACGTCACCTTCACCGTCAACTCATCAACCGCCTCGGCCGTGTCGATCGGCTCGAAGGAATTCTGGTTGGTCGAGTTGTTCTCGGGATTCTTCACCCACTCAATCGTGAACACGACATCGTCCGCGGTGAACGGCTCGCCGTCACTCCACAGCACATCCGGCAGCAACTTCAGGGTGACTTCCTTGAGATCCTCGCTCACCCCACCATTCTCAACCGATGGCACCTCGCTCACCAGGTTCGGCACGATCGTCGAATCCGGCGTGTAGTGCATCAGCGGCTCCAGCACGAGGATCGAACCGAGAATATCCTTCACGCCCGTGGCCACATGCGGGCTCAGCATCGTGGCCGCCTGCCACTGGATGAGGTTCAGCGGTCCACCAGCACCGCGCTCCTGGCCCTCGGTGCCATGCATCGGCCGCTCGCTCACCAGTTCGGGGCTTGCAGACGCACTCGCCTCAGGAGAAGCATCCTGCGCCGCAACCAGCCCCGTGTTGGCGAGGAACGCCACGCCAGCCGCGCTCATCCCCAGCATGGATGCCCGCTGCACGAACGTCCGCCGGTCGATCTCACCTGACTTAAACGACGTGTAAAGGGACCGGAACGGTCCAGATCCGTGATCGTTGGTGCTCATCTACGTGAATCCTCCGGCTGGCTATTGGCCAGCAATGCAAGACAATGGGATTTATCATCCCCGGAACATGCCATAATCACCGTCCCCGCGCCGGGCTCTCAATTAAATGACAGGCTGCGCACGAACTTCTCTTTGCATGGCAAGTTAACTGTCTAGCATTCTATGCCTACTGGCCAGTTGGTGCAACATGTGGTGAACAACAATACAAATGACATTCACTGCACCGTTCCCCAACCACGAGTGTTGGTTCATCACTGCCAGTCCCACCCTCCACGATCACCCCTCGGCGCCAGTTGGTCCTGAACGAGACAGAACCGGGGAGAATGGCTCCTCCCCGGCACATCACAGACGGCCAAAGACGTGTATGGCCAGGCGAATGCACGCTGATAAACAGCCAGACATCGCCCTGACACCGGTACCGCCAATGCATCCATCCGGATTCCGTATGAGACGTAGTCTCGATTGGGATGTCATGCCCGATTTATGCCCCCAGGGTGTATTGCCCCGAAATGAGGTGAACACCATAGTCGTCATGTCGAGTTGAGCTCTGCGGCGAGTGGTCCATTCGAGTTATTAACCAGGGAGACTACTGTCATATGAATACTATGATGAACCGGGTTCTCCGGCCGGGAATCGGTCTTTTCGCGGCGGGAGCCATTCTGCTCTCGGGGTTGGGCACCGCCAGCGCCCATGTCACAGCCAGGGCCGGCGACACGTCGGCGGGAGCGTACACGGTCCTGACGTTCGGTGTGCCACATGGTTGCGACGGATCAGCGACGACCCAAATCGACATCTCCATACCGGATGAAATCCAGACCGTCAAGCCAGGAGTGCACGCCGGCTGGACAATCGAGACCAGGACTGAGGAGTCGGCAACACCGGTCGCCACGGAGCATGGCGAGACAACGGAAAAGACCAGCGAAATCATTTATACGGCCAAGGAGCCGCTGCCGGATGCGTACTACGACCAGCTGTTGGTACAGGTGAAGTTGCCAGACGACGCTGCGGGGCAAACGATCTACTTCCCGACGGTGCAGACCTGCGAGGAAGGTGAAACAGCGTGGGTCCAGATCCCCGAGGAGGGCCAGGATCCGTTCGAACTGGAGCATCCCGCACCGTTCGTGACGGTGACAGCATCGCAGGAGGATACGGGACAGTAACGTCTCTGCGACAGGACAGAACGGCATTCCGGGGGCATCGATCTCCACATGATCGGTGCTCCCGGATACGCCAACGTCGAATGCCCTGTTCGCGTCTCACAGATGCTCGCCACGTGTGGCCACTGCCCCGCTTCGTTTCCTACCACAAGGTCGTGGATCGTGATGATGGTGTATCGACAATGGACTGTACGGCGGTGGCATATCCGGTGGCTGATCATGCTCATCGCCCTGGGCACGGTGCTGTTGACCGGATTGGTCGGTGGACCTGCGATCTCGGCGCATGCGGTTTTGAAAAGCACCTCACCGGATGATGGTGCAGTACTGGAGACACCCCCAACCACGGTAACACTCATATTCAATGAGGCCGTGTCCATCCTCCCGGATACCATGCAGCTCTACGATGCGAGCGGGTCAGCGGTGACGCTGGAGGCAACGGCGGCGGGTCCCGAGGTCGATATGAGTCTCCCTGACGATCTTGGACATGGCACCTATACCGTTGGTTGGCGGGTCATCTCGGCTGACTCGCACCCGATTTCAGGTGCACTCACGTTCTCCATCGGAGATGTCACCGCAACACCGGTCGCTGCACCTCAAGCAGACGCCGTTATCATCACACCAGTCATGGGCATCGTCAACGGTCTCGCCTATCTCGGGCTGTTACTCGCGGTTGGCCTGCCCTGGTTTTGCCTCTTCATTAGCCGACAGATCGAACCCGTCAGTGTGCGGATGACGACCTGGGCGGCTGGTATTGCCGTACTCGCCCATCTGCTGCTGATCCCGTTGACCGCCATCCGGGATCGGGGCTCATCGTTCTCCGCGCTTATCGACCCCTCAATGTGGAAGGTCGACACCACATCACCCGAGCTACGCGCACTGATCCTTGTCCTGGTTGGGCTGGCTGTGGCGGTTACTGGTGTTCATATCGTCTCGATGCGCCGGGTGCAAGGAGGAAGCAGCCTGCTCGGTGGATTACTGGCTCTCGGCTCATTGATGATGGTTGGACATACCCAGACGTTCGGACCAAAAGTCCTTATGTACGGTGCTGATCTTCTGCACGGGGTTGCCGGATCGTTCTGGGTCGGCGGCCTGGCGGGGCTGTCTCTCTCTCTTGCGAGAGCGATGCGAGCACGGGACAGTAACGACGCATCGACGCCGGGGGAGGCGACGGCGGTTGTACTGCGTTTCTCATTCTGGGCGGCGGTGTTTGTTGCCGGTCTGGCCCTGTCGGGTGTCGTGATGGCGCTGCGCATTCTTGCCAGTTGGAACGCACTGTTGCACACCGCATACGGTCAGGTCCTGATTGCCAAGGTGCTGATCGTGCTTCTCCCGCTGGGCCTGGCAGCCTGGAACAGGTTTCTCCTGGTTCCTGCCGTGCGTCGGGTCCCCGATCAAGAGACGGGCTGGCGACATTTGCGGATAACCGTGTTGAGTGAAGCAGCATTGCTGGTGGTGGTCCTCGGGGTGACGGGTTTCCTGGTGTTGCAAAATCCCAATCTCCCGGGAACAGCAGCAGGAGCAACGGTCGCCTCAGCGCCCTTACCCTATGCCCAGACGGCGGTAGTGGGTGACGGCACGCTGCATGTCCGTGTATCGCCCGGTGATACCGGGGAAAATGAGGTCACGGTCTCGCTGGTGGATGCGAACGGTCAACCAGTAGCATTGGTGAGCCCCCCACAGGTGCAATTGACCTTGCCATCGCAGAATCTTGGCCCATTAACCACGCAACTGGTGCAGCAAGAGGATGCCGGACGCTACACCGGCACCGTCGAGGTCCCGATCGCCGGAGAGTGGACGCTGGCAGTAGCGACGCGGATCTCGAAATTTGAAGAGCCGATTACACCGTTTCAGATTTCCTTCCCGCATATCCAGGCTTCACCGATATCCATCCCGGCAGATGATCACGAACACCATGATCATATGGACATGGATCTCTCGACGGGAGCAATCTATATGACGCTGACGAATACGGGTGATACACCGGATCGCCTCCTTCATCTCGAAACCAACGCGGCCGAGGCGGTCGAGATTCACGAGGTGATGATGCATGGTTCCGTGATGGAGATGACCCCGCTGCATGACGGGTTGGAGATACCAACCGGGGAAACGGTGTCATTAAAGACGGGCGACTACCATATTATGCTGATCGGACTGACGAAGAGCCTGATGGCTGGGGAAAGCCTTGAGCTGAAGATGACCTTTGAGCATGCAGGCGATGTCACGGTGACCGTGCCGATTCTGCGAAGCGAGCCGAACGATGATGACGGTTCTAGTAAAACGACTGAGGTTGGGGATCTTGTGATTGAGGGTGTCTGGTCACGCCCGGCGCCAAAGATCGATACCAACGTGGCGACCCCGATATCTTCCCCAGAAATACCATCTGACTAACCCGGAATCCAGGTGATTGGTACGGGGTGGTGGAGGGGCAGGCGGCCGTGAGGGATGGAGTGTGGCATGAGCCAGCGAAGAGCGCAAGCGACCCATCGGCGCCGCTGGTGCCGATCATTCGGTCGCCTTTCCCGTGTCTCACACTCGACAAAAATACCCGTCATCCCGAGCCGGGGCGACGAGCGCAGCGAGGCGCATCCGTGTCGAGGGATCCTTGGGTCTGCCTTCGCCCCGTACCAATGACGCATGTATACGGAATCCGGATGATTCACGAAGCAGCGTGAACGCCCCCCATGATCTCCCGTCATGCTGAGGCCGCAGCCGAAGCATCCCCCGGCGAAGCCGAATCCCCACCGCCACGTGACATGCCGAGGCACCCCTCCCCAAGGGAGTTTCCACAACCTCCAGTTTACAGCGGGTTGCAGGAACGTTGACCCGGTAACCTTCCGTATCCGTAGCGGAGGACTTGAACGCCACAACCGCCTGATTCCTACGGCGCGGGTGGCGTTCAATAGCCTGTCCAGAGCGCAGCGTGGGATCCTCCTGGTGCTCATGAGAAACACGGTCAAGCATCCTGCAAATGGCTGTAAAGACAGAGAGAGGGCAATTGATACCCTCTCTCCTCACCCGGATTCCGATCCCGCAACTCCCTGAGGGTGGTTATCAGAACGGTTAACCAGGAATGCGTCCCTGATGTTGGTCGCCGAAACCTACTCCGCCGCGTCGTCCGCGAGGTTCCAGTTGGCGATATTCCAGTAGTCGTAGGAGAACGGCGACAACGCGATGTTCTCCGCCCGCAGACGTTTGGAAACACCACGCGGTGTCCCGACCACGACCAGCGGCACAGTGGCATTGTTCATGATGATCATGTCGTTCATCTGGATGAACAGATCAGCGAAGACATCCGCATCGGCCTCGGTGAGCGCCTGATCGTACAACGCATCGTACTCAGCATTCTGCCACCGGCAGGTGTTGCTACCAGTCCAGTCATTCGACTTCTGGGCAATGTTCTCGCCATCCGGTCCGGTATACCAGTTATGCAGGAACCCAAGCGGACGCGGAGAATTCGGAACGTCGCGGTATTCGTTGGCATCCCAGTAGAAATGCTTCACGTTCTGGTCGTTACCGGCGGAGCTATCGAAGAAAATGCCGGAATCCAGGGATTCGATGTTGACCTGCATGCCGATGGATTCCATGTCCTGCTTGATCACGGCCTGGGTCTTCTGCCGCACGGAGTTCACCGTCGTGGCATAGACCATCTTGATCTCCACGCCGTCCTTCTCGCGGACACCGTTATCGTTCAGGACCCAGCCAGCATCCTCCAGGATCTGCGCCGCCTGATCGAGATCGAATGTCCATGACGTATTCGGAGACTCGACCCGGGGATCACCATAGATGACGTTACCCGCTGGCCGCTGACCGAGACCCCAAAGCTCATCGGCGATCTTCTGGCGGTCGATCGATGTGGCGACAGCCTGCCGCACGGCATCGTCCGAGAAGAACGGATGCGGCGTATTCATCTCCGACTTCTGACCGTCCACTTCCTTGTTTGGGTCCGAGAAGTTGAAGTTGAAGCGCTCGATATCGGTCCCGGGGAACGGCACCAGGACACCCGTCGCGTCGTCTGTTGTCATGCCTTCCAGAACGTCCGGCTCGACCTGCAAATTCCACGCATAGTCGAACTCGCCGGTCTGGAGCACCGACCGGGCAGCAGCGGCGGCGTCACCGCCACCCTTCAGCTGCACGCTGGAGAAGAATGGCTTGTTCGCCTCCCGGTAGTTCTCGTTCATCACATAGTTGACCTGGTCGTTGGGGGTGAACGAATCCACCACGTACGGCCCGGTCCCGATCGGCGCCGACAGGAACGCATTCGCCGCGTCCTCCCCGCCGCCTTCCAGGATATGCTTCGGATAAATGCATCCGGAGCCCACACCAACGAAAGGCGCGAACCACAGGGGGTCCGCATCCTTGTAGGTCACCTTGACGGTCAACTCATCCACCGCCTCGGCGGATTCGATCGTGTCATAGTTATCCTGGCTGGTGGAATTGTTGGCCGGATCCTTGACCCAGTCGATCGTGAAGACGACATCGTCCGCCGTGAACGGCTCGCCGTCGCTCCACAGCACATCCGGCAGCAACTTCAGGGTAACTTCCTTGAGGTCATCGCTCACCCCGCCATTCTCGGCGCTGGGAATCTCGGCCAGCAGGTTCGGGAACATCGAGGAATCCGCCGCAAAATAGATGAGTGGCTCAAGCACAAGCATGGAGCCGAGGAGATCCTTGTCCCCCGTCGCCGCATGCGGGCTGAGCGACGTCGGTGCCTGCCACTGCATGAGCCGCAGCTCACCTCCGGCACCGCGCTCCTGCCCTTCCGTGCCCACCGACGGCCGGACCTCACCGCTCCCGGCCGGGCTTGCCTCAGGCGATGCATCCTGCGCCGCGACCAGACCCGTATTGGCGAGGAATGTCACCCCTGCCGCACCCACACCCAGCATGGTGGCGCGCTGCACAAATGTCCGCCGATCGATCTCACCCGACGTGAAGGCATTGAACAACGCGCGCAACGGCCCGGATTCGTGATCAACACTACGCATGAACGGAAATCCTCCTGCCGGTCATATCCCGGCGATACAATGGATAGGCAACAATGCTCTCAATTCGCCTGCTGCCTGCTTCGCGCCGCGACCGATCTCCCGTTGACTGGCGATCTGGTCGAACGACAATTCGATAAAGAGAATCCTGCCGATCAGCGTAAGACAAAGTGACGATCAGGACAATACCCAACAACAGCAATGCGGGAGAGAGTGCACATATGTGCGCTCTCTCCCGCATACCACGGACATCGATCTGCAATGATCGTATGCGCGCTGCGCCCTACGCTTCGCCTTCCTCGTAGAAGTTCCAGTTCGCGATATTCCAGTAATCGAACGAGAACGCCGCCCGGCCCACATTTTCCTTGCGCAGTTGCTTGGAGATACCCCGCGCCGGATTGATCCGCGTAATCGGCACCGTCACCACCCCGTTCACCACGAGATCGTTCATCTCCACGAACAATTCCGCCAACCGTGCCGCATCCGTCTCGCTTCGGGCGGCTTCATACGCCGCATCGTAATCCGCATTCACCCACCGCTGCTGGTTCGAGCCCGCCCAGCCGTTCTCCTTCTGGGCCACGTTCTCATTATCGGGTCCCGCATACCAGACTCCCATGTAGGCCATGGAGCGCGGATTGTTCGGCACATTCTGGTACATCGTCAGGTCTGCGTAGAAGTGCTGCGTATTCTGGTCGTTCCCAACCCCGGCATCGAAGAAGATCGCCGGATCCACCGAAATCAGGTTGACCTTGAACCCGATCGCATCCAGCGACGCTTTCGTCACTGCCTGCGATTTCTGCCGGATGGCGTTCACGCTGGTGGTGAAGTCGATCTCCAGCTTGACGCCATCCTTCGCCCGCACATCTCCGTCCATCACCCAACCGGCATCTTCCAGGATCTGCGCGGCCTTCTCGGGGTTGTATTCCCACGTCGTATTCGTCGATTCCACCGCCGCATCGCCGTAGACCATATTCTTCGCTGGTGCCCAGTCCTTTCCATAGAAGGAGTGGACGATCGTCTCCCGGTCGATCCCCAGCCGCAGCGCCTCGCGCACCGCATCATCCGAGAAGAACGGATGCGGCGTATTCACCTCCGACCGTTGCCCGTTCACCTCCGTGTGCGGATCGGAGAAATTCAGGAACAACGCCTCCACCGTCACACTGATGCCGTCCACGATCAGGAACTCGCCCGGATTCTCGTCCTTGGTCATCGCCTCCATGATGTCGGGTTCCAGCGTCACACCCCACCCGTAATGGAAATCACCCGTCTGGACCACCGCCCGCGCCGCACTGGCGGCATCGCCACCACCCTTCAGCAGCACGCGATCGAAGAAGGGCTTGTTCGGCTCCCGGTAGTTCTCGTTCATCACGTAGGTGACCTGGTCGTTCGGCGAGAACGAATCCACCACATACGGTCCGGTCCCGATCGGTGCCGACAGGAAAGCCTGATGCGCGTCTTCCCCGGCTTCCAGCACATGCTTCGGATACACATACCCCGTCGTGGTGCCCGTGAACGGATCGAACCAGAACGGGTTCGTATTCGCGAAGCTCACCTTCGCGGTCAGGTCGTCGATCACCTCAACGCCGGAGATCACCTCGTAGGTCGCCTGGTTGACCGCATTGTTCGCCGCGTCCTGCACCCACTCAACCGTGAACTTGATGTCCTCCGCCGTCAGCGGCTCGCCATCGCTCCAGGTCACCCCTGGCATCAGCGTCAGCGTCACCGACGTCAGATCCTCCGCCAGCAACCCGTTCTCCACCGATGGCACCTCGGTCAGGAGATTCGCCGCAATCGTCGCATCCGGCAGGTAATGCATCAG
>Ga0182747_1003453_pt1 | contig 10603 bp, 9 predicted proteins | sample eDN3rd30CBELigBY_FD_128526 | JGI IMG/M metagenome (GOLD analysis project Ga0182747, IMG submission 128526) | Enriched backyard soil microbial communities from Emeryville, California, USA - eDNA 3rd pass 30_C BE-Lig BY (version 2) (version 2) | ecosystem: Environmental > Terrestrial > Soil >...
ACAGCTTTAGGTGAGCTTCCAGAAGTTAAAAAAGTAGATGTCAATATCGTTTGGCAGCCTGCTTGGTCAAAAGACATGATGTCACGTTACGCAAAAATGGCATTAGGAATTCGATAAAAGAAAAGAAACGAGCAACTCGGCATAATAGAGTAGCTCGTTTTTTTAATAAAGAACCTTCTCAAGATTAGGATGTTGAAATAATAAAAGGAATATTTATAGGATTATCTTGCACAATATAGGGAAGTAAATGAATAGCAGTTTTTAACTCACCACTTAAAAATCACTTATATTCCAGGAGGTTTTTACATGAAAGCAGTTACTTTCCAAGGTGCCAAAGATATGCAAGTAAAAGAGGTAGCGGATCCAAAAATCGAAAAAAAAGACGATATCATAATTCGTGTAACATCTACAGCAATTTGTGGTTCTGACCTTCATATTTATCAGGGGGCGCTTCCTGCGTCAAAAGATTATGTGGTCGGCCATGAACCAATGGGGATTGTTGAAGAAGTAGGCCCTGATGTGGAGAAAGTAAAAAAAGGAGACCGCGTTGTACTTCCATTCAATATTTCCTGCGGGCATTGTCATTATTGTCAAAACGAAATGGAAAGCCAGTGTGACAACTCCAATTCAAATCCTCATGTGGATACAGGCGGTTATTTCGGTTTCACTGAACGCTATGGTGGTTATCAAGGAGGACAAGCTGAATTACTTCGCGTCCCATTCGGAAACTTTGTCCCATTTGTTATCCCGGAATCTGTTGAACTTGAAGATGAGTCTTTACTGTTTATGTCGGATGTGCTCCCGACTGCATACTGGAGCGTAGAAAGCGGCGGCGTGAAAAAAGGCGATACAGTAGTTGTATTGGGCTGCGGTCCAATTGGATTAATGACACAAAAATTTGCCTGGATGAAAGGCGCTAAACGCGTCATTGCTGTTGATAATCTCCCATACCGTTTAAACCATGCGAAAAAAATGAATAATGTAGAGATCATTAATTTTGATGAGCATGATGATACGGGGGCGTATATTGCAGAAATCACGAAAGGCGGAGCGGATGTTGTAATTGATTGTGTAGGGATGGACGGGAAAAAGAACCCGCTTGAAGTAGTGGAGCAAAAATTAAAACTATCCGGCGGGACGACTAGTGCCATTCGTATCGGGATGAAGGCGATAAAAAAATTTGGAACGTTACAAATTACTGGTGTATATGGCTCTATGTACAACCATTTTCCTTTAGGCAATCTATTCGAACGAAATATTAACATAAAAATGGGTCAAGCACCGGTCATTCACTATATGCCAATGCTATTTGACATGATAAAAGAAGGGAAACTTGATCCGACTGAAATTATTACCCACAAGGTTCCGCTTGACCGTGCAGGGGAAGCTTATAAGACATTTAATGATCACGAGGATGAGTGTATTAAAGTCGTGTTGAAGCCATAAAAGTGTTTCAGAATTAATAAAAGGTACGCAGGAAGCTTTTCTGCGTACCTTTTTAATCTATTCGACAGATAGATACTGGACAATTTTCACAAGCAATTTCTTGCTTTAAGTATTCTAGATCCAGAATGGTAATATAGCCCTTTTCAAAAGTAATGATATTGTGCTTCTTTAGGTCATTCAACATGCGATTGATCATTTCTCGACTAGTTGAGCACATATTAGCTACTTCTGTGTTCGTTAAATGAATATCGATGAAAACTTGATTATCTTTGTTCTGAAGGGTCTTTCCATAAGTATTGGATAAACGAATTAATGTAGAATATAATGCTCCTTTTTTTCCATGTATGACTAAATCACGAATCAAGCTTTGATTTTTTAAATTTTCGTTTTGAATCCATTTTAAGTATTCAATCATCAGGGATGGTTGTTCCGTTAAAATCATTTCTAATGAATGTTTGCTCAGTATGATTAAATCAGAATTAATAATGGCTTTGGCAGTATTTGAATGGAATGTTGTCGGACCGAATAATGACGACTCGCCAATTATGCTATTTCTTCCGCAAATCCGAAAAGTAAGCTCTTTCCCATTTTCGGTTTCTTTACTTATTTGAACAGAACCATTTTTGATCAAAAATAAATCTCCAGCACTTTCGCCCTCATGGAAAATATGGTTTCCTTTTTCTACCTTCACAAGCAATCCATGTTCTTCAAATAGTTGATAAATATCGATTGATAATGTATCAGGTAATGCCATTTGGTCACATCCTTTTATATAAACAGCTTTCGCAGAGTTAAAATTAAAAATGTATTTTCAATATATGATAGCACATGTGAATAAAAGAAAATGTAGAAATTTAGTGCCAATTTTTGCATTTCTAATTTAAACAGCTTATAATCAAATTAGTCAGGAAAGGTCAAAGAAACTATGTCAGATGCATTCTCGGCATTACATTCGATTTGCTACAGTCTAAATCTGCAAAATAAGTGATAGATACTATAATTTGAAAGGGTGTTTAAGAATGCAATTTCAACAGCAAGACAATCGTAGTCCATTAGAGCAATTTGGTCGTAATTTAATTGAAGAGGTTAAAAACGGTAAGATGGATCCCGTTATTGGTCGTGATGAAGAAATTCGAAATGTCATTCGAATCCTCTCAAGAAAAACAAAGAACAATCCAATCCTAATCGGGGAACCGGGTGTCGGAAAAACGGCAATTGTAGAAGGATTAGCACAGCGAATCGTAAGGAAAGACGTACCGGAGGGCTTGAAAAACTGTATTTTATATGAGCTGGATATGAGTGCCCTCATCGCTGGAGCCAGCTATCGCGGTCAATTTGAAGAACGTTTAAAAGGAGTCTTAAAAGAAGTAAAAGATTCGGAAGGTCAAATTATTTTATTTATCGATGAGATCCATACCATAGTCGGAGCAGGTAAAACAGATGGGGCAATGGATGCAGGGAATATGCTCAAACCAATGCTGGCGCGTGGTGAGCTGCACTGTATTGGTGCAACTACATTAGATGAATATCGGATGTATATTGAAAAAGATCCAGCCCTTGAACGCAGATTCCAGCAAGTCATTGTAAGAGAACCATCAATAGAGGATACGGTATCAATTTTGCGCGGCTTAAAGGAACGTTTTGAATTGCATCATGGTGTACGAATTCATGATCGCGCAATTATTGCGGCGGCTGAGCTTTCCAATCGTTATATTACGGAACGTTTCTTGCCGGATAAGGCCATTGATTTAATCGATGAGGCATGTGCGATGATCCGAACGGAAATTGATTCCATGCCGCAAGAGCTGGATATGGTCACTCGCCGTGTGATGCAGCTCGAAATCGAGGAACAAGCTTTAACAAAGGAAAAGGATGAAGCAAGTAAAAAACGCCTTGAAGCTTTACGAATTGAACTAGCTTCTCTGAAAGAGTCAACCGACAAAATACGCAAGCAATGGGAAGCGGAAAAAGATAGCCTGCAAGCCATTCAGAAAAAGCGTGAACAATTGGATAGCTATCGCCGTGATCTAGAGGAGGCAGAAAGCAAATATGACTTGAATAAGGCTGCGGAGCTCCGTCATGGCAAAATCCCTTCGCTTGAGAAAGAACTATTTACTTTAGAGGAAGAGCTGAAAATTGGTTCTGATACTAGAATTCTGCGCGAGGAAGTAACAGCGGATGAGATTGCCTCGATTATTTCAAGATGGACAGGCATTCCTGTTACAAAGCTAGTTGAAGGCGAACGGGAAAAATTATTGCGTTTAAAAGATACTTTACATGAACGAGTAGTTGGTCAAGAGATGGCCGTTAAGCTTGTTACTGAGGCAGTCTGGCGAGCACGTTCAGGAATAAAAGATCCAAATCGGCCAATTGGTTCCTTTATCTTCTTGGGGCCAACCGGAGTAGGAAAAACAGAGTTGGCAAAGGCTTTAGCGGCACAGCTTTTTGATTCGGAAGATCATTTTATCCGCATTGATATGAGTGAGTATATGGAAAAGCATAGTGTATCTCGACTTGTGGGGGCACCTCCAGGATATGTTGGCTATGAAGAAGGCGGACAGTTAACAGAAGCGGTTCGACGAAATCCTTACTCAGTTGTGTTATTGGACGAAATTGAAAAAGCACATCCGGATGTGGCGAATATTTTACTTCAAATTTTAGATGATGGTCGTATAACAGATAGTCAAGGGCGTTTGGTGAACTTTACAAATACAGTAGTCATTATGACTTCAAACATCGGGTCCCATTATTTGCTGGAAACAAAACCTGAAAATGCGCAAACAGTAGAAGAGCTGGTGATGTCCGAATTGCGTGCCCACTTTAAGCCAGAGCTCCTGAACCGTGTGGATGACATTATTATGTTCCATGCATTAAGTACGGAACATTTCCACGCAATTGCTTGGAAATATGTCGGCCAATTACAAAATCGTGTAGCGGAACAGGAAATTGAGTTAAAGGTTAGTGATGAAGTAGTGGATTGGATTGTCGAACACGGCATCGATCCTCAATTTGGAGCAAGACCCTTAAAACGCTTTATCCAGCGAAATGTTGAAACTGCTGTTGCAAAAGAATTGCTAAAAGGGGAAGTACTCCCAGGAGAAGCATTGCAAGTGATAATGGAAAATGGCGAATTACTTGTTGCCAAATAGTTACGGGAGAAACTGTTTGGCGGGTATATAATCTCCGAAAAGAGAGCTCTATGGACGAATCGAGATGTGTACTGCTGAAAAAAGGCGAGTAGAAAGATTCTATAAGAAGAAACGAAATGTGGCATGCTAGAATTAGTCGAATGCTAAGCTTGAATTTCAAACTTTAATCTTGAAGAGCCCAAAATCCCATCAACCATTATAAAAAGCAAAAAACTGCAGATCAAACTTCGATTTTTCGAGTTTGTCTACAGTATGAAGTGGGTAGCTCGTATAGAAAAGCTACCCACTTTTACTATTAAAAGAGCAAAAATAAAAGCACTTCGATTTGAAGTGCTATCGTTCAAAATTAGTGATGGTCGGCTTCCGGTGTTGGTTCGTTTGGAATAACTGCACTAACGATAAATATTAATACTGCAAAAACAACACCAAGAATAATACTTGTTGTAGCATTAAAATCAACAGCCAAAATTGAGCTGACAACATAGTTTAACATAAACATTAATAGAACAGACCAAACTAAAGTCATTACGTATTGCATTCATTTCACCTCTATAAAACAATTTTAAATAGTATTCCATTTCATCTTACATATCATAACATATAGATTCGTAAAAAAGAACCACTAACTTAAGAACAAATCGTGAATAAAAGGTTGAGGTTCTTTTTTTTATGAGCTATAATTATGACCAAGTACTAAATGTTAGTAGTAAAACGGGGGGATTAAAATGAACGCAGGGATCATTGGATTAGGGAAATACGTTCCAGAGAAGGTTGTAACAAATTTTGATTTAGAAAAAACTTTAGATACAAATGATGAATGGATTCGCACTAGAACTGGCATAGAAGAAAGACGAATTGCCGGGGATAATGAGGATACTTCTGATTTAGCATTTGCTGCTGCTCAAAAAGCACTTAAAGATGCGGATATATCGGCAGATCAGATTGGATTGATTTTAGTTGCTACGGTAACGCCAGATCGTGCATTTCCAAGTGTTGCCTGTCAAATTCAAGAAAAATTAGGTGCTGTTCATGCAGCTGCAATGGATGTTTCGGCAGCTTGTTCAGGTTTTATATATGGACTTTCAACGGCTAAGCAATTCGTTGAAAGCAAGAGTTATAATTATGTCTTAGTAGTTGGTGTTGAAAAATTATCGAAAGTTACAGACTGGAACGATCGAAATACAGCTGTTTTGTTCGGTGACGGTGCATGCGCTGCTGTGATTAGTGAAGTAAGTGAAGGCAGAGGAATTCTTTCATTTGAATTAGGTGCAGATGGAACGGGTGGTAAACACCTTTATTTAAATGATGAACGTACAATCACGATGAACGGACGTGAAGTTTTCAAATTTGCTGTAAGACAAATGGGTGAATCAGCGGTTTCGGTTCTTGATAAAGCCGGTCTGTCAAAAGAAGATGTGGATTTACTTATCCCGCATCAAGCGAATATTCGCATTATGGAAGCTTCTCGTGAAAGACTTGAATTGCCGGAAGAAAAGCTTTCGAAGCATATTCATAAATATGGAAATACATCATCAGCTTCTATCGGACTTGCTTTGGCAGATGAAGTAGAAGATGGTAAAATCAAAGATGATGATATTCTTGTGCTAGTTGGTTTTGGCGGTGGCCTTACTTGGGGTGCAGCTGTCATTAAATGGGGAAAATAATAGCTTTTTAAAGCGAACTTGTATTTAAACTTAAGGGGGATTTGAAAAACTATGAATAGAAGAGTAGTCATTACAGGTATTGGTGCAGTTACGCCTTTAGGAAATACGATAGAAGAAACTTGGGAAAATATCGTTGCCGGGAATTCAGGTGTTGGGCCTTTAACACGTCTAGACGTCGAGAAATTCCCGGTAAAAATTGCGGCAGAAGTGAAAGATTTTGATATCGAACAATATATTGAGAAAAAAGAAGCTAGAAAAATGGACCGTTTCACGCATTATGCGCTAGCGGCATCCATTATGGCCATGAAAGATTCAGGTTTAGCAATTACTGAAGAAATTGCTCCACGCGTAGGTGTTTGGATTGGTTCTGGTATTGGCGGGATGGAGACGTATGAAAACCAATATGTTACTTTCCAAGAACGTGGGGTACGCCGTGTAAGTCCTTTCTTTGTTCCAATGATGATTCCGAACATGGCATCAGGTCAGGTTTCGATTCACTTCGGAGCTAAAGGAATCAACTCTTGTTCCGTGACTGCATGTGCATCGGGAACAAACTCCATTGGAGACGCTTTTAAAGTTATCCAGCGTGGAGATGCTGATGCCATGATTACAGGTGGGGCAGAAGCGCCTATCGTAAATATGGCAGTTGCCGGGTTCTGTTCAAGCACTGCATTATCTCTAAATCCAGATGCAGAAACTGCTTCTCGACCTTTTGATGCGAATCGTGATGGATTTGTTATCGGTGAAGGTGCCGGGATTTTAGTATTAGAAGAATACGAATTTGCAAAAGCGCGCGGTGCTAAAATTTATGCAGAAGTTGTTGGATACGGTTCAACAGGAGATGCACATCATATTACTGCTCCTGCTCCAGAAGGAGAAGGTGCTGCACGAGCTATTAAGCAAGCGTTGGAAGATGGTGGAGTGGATCCATCCCAAGTCGGCTATATTAATGCGCATGGTACTAGTACACAGTATAATGATTTATTTGAAACAAAAGCTGTGAAAACTGTTTTTGGCGAGCATGCTTATAATTTGGCAATGAGCTCAACGAAATCAATGACTGGACATTTATTAGGCGCTGCTGGTGGTGTGGAAGCAATCTTTACGGCATTGGCATTAAAAGAAGGTGTACTGCCTCCAACAATTAATCTAACAACGCCAGATCCGGAATGTGATTTGGATTATGTTCCAAATACGGCACGTAATCAATTTGTCGAGTATGCAATGAGCAACTCGCTTGGTTTTGGCGGTCATAATGCTAGTATTGTTTTAAAAAAGGTTGATTAATTAAATTTAAACTATCGAATAGTGTCTAGCGGTAGGTGCTCACTCCTCATGAGAGCATCCCCTCTTTTCTAAAAAAATGCCTTTAGCTTAAAGCTAAAGGCATTTTTGTGTTGGTAAATGAATATTTAGATATAGAAGGGGATGGTGGACATGTTTCGATTTATGCTGTTTTTATTTAGCTATGGCATTTGTGTAATGTCAGTAGGAAATTTACTGCTATATTTAAATTATCGTTCACTCGGCTATTCATGGTCAGCTGTTTGGGCTTTTATCGCAGGAACGAATGAACTTTATTTAGCAATAGGATCGATTGTCATACTGTTTATCTTGATTTTCGACCTAAGCCCATCGCGTTTTCCATTCTCTTGATTGTTTTGGAAGCAATGGCATTCGCTTTTTCTGCACCTGCGTCTAAAATTTTGTCTAATTCATCGGATTCGATTAACTCGTTGAAGCGCGCTTGGACAGGTTCTAAATGCTCGATTAAGCTCGTTGCAACACCTTCTTTAAAGGCACCATAACCTAAGCCGTCATATTTTTTTACTAATGAAGGAATATCAATTCCTGTAACAGCAGATTCGATTGTTAAAAGGTTAGAAACGCCTGGTTTGTTTACTTCATCAAATTGTACATAACCATCGGAATCCGTTACAGCCGATTTGATTTTCTTTTCGATTTGTTTTGGTGTATCCAGGAATCGAATTGTTGCTTTTGTATTTGGATCAGACTTACTCATTTTCTTAGTTGGTTCTTGCAATGATTTAATGCGTGCGCCTGCTTTTGGCAATTGTATTTCTGGAACTACAAAGACATCACCGAAACGCTTATTAAATCGCTCTGCAAGATCGCGTGTTAGCTCGATATGTTGTTTTTGGTCATCTCCTACAGGTACGATATTCGTGTTGTATAAAAGAATATCGCCAGCCATTAGTGGAGGATAAGTTAATAAACCAGCTGTTACGGATTCTTTGCCGTCTGATTTATCTTTAAATTGCGTCATGCGCTCAAGTTCACCGATAGTTGCTACACATTGCAGCATCCACCCTGCCTGTGCGTGGGCAGGAACCTCTGATTGAATAAATAAAGTGGCTTTGTTTGGATCAATGCCGGTAGCCAAGTAGGTTGCAGCTAATGTACGAATACTTGAGCGCAATTCCTTTGGATCCTGTGGAACTGTAATTGCATGCTGGTCAACGATACAGTAAATTGCATTTCCTTCATCTTGTAATGCGGGGAATTGCATAAAAGCTCCGATATAGTTTCCCAAAGTAATAACGCCTGTTGGTTGAACACCTGAAAAAATAGTTTTCATCGTAAATCCTCCTAAATTAAAATTGAAAATAAAAAAACATCATACGCCCCAAATACGTTTTCACGTAAAGGGACGAATGATGTTGAATCCGCGGTACCACCCAGTTTGTCAAAAATTGACCACTTAGCCTTCGTAACGTGAAGGTGACGTGCTTTACTACTGTTTTCATAAAGCCACTCAAAAGTCCATTCCAAATGCTTTCGTCTTCTGTTTTCACCAGCCACAGACTCTCTTTGCACGAGAAGCAAATGTACTATTCTTTGTCATCGTTTTTCAAATTATGTAATTGCGTAAACAACATGCTTTTGGCATGCAAAAAATTGCAAAATCAGAATTTATATAAAAAATCATATACAAAATCAGTTTCAAAAGCAAATTATATTTTCTTTTCATTATTGGAATGAAATAGTGGTCCTTTGGGTAATATTGTATCGTGCAAGAGAATTATTTTCTTTTCGTGTAAAGTTTGTAAATTGAAGATGTAATTAACAGAAATTTGTGATTTCTTCTCGATTAATGTCGACTAATTGAGAATTCATTATATTGAAATTATATAGGTTTACGATTTGCAAATAAAGGGAATATTGGTTGTGTACTATAACAAAGATATGAATAATCCGCTCAAACGAGAAGAAAACAGCATAATTAATATTGCGTTTGCTATCTTTTTTAAATGTAAGCTATATCCAAAAGTAAAAGATTATTGTATAATTAAGACGTTGTTTTAATTAAACTAATTCTAAATTAATAAAAACTTGATAATAGATAAGGAACATACCACTGGGAGAGGAAGTGTAATAATGATTGTAACATTATTTACGTCACCAAGTTGTACATCATGCAGAAAAGCAAAGGCATGGCTGGAAGAGCACGAAATTGCTTATAGAGAACGTAATATTTTTTCTGAGCCTTTAACAATCAGTGAAATAAAAGAAATATTAAGAATGACAGAAGATGGAACAGATGAAATTATCTCAACCCGTTCTAAAATATTCCAAAAATTAAATGTTGATGTAGAAAGTCTGCCTCTTCAACAATTATATGAGTTGATTCAAGAATACCCTGGATTACTTCGCCGACCAATTATTTTGGACGAGAAACGCTTGCAAGTCGGTTATAATGAAGATGAAATTCGCCGTTTCTTACCAAGAAAAGTACGTGCATTCCAGTTGCTTGAAGCACAAAAAATGGTTAATTAATCATTTATAGGAATATTCTTGCGAGTATATCGATAAAATCCATTATCACTGGATTTTATCGTTTTTATTTTTATATTGTTTTTTTAAGCATCTTAAGGTAAATTATCAAAAAATCTTTGCGATGAAGTTTAATTTTTTTTATCCAGTGAAATGATTACATATATTTAGTAATTTAGGGAGAAATATTACACTTTTTTTAAGGGATTTTGAACGCTTTATACTTGATTTCATGTTCTTACTCAACTACAATTTCAATATTCAAATTATTTTATTTTGTAGTGTTTTTTTCTTTTCATTTCATATAGGTAATCATACAATAGAATTATAGAATAAAGCATAGAAATATAGAAAAAAGGTTTTGTTCTGTAGCTGGTTGTTATGAATGCTTATGTTTTGAATTGTTGGTTAAACTTCAGCAATCCAAAACATACTAAGAACGCTTTCTTTGTTTTTCAACGAATGACTGTGAAGGGAGTTGAAGTCTAATGGACATCGAACGCGTAAACGAAAATACAATAAAGCTCTTTATTACTTATCGTGATATTG
>Ga0182747_1003454_pt1 | contig 10602 bp, 10 predicted proteins | sample eDN3rd30CBELigBY_FD_128526 | JGI IMG/M metagenome (GOLD analysis project Ga0182747, IMG submission 128526) | Enriched backyard soil microbial communities from Emeryville, California, USA - eDNA 3rd pass 30_C BE-Lig BY (version 2) (version 2) | ecosystem: Environmental > Terrestrial > Soil >...
CCATACGCCGCCGATTACCTGGTGGTCTACGACGGCGTGATCGATCCGCTGGCGCGTTCGCTCGCCATGCAGGGCAAGCACCGCGAGGCCGAGGCTGCGGCGGCACGCTATGCGTCGTTGCTTGATGCACACGGCGAACCGCCGCAATCGCGCTGGCGCGAGAGTCTCGCCGTGCTCCGCAAGGCGATCGCCCAATGAACCCGGCGCCTGGCGACGGTGACGTGACGCGACTGCTGCACGCCGCCGCCGACGGCGAACCCGCGGCGATGGACCAGGTGGTGCAGGACCTCTACCAGGCCCTGCACCACCTGGCCGCCGCGCAGCTGGGTCGCGAACGCAACGATCCGATGCTCAGCGCCACCGTGCTGATCAACGAAGCCTGGCTGAAGCTGTTCGCAGGCGAGTCGCTGCCGCCGCTGGAGAATCGCGGCCACCTGCTGGGGCTGGCTGCCCACGCGATGCGCCAGGTACTGATCGACCACGCGCGCAGGCGCATGTCCGCCAAGCGCCCGCAGGACCAGGACCGCATGCAGCTGACCGAAGTAGCCGACAGCCTGGGCGCGGAGGTCGAACCCGACCTGCTGGAAGGCGCACTCGACCGCCTCGCCGCGCTCGACCCGCGCCAGGCGCGGATCGTGGACATGCGCTTCTTCGCCGGGCTGACCGGAGAACAGATCGCCGCCGCGACCGGGCTGTCCACGGCCACCGTGCAGCGCGAATGGCGGATGGCCCGGGCCTGGCTGCGGCGCGAGCTTGCCGTGGACTGAGCCGCGGCACCCTACAATCGCCGCATGGCCAGCCTCTTCGTTTCCGACCTGCACCTGGATCCGGCGCGACCGGAAATCACCCGCCTGTTCGGCGATTTCATCGAGGGTGAAGCACGCGGCGCCGATGCGCTGTACATCCTCGGCGACCTGTTCGAGGCCTGGGTGGGCGACGACGATCCGTCGGACACCGGCGCTTTCGTGGCCGAAAAGATCAGGGCGCTGGCCGACAGCGGCGTGCCTGTTTCCTTCATGCACGGCAACCGCGATTTCCTGCTTGGCGACGATTACGCACGGCGCGCCGGGATGAAGCTGCTCACCGATCCGACACGCATCGACCTGCATGGCAAGCCGGTGCTGCTGATGCACGGCGACACGCTGTGCACCGACGACGTGGCCTACCAGCAGTTCCGCGCGCAGACGCGGGACCCGGCGTGGCAGGCAGGGTTCCTGTCGCAGCCGCTGGCCGCGCGCCTGGCGTTCGCGCAGCAGGCACGCGCCGCCAGCCAGGCGCGGCAGGGCGAACTGCGCCACGCCGGGACGATGGAAACGATCACCGACGTGTCGCCGGCGGCAGTGGCCGCGGCGTTCGAGGAACACGGCGTAGACACGATCATCCACGGGCACACGCACCGGCCGGCGGTGCACGATGCCGGCGGCCGGCGACGGATCGTGCTCGGCGACTGGTACGAGCAAGGCTCGGTGCTGCGCGTGGACGGATCCGGCTACCGCCTGTCCGCGCTGTAGACAACGCAGCCGCCGCACGCGGCCGGACCTGGATCCAGATGCCACCGCGTGTGAACCGCGCGGCGTCCTGCCAGCGACGGAACTGTTCAGCTGCCGGCGGCGCAGCCGGTCATGCGCTCGTCGCCGTAGCGCCAGGTGGCGCTGAAGTCGAACCGTTTGCCGGACATCGAATCCTCGCAGGCCTCGGCCCGGATCTCGAGGGTGAAGGGCAAGGCACCATCGCTGCCCGAAAACGAGACCACGCCGTCGCGGTCTTCTCGGCGCGCCTGCAGCGTCTTGCCGTCGTCCATCTCGGGAGTAACGTAATGCAGGGTGTCGTCCTCGACGTCGATCGCCCAGAACGGCTCGTTGCCGCGTGCCCTGAACTCCTGCATCACCGCCAGGCCAGCTGCCGCGCTGGCGGGGGTCGCTGGCGTGTCGGCAGGGTGCTGGGTGCCGCAGGCAGTCATTCCCGCGAACAGCGACAGCATCAACAACGGCAGTGCCTGCTTCACGTCATGTTTCCTGTCGATGCGTTCTCCGGGATGCGCACGCTAGCCGGGTCGATGCCAAGCCCGGGTGATGACGCCGTTCGAGGCAGCCGGCCGATGCGCCCTTCCACGCAAGCGCAGGCCTGCACGCGCCGTTGATGCGCGACGCCGGCCGCCACTCGGGGAGCGCGCCCACATGAAGGCGAGTGGCGTTTTCGGACGACGGGCCGGATCATCGCCCTGCCCCGGCATGCCGCTCGCGGGGCCGCACGCATGACCGCTCGGACGCGCGCGCTCAGGGCACCGTGATGCGTCCGCAGCCCGTCTGGATCTGCCGGCCGAGCTGGAACTCCGCCTGGTAGGCGTAGGTTTCGTCGGACATGCCGTCGCTGCACGCGCCGGGCGTGACCTCCACGCTGAACGCGGTGATGCCGTCCTCGCCCGTGTAGCGCACGCCACCATCGGCCAGCAGTTCGCGCTCGACCTGGAAGTGTTCGCCCAGATCATTGTCCGGCGTGGTGTAGTGCATCTCGGTTCCGGAAATGTCGATGCTCCAGAACGGCTCGGTCCCGAGCAGGCGGATTCGCCGCGCAGTCTGGATCGCGTTCGAACCCGCTGCGGCCGCAGCCGCTCCGGCGTTCGCGTCTTCCGGCATCGAAGCAGCCGCATCCGCGGCGCTCGCGCCCACCACGGCAGACGCCGCGCCCGGCACCGGTTCGGCGTCGGCGTCGGCAGCTGCCGGCTCGGCGGCAGTGTCCGCGATGGCAGGCGTGGACTGGTGCGAAGCGGACGTCGCGTCCTGCGGCTGGCAGGCGGCCATGCCAGCGGCGATCAGGAGGGCAGCAAGAGCATTCGGGTGCATGTCATGACCTGTCGGGAAGCGGAAGGGACAGGGTGCCTGTCCGCGCCTGAAGATACGGCAAGTTCAAGCCAGCGAGGCCAGAAGGCTCTCGAGCTCCTCCGGATCGAAGCCCGCGGCGGTCCTTGCCTCGACGTTGAGCGGGCCATGCAGGAGGCCGCCGGCATGGGTGTGCAGCAGTTCGATGAAACGATTGCGCGGATCGACCCCGGCGCGCTCGCAGTGCCAGCGATACCAGCGCGAACCCGCTGCCACGTGCGCCACTTCCTCGCGCAGGATCGTTTCGAGAATCGCCACGGTGGCGTCGTCGCCGAGTGCCTGCAGCCTGGTGATCATTCCAGGCGTGACGTCGAGCCCGCGCGCTTCGAGTACGCGCGGGACCAGTGCCATCCGCGCCAGGCCATCGTGCGCGGTTTTCACGGCCATTTCCCACAGTCCGTTGTGCGCGTCGAAGTGGCCGTAATCCTTGCCGAAATCGTGCAGCCGCGCGCGCAGCAGGGTGAAGTGGCGAGCCTCGTCATTGGCCACCGCCACCCAGTCGGCGTAGTACGCGGCAGGCATTGTGCGGAAGCGATAGACCGCATCCCACGCCAGGTCGATGGCATTGAACTCGATGTGCGCGACGGCGTGCAGGAACGCCGTTCGCCCTTCATCGCTGCCCAATCCACGCCGCGGCAGTTCGCGCGGATGCACCAAGCGCGGCCGCACCGGGCGGCCGGGCATGCCGATGGGCTCGGGCGGCGGCGCGTCTTCGTCGATGGCCAGTTCGCCGCGGGCAAACGCGTCGGCAGCGGCGAAGGTAGCCGCGACCTTGTCATCGGGCGATGCGGCGTCGAGGCAGGCGCGGGCAGCGATGAACAGCGAGCCGGTCACGCTGTCGCCCCTGTAGGAGCGGCTTCAGCCGCGAGCTTTTCGGGCCCCGCAACTGCCGTCGAAAAGCTCACGGCTGAAACCGCTCCTGCAAAAGCAGGCTGCAGCCTCACGACGCCAGGCGACGGCGACGCTTGGCTTCGTCGGAACGCAACTGCCGCAGGCGTTCGAAATAGCCGGGCTCGATCCCGGTCACGTACTCGCCGTTGAAGCACGAGCTGTCGAACCGGAGGTCCGGGCACTTCGGCCCGGCAACCGCCGCTTCAAGGTCGGCCAGGTCCTGGTAGACCAGCCAGTCGCAGCCGAGCAGCTGTTCGATCTCCTTCTCGCTGCGGCCGTTCGCCACGAGCTCCTCGACCGACGGCATGTCGATGCCGTAGATGTTCGGATGGCGCACGGGCGGCGCCGCGGAAGCCAGGTAGACCTTGCGCGCACCCGCATCGCGGGCCATCTGCACGATCTGCTTCGAGGTGGTGCCGCGCACGATCGAATCGTCGACCAGCAGCACCACGCGGTTGCGGAACTCCAGCGGGATCGCGTTCAGCTTGCGCTTGACCGACTTCGCGCGCTCGCCCTGCCCGGGCATGATGAAGGTGCGGCCGACGTAACGGTTCTTGACGAAGCCCTCGCGGTACTTCACCCCGAGCACGCTGGCGATCTCCATGGCCGAGTCGCGCGAGGTGTCCGGGATCGGGATCACCACATCGATGTCGTGGCCGGGGCGCTCACGCAGGATCTTCTCGCCCAGGGTCACGCCCATGCGCATGCGCGCCTTGTGCACCGAGATGTTCTCGATCATCGAATCGGGACGCGCGAAGTACACGTACTCGAAGATGCACGGTGCGTGCGCCCTGGGCTCGGCGCACTGTCGCACGTGCAGCTCGCCGCGCGCGGTGATGACCACGCCTTCGCCGGGCGCGACGTCGCGCATGCGCTCGAAGCCGAGGATGTCGAGCGCCACCGATTCCGATGCCACCGCATACTCCATGCCGCCTTCGGCCTCGCGCTTGCCCAGCACCAGCGGGCGGATGCCGTGCGGATCGCGGAACGCCACCAGGCCCAGGCCCAGCACCGTCGCCACCACCGCATAGCCGCCGCGCGCGCGGCGGTTGACGCCTTCGATCGCGCGAAACGCCGCATCCGGGCCGAGCGCGTTCTGGCGATCAAGCTCGTGCGCGAACACGTTCAGCAGCACTTCCGAATCCGACTCGGTATTGACGTTGCGGCGATCCTGCTCGAACACCTCGCGGCGCAGCGCGTCGGTGTTGACCAGGTTGCCGTTGTGGGCGAGCGCGATGCCATAGGGCGAGTTGACGTAGAACGGCTGCGCTTCGTCCAGGCCCTCGCTGCCCGCGGTGGGATAGCGGCAGTGGCCGATGCCGACGCGGCCTTCGAGCAGCGCCATCGCGCGGGCGTCGAACACGTCGCGCACCAGGCCGTTGCCCTTGTGCACGCGCAGCTGCGTGCCGCTGACGGTGGCGATGCCCGCCGCGTCCTGGCCGCGGTGCTGGAGCACGGTCAGGCCGTCGTACAGCGCGGCCGCGACTTCAGTGGTTCCGACGATGCCGACGATGCCGCACATGGGGATTCTGCCGTTGCTGGAGGAAAGTGCGGCCGCCGCCGAAGCGATGGCCGCAGTGTCGATATGGGGTCAGGGGTGCGAGCGCACCATGCCGTCGATGCCGAGCTTGGCCTTGATCTGGCCCTTGAGCCGGTCGGCGTCGGCGCGGCTCACCACCGGCCCGGCCAGCACGCGGGTCAGCGTGCCCTTGTCGGTCTTGACCGTTTCGGTGAAGGCGCTGAAGCCGGCGGCGCGCAGCTGGTCGCGCTTGGCGGTGGCCTGCGCGGCGTTGCCGAATGCGCCGATCTGCACCGCGAACCCGACGCCGGCAGCGGCAGGCTTCTCGGCGGGCTTCGGCGTCTCGGCCGGCTTGGCGGCCGGCTTCGGCGCCTCGACGGGCTTTTCGGCCGGCTTGCCGGTGCCGGCAACGGGACTTGGCGGCAGCGGCTTGCTGGCGATTTCGGGCGCGGACGCCGGCGCGGCGGCCGGCTTCGACACGGACGCCTCGGCTGGCTCGGCGGCGTCCAGCGCCACCACGCGCGCGCCGGCGTGCTTGCCGACGCGGGCGGCCTCGACGCGGGCGATCTCGGCGTCGGCGCGGGTCGCATACGGCCCGATCCGTACCCGCCATGCCTGCCGGCTGCCGACCTGCGCGGCCTCGCGGTAGGCCGGCAACTGCGCGCCGCGCAGGCGCGCGACCACGGTGTCCGCGTTGACGCTGCTGTCGTAGGCGGCGAAGTCCACCGCATAGTCGCCGCCGGCGACGGTTGGCGGCAGCATCGCCGCGGCCGTGGCCGGCGCTGCGGCTTGCGCTTCGTCCCGGCCGGAAGGCGCGGTGGTGGTGTCCACGGTCGGCAGCGATTCGCCGTCGCCGGCGTCGCGCGACTGCATCCCGACCACCCCGTCCTGGGGCGCATCGTCGGGCACGACCAGCGGCAGGTCGCGGGTCTCGTACTGGCCCTGCGGCGCATCCGGCACCTTCAGCGGCACGTCCGAAACGCCGCTGTCCGGCGCCGGGCCCTTGACCAGCATCGGCAGGAAGATCACCGCGAGCGCGACCAGCACGGCGGCACCGATCAGGCGCTGCTTCAGTTGAGAGTCCACAGTCCGGGTTCCATCGCAGCCGCGACAGCGCGGGGCCGGCGAATTATACGCGGGCCACCCGCGTGCTCATGAATCGCCGGTCGCCAGCGACTGCAGCGCCTCGGCGGCGGTATGGAACGAGCCGAACACCAGGACCCGGTCGCCGCGGTGCGCGTGGGCGAGCGCCGCCGACAGCGCAGCGGCGACGGTCGGGTGGCGGTCGCCGCGGCCGGCTGCAGTGCCTGCCAGGCGCGCGGCCAGCGCATCGACCGACGTGCCCCGCGGCCCGGACGATTCGAGCCCGGCGAGGAACCAGCCATCGACGCGCTCGCCGATCGCCGCCACCACGCCGGATGCGTCCTTGTCGCCGAGCGCGGCATAGACCGCCAGGCAGCGACCGGCGGCCGGCACCGCGTCCAGCCAGGCGGCCAGTTCGCGCGCGGCCTGCGGGTTGTGGCCGACGTCGACCACGACCTCCACGCCACTGCGTTCGAACACCTGCAGGCGCCCGGGCAGGCGCGCCGCCGCCACGCCCTGCGCCCACGCGTCGTCGGGGATCGTGGCGTCCAGCGCGCGCAGCGCGGCGATGGCGGCGGCGGCGTTGCGCAGCTGCACCGGCGCGGCGAGCGCCGGCAGCGGCAGCTCCAGTTCGCAGCCGACCTCGCGCCAGCGCCAGCGGGCGTCGTCGATCCGTTCGAAGAAGAAATCGTTGCCGGCGCGCCAGGTCGATGCGCCGATCGCGTAGGCATGGCCGAGCACGCTGGAAGGCGGATCGTCCTCGCCCAGCACCAGCGGCTTCCACGCCCGCGCGATGCCGGCTTTCTCGAACCCGATCTGCTCGCGGTCGTTGCCGAGCCAGCCCTGGTGGTCAAGGTCGACCGTGGTGATCACCGCCACGTCCGCATCGACCACGTTGACCGCGTCCAGCCGCCCGCCGAGGCCGACTTCGAGGATCGCCAGGTCCAGAGTGCTGCGTTCGAACAGCCACAGCGCTGCGAGCGTGCCGTATTCGAAATAGGTCAGCGCGACTGCCCTGCCCTCGCCCGTCCGCGCGGCCTCGACCGCGGCGAACGCCGCCACCAGCGAGGCATCGTCGGCATCATGGCCGTCGATGCGCACGCGCTCGTTGTAGGCCAGCAGGTGCGGCGAGGTGTAGGCACCCACCTTCCATCCGGCCGCGCGCGCGATCGCCTCGATGAACGCGACCGTCGAACCCTTGCCGTTGGTGCCGCCGACGGTGATGACATGCCGCGCGGCGCGACCGAGCTGCATGCGCGCGGCGACCTCGCGCACGCGCTCCAGGCCCATGTCGATGGGCCGGGGATTCTGGCGCTCGATGTAGGCGAGCCAGTCGGCGAGGGTGGTCGGAGGCATGGAGGGCGGACACGGAAGTGGAATGGGGTGGGAATAGCGTAGCGCCGTGGCCGTCATTCTCCCTCGCGGCCCGTCCGACGCCATGAACAGGCGAGGCGTGTCCCGGATCGCCCCACCTGCACGCTACAGCGCCCGATGCACCGCCTCCCCGAAGAACGGCGTGTGGTGAGAACAGTCGTTGAGGCGGACCACGTCGAGGTGGTCGACGTCACGGCCTTCGAGCAGGTTCAACGTGGTCGGCGCCTGGCGGAAACTCCACAGGCGCGCCAGCGGGATGCCGAGCACGTGGCACAGCAGGACACGGTTGACCGCATCGTGGGCGACCACCAGCGCGGTGTCATCCGGGCCCAGGCCCGCAACGGCGCGTGCCAGCGCCGGCCACGCACGATCGAACACGTGCTGCAGCGATTCGCCGCCGGGCATCAGCACTTCGTGCGGACTGTCGCGCCAGGCCAGCAGGCGCTGCGGATCGCGCTCGCCGATCTCGGCGGCGAGCAGGCCTTCCCAGGTGCCGTGGGCGATCTCCATCAGCCCCGGGTCGATGGACAGCATGCCCATGCGCGTTTCGCCGAGCGCGAGTTCGGCGGTACGGCGCGCACGCGACAGCGGCGAGGCGACGGCGCGATCGATGCGCACATCGCGCAGGCGCTCGCCCAGTGCGCGCGCCTGCGCTTCGCCGACCGGTGACAGCGCGATGTCCTCCTGGCCCTGGTAGCGGCCTTCGGCGTTCCACGGCGTTTCGCCGTGGCGGGCGAGCAGGATTTTCATGAGGTTCGGCGACTCCGCACGGGGCGGCGGCAGCGTAGCAGACCCGCAGCCGGCGCCGGCCGGGTGCAGCACGAAGAAGCGGGGAGCGGGAAAGCCGCTCCTGCGCAAAGGGATCGCGGAGCGGCGCGCGGGCACGAGCGTGCAACCGGCGCAATCGCGGCGTGACCGGCTGCGCAAACCGCGCATGGTGCGATGCGGCGACGCGCAGATTTGACCGCCGGCTAACTTCCCGTCTTCCAGTTTGACGCGGCCGGCGACGATGCCGGTGGCCTGGAAGGCAGTCGTGGCGCAGCTCCGTCGCGCATGTCGTCCAGCCTTCTCCTCCAATCACGGGAAACTTACGCATGCGCACCAGACTTGCCATCACCCTCGGCCTTGCCATCGCCATGGCGGCCGGCATTGCCATCGCCAGGCCCAACAACGGCGACCTCGGGGTCTATCTCGATGACGGCGGCAACGTCGTCGGCACCTTCTCGGTCAGCTGCAACGGCGTCTTCGGCTACAGCGGTACGCGCACCAGCCACCCGGTGACCAACGGCCACCTGATGTGCAACCTGCGCTGACCGGCGCCTCGTAACGCACAAGATGAAACGGCGGCCCCAGGGCCGCCGTTCCTTCATTCCGCGGCGGGCGCGATCAGCGCTTCGCGCGCGGCGCCAGGCCGAGTTCCTCCAGCACCTGCGGCGCCGGGTAGACCTCCTGCATGATCCAGCGGATGTAGCGGCTGTCGACCGAGATCATCCGCGTCACCTCCGGGTCGAACACCCAGTTCGACACCACCGCTTCCCAGTTCATGTCGAACGCCAGGCCCACCAGCCGCCCGCGCGCGTCCATCACCGGGGAACCGGAGTTGCCGCCGGTGATGTCGAGGTCGGAGAGGAAGTTCACCGGCACCGTGCCCAGGCGCTTGTCGGCCAGACCGCCGTAGCGCTTGGCCTTGACCGCGTCCACCAGCGCCTGCGGCGAATCGAACGGCTCCTTGCCGGTGGTCTTCGCCGCCACCTGCTCCAGCGTGGTGAACGGCAGCTGCTTCGCGCCGTTGAGCTTGGTATACGGCTGCACGTGGCCGAAGGTGATGCGCAGCGAGCTGTTGGCATCCGGATAGACCGCCTCGCCCTTGCTCTGGCGATAGTCGGCCACCGCCTTCAGGTACACCGGCCGGGCCAGCAGTGCGTCGCCGGCGCGCGCCTTGCGCGCGTCTTCGCGCGCGAGCAGCGACGGCATCACCGCGACCGCGTACTGGATCGCGGGATCCTTGCTCGCCTCGAAGTCCTTGCGCGAGGCTGCGAACCAGCGCAGGCGTTCGTCGGTGTCGCCGAGTTTGGTCTTCGCCAGCTTGTCGATGGCGCGCCCGACGTGCTTGTCGTCGCTTCCGCCGAGCCACTTGTCGAGCGCGGCGTCACGCTGCGCCTCCGGCAGCGCGACGTACTGCTGCAGCCAGTAGCGCTGCAGCTGGCGATCCATCTCCGGCACGTAGCGGCGCTCCATCTGCTTCATCGCGCCCTCGATGGAGGCATCGTCGCGGTCCTGGTAACCGGCTTCGCGCTGCGCGTCGGGCTTCTCGTGCTCGATCGCGCGGCGATACAGCGTGAGCGCAACGTCGACCACGCCGGTGTTGTCGAAGCGCGAGACGATCAGGTCGCGCTCGCGCGTGGCGCGGGCGTCTGCGGCCAGCGCCACCAGCCTTTCGTGCGCTTCGAGCGCCGGCTTGCCGGCGTCGCCCTGGCCGCGCAGCCAGTCGAGCACTGCGGCTTCCTCGCTGCGCTTGCGCGCGGCGGCGTCGATGCGCTCGAAGCCCTCCACCTGGCCAGCGTAGTTCTTCATCGTGTTTTCCCAGCCGCGCACGGTGCTGGCGTACTTCACCGCGATGTCCGGGTCCTTGATGCCGGCCGCGTCGACCAGCGCCGCGAGCTGGCGGTAGTGCCTGGCGATCGCCGGATAGCTCCAGCCAGCGGCGTTGTCGAACTCGTCCGCCAGCGCATACCGGCTGGTGACGCCGGGATAGCCGGCGACCATGACGAAATCACCCGCACCCAACGGCTTGTCGGCGAACTTCAGCCAGTGCTTCGGCTGGTAGGGCACGTTGTCCTGCGCATATGCGGCGGG
>Ga0182747_1003455_pt1 | contig 10602 bp, 11 predicted proteins | sample eDN3rd30CBELigBY_FD_128526 | JGI IMG/M metagenome (GOLD analysis project Ga0182747, IMG submission 128526) | Enriched backyard soil microbial communities from Emeryville, California, USA - eDNA 3rd pass 30_C BE-Lig BY (version 2) (version 2) | ecosystem: Environmental > Terrestrial > Soil >...
CCGCTAAGGCTGCCCGGGCAGCAGCCGCACCATCAGCCCCTGCGCTTCGGCCAGCACCGTGCCGTCGGTGTCGGTGAGTTCTGCGCCGATGAACGCCTTGCGGCCCTCGGCCTTCTCGATGCGGCCGTGAACCAGCAGCCGGGTGTCGATCGGGGTGACCTTGCGGTAGTCGACGTGCAAGAACGCCGTCCGGCTGATCGGGCGGTTCGCGGCGTGCACCACCATCCCGAACATCCAGTCGAACAGCAGCGGCAGCACACCGCCGTGCACCGCGAAGTTGCCGCCCACATGGAAGCGGCTGAACGATCCCGTCATCGAGACGCCGTCGTTCTCGAACCGGGTGATGCGCCACGGCGGCAGCAGCAGGCTGCCCATGCCGGGCAGCGACGGCGCACGCCCGGCCGGGGCGACCGCCTGCGGTGCCGGGAACTTCTCCAACAACCCGACCAGCTGCTCGACGCGGTCGGCGGCGTCGTCCCAGGTGGCGTCGTCGGGGGCGGTGGACACCGCCAGGTCCTGCAGGCGCCGCATCGTCGAGACGAACCGTGCGAAGCCCGGGCTGGGGTCGACGACGGCGAAGTCCGGGAACCCGCCGTGGCTGGCGTAGTCGGGATCGAGCTGCTCGGGCCGTTCTTCGCTCACGTGTGGTTCCGCACGACGTCGCGGCGCACGATGGTCTGTTCCCGGCCGGGCCCGACACCGATGCACGAAACCTGCGCTCCGGCGATGTCTTCCAGACGCGACACGTAATCGCGGGCGTTGGCGGGCAAGTCCTCGAAGGTACGCGCCGTGGAGATGTCCTCCCACCAGCCCGGAAGCTCTTCGTAAACCGGCACGGCGCGGGCGAATTCGTCCTGGGTCATCGGCAGTTCGTCGGTGCGCTTGCCGTCGACGGTGTAGCCGACGCAGACCGGCACCGTCTCCAGGGAAGACAGCACGTCGAGCTTGGTCAGGAAGTAGTCGGTGATCCCGTTGACCCGGGTGGCGTAGCGGGCGATCACCGCGTCGAACCAGCCGCACCGCCGCTGGCGTCCGGTGGTCACGCCGACCTCGCCGCCGGCCTTGGACAGATACGCACCGTTGGCGTCGAACAGCTCGGTGGGGAACGGACCCGAGCCGACCCGGGTGGTGTAGGCCTTGAGGATGCCCAGCACCGTGGTGATGCGGGTGGGCCCGACACCGGAGCCCACAGCCGCCCCGCCCGCGGTCGGGTTGGACGACGTCACGTACGGGTAGGTGCCGTGGTCGACGTCGAGCAGGGTGCCCTGCGAGCCCTCCAGCAACACGTTCTCGCCGCGGTCGAGCGCGGCGCCCAACAGCAGGGCGGTGTCGGCGATGCGGTGCTTGAAGCCCTCGGCCTGCGCCAGCAGATCCTCGAGTACCTGTTCGGGCTCCAGCGCCTTGCGGTTGTAGATCTTGACCAGCACTTGGTTCTTGAACTCCAGGGCGGCCTCGATCTTCTGGGCCAGCGACTCGTGGTCGAGCACGTCGGCGACCCGGATGCCGATCCGGGCGATCTTGTCCTGGTAGCAGGGCCCGATGCCGCGGCCGGTGGTGCCGATCTTCTTGCTGCCCATGTAGCGCTCGGTGACCTTGTCGATGGCGACGTGGTAGGGCATCAGCAGGTGCGCGTCGGCGGAGATCAACAGCCGGGAGGTGTCCACGCCGCGGTTCTCCAGCCCGGCCAGCTCGTCGAGCAGCACCCCCGGGTCGACCACCACACCGTTGCCGATGATGTTGGTGACGTGTGGTGTCAGCACCCCCGACGGGATCAGGTGCAACGCGAAGTTCTCCCCGGTGGGCAGCACCACGGTGTGGCCGGCATTGTTGCCGCCCTGGTAGCGCACCACCCACTGCACTCGTTCGCCGAGTAGGTCGGTGGCTTTTCCTTTGCCCTCGTCACCCCATTGGGCGCCGATGACGACGATTGCCGGCATGGATTCTCGCTAACTGTCTTGGCTTACTGTGGTCCAGCCGGGGTCTGAGCCTATCTGAAGCGATTCACAAGGAGAGCGTTGAACACCACTAACAGCCCTGAAACCGCCGTTCTGCAGTTTGCCGGGCGCCCGCTGCCACGCTCGTTGCGGGGGCTTCCGGCGGTGCTACTCAACGACGATGCGACCGCCCCGGAGGCCATCGACGCGGCGCTCGACCGATACCGCCGGCTGGTGGTGGTGGGCGGCGACGCCGAGCTGGCGCGGGTGTTGACCCGGCTGCTGCGCGCCGACCGGCTGGATGTCGAGGTGGGCTACGCGCCGTCGGGGCGCACCCCCGCCACCAGGGCTTACCGGCTCCCGGCCGGCTGGAGGGCGGCGCGGCGAGCCCGCGCGGGCACCGCCGTCGCGGTGCCGCTGATCCGCGACGACGCCGGGACCGTGCTGGCCGGTGCGGGCCGCTGGGTGCCGGTGGACGGCAGCGTCGTGCTGCGCGGCGAGGGCATCGTCGACGACACCGCGCTGTTCGACGGCGACGTGGCCGGGGTGCTCATCGAGCCGCTCGGCACCGCACCGGGGCTGCGAGCCGGGATCGAGTCCCGGCGCGGCCGGGTGCGCCGCTGGGTGAGCGGCCGGGCCGCGCAACTGGGCACCACCGGTGCGCTGGTGGTGCGCGACGGGGTTTACGGCACCCGGACGGTGAAGCGGTCCACCTTTTATCGGCACATCGAGGACTGGCTGCTCGTCCGATGACTACCGTCAGCACAGTCGGTAGGTTCGTGCGGTGAATGTCAGCCCGCTGCGCGGCCAAGCGGTACGGCCCAGCCCGGTCTTTCTGGCACTGGTGGCCGTGACCGCCGTCGGCGGAGTCCTGGCCTGGCGGGCGGCCGCCGAGATCGCGCCGCTGGCCTACGCCGGAGTGTTCGTGTTCGTGATCGCCGGCTGGCTGGTGTCGCTGTGCCTGCATGAGTTCGGCCACGCCTTCACCGCCTGGCGATTCGGCGATCGCGGCGTCGAGATGCGCGGCTATCTGACGCTGAACCCGCTGCGCTACACGCACCCGGGGTTGTCGCTGGTACTGCCGATGTTGTTCATCGCCCTGGGCGGCATCGGTCTGCCGGGCGGGGCGGTGTACGTGCAGACCTCGTTCATGACTCCGTTGCGGCGCACCCTGGTCAGCCTGGCCGGCCCGGCGGCCAACCTGGTGCTGGCGGCGCTGCTGCTGGGCGCCACCCGGGCGTTCTACGACCCCGCGCACCCGGTGTTCTTCTCAGCGGTGGCGTTCCTGGGCTTCCTTCAGGTCACCGCGGTGGTGCTGAACCTGCTGCCGGTGCCCGGGCTGGACGGCTACGGCGCGCTGGAGCCGCACCTGAGCCCGGCGACCCGCCGCGCCGTGGCGCCGTTTCAGCAGTGGGGCCTGTTGGTGCTGCTGGTGCTGCTGATCTCGTCGCCCGCCTTGAACGCAAAGTTCTTCGGGATGGTGCTGTGGTTCTTCGACTTGTTCGACGTCCCGCGCCTGCTGGTGTCGTGGGGGTTGTCGCTGACCCAGTTCTGGAACGCCTGGTTCTGACGAGCGCAGCGCCCACGGCGGGCGCGCAACATATATTTGCTAGCCATGGCCACCGGTCACGATCACCGTCACACCGACTCCCGGCTGTCCCGGATGATCATCGGGGCGGTGGTCCTGACCGCTTTCTTCGCCATCGAGCTGACCACGGCCGTGGTGATCAACTCGATCGCGCTGCTCGCCGACGCCGGGCACCTGCTCACCGACCTGGCCGCCCTGTTCATGGGGGTGGTCGCGGTGGTGCTGGCGCGGCGCGGCAGCGCATCTCCGTCGCGCACCTACGGCTGGCATCGCGCCGAGGTGTTCACCGCGGTGGCCAACGCGGTGCTGCTGATCGGGATGGCGACGTTCATCCTCACCGAGGCGATCCGCCGGATCGGCACCGCACCGGATGTTCCCGGCGTGCCGATGATCGTCGTCGCGGTCGCCGGCATGACCGTCAACACCGGGGTGGCCCTGCTGTTGCGTTCGCATTCGGCGGACAGCCTCGCGGTCCGCGGCGCCTACATGGAGGTGGTCGCCGACACCGTCGGCAGCGTGGGGGTGCTGATCGCCGGTGTGGTCACGGTGACCACCGACTGGCCCTACGCCGACGTGGTGGTCGCCGTCTTCGTCGCGCTGTGGGTGCTGCCCCGGGCGTTCGCGCTGGCCGGCGCCGCGCTGCGAATCCTGTCCGAGGCATCACCGAGCCACATCGACGTCGACGAACTGCGGGCTGCCCTGGCCGCCGTGGACGGGGTCACCGACGTGCACGACCTCCACGTCTGGACCCTGGTGCCGGGCCAGGACATGGCCACCGCCCACCTGCGCGCCGATACCGACCCCGGCCGGGTGCTCGGCCAGGCGCGAGCGGTGCTGGCCGCCCGCGGCCTGACCCATGCCACCGTCCAGGTGGAGCCGCCCGGGCAGGGTGCGGACTGCCCCATCGGCTGCTGACACCACACGCGGTCCGCACTGCAGAAACCCGCCAGGTTCGGTCAGTAAGCTGCCACTAGCGTCGGCCGTTCCGATCAGCCGGAGGACATTGGAGGACACAGCCACTCATGCCGAACCCACCGGAGCCGGACCCCACCGAGCCGAGCGGGCAACCCGACGGTGACGAACAGGTCACCGAGGGCCACCGCATCACCCCGGCGGACGATCAGTCCGCCGCCGGGGCCATTCCCGAGACCACCGAGTCCGCAGACCAGGCCAACGCCGAGGCCGTCACCGAGGTGATCGCCACCGAGGCGACACCGCACGGCCCGGCCGCGGACGCACCGCCGGAGCGCCGGTTCACCGCGCCCGGTTTCGACGCCGGGCAGACCGAGGTCATCCCGTCGGTGGGCGACGCCGATACCGAGTTGATCGCCCAGCAGGGTGGCGGAGCCGGAAAGGCGATACCGCAACAGATTCCGCCGCGGTTGGGCGGCAGGCTGCCCGCCACCGTCTCACGCAGCTGGGGCTGGGTGATGGCGGTGATCCTGATCATCCTGGCGCTGGCGGTCATCGCGGTGCTGGGCACGCTGTGGCTGACCCGCGATGAGCGCCAGGCCGCCTCGCAGGAGGAGCGGGTCCGGGGCACCATCCAGAACTTCGACATCGCCATGCAGACCGGCGACCTGGCCGCGCTGCGCAGTCTGACCTGCGGTGACATCCGGGACCGCTACGTCAACTACGACCAGAAGGCCTGGGACGACACCTACCGCCGGATCGCGGCGGCCAAGCAGTATCCGGTGGTCGCCAGCATCGACGAGGTCGTCGTCAACGACGGGCACGCCGAAGCCAACGTCACCGCGTTCATGGCCTACGAGCCGCGGGTCCGCTCGACCCGCAGCTTCGACCTGCAGTTCCGCGACGACCAGTGGAAGATCTGCCAGTCACACGCCGGGTAACAACCCCGCGAGCAGACACAGAATCGCCCAATTCCCGGGGGAATTGGGCGATTCTGTGTCTGCTGGGCGCGGAAACCGGTTAGCTGCTGAGGGCTTTGCCGGCGCTGTGCAGGTCGTTGCAGGCCTCGATGACCCGCTCCGTCATGGCCGCCTCGGCCTTCTTGAGGTAGCTGCGCGGGTCGTAGGTCTTCTTGTTGCCGACCTCGCCGTCGACCTTCAACACCCCGTCGTAGTTGGTGAACATGTGCCCGGCGACGGGACGGGTGAACGCGTACTGGGTGTCGGTGTCGACGTTCATCTTCACCACGCCGTGCTGCAGCGCCTCTTCGATCTCGGACTTCAGCGAGCCGGACCCGCCGTGGAAGACGAAGTTGAACGGCTTGGAGCCGGCCGCCAGGCCCAGCTTGGCCGACGCCACCTTCTGGCCCTCGCCCAGGATCTCCGGACGCAGCTTGACGTTGCCCGGCTTGTAGACGCCGTGCACGTTGCCGAAGGTGGCGGCCAGCAGGTACTCGCCGTGGTCGCCGATGCCCAGGGCGTCGATGGTCTTCTCGAAGTCGTCCGCGGTGGTGTAGAGCTTCTCGTTGATCTCGGCTTCCACACCGTCCTCTTCGCCGCCGACGACGCCGATCTCGATCTCCAGGATGATGTTGGCGGCGGCCGCCTTGGCCAGCAGCTCCTTGGCGATGGTCAGGTTCTCGTCGATCGGCACCGCCGAGCCGTCCCACATGTGCGACTGGAACAGCGGGTTCTTGCCGGCCTTGACCCTGTCGGCGGAGATCGCCAGCAGCGGACGCACGAAACCGTCCAGCTTGTCCTTGGGGCAGTGGTCGGTGTGCAGGGCCACGTTGATCGGGTATTTGTCGGCGATGACGTGGGCGAACTCGGCCAGCGCCACCGCGCCGGTCACCATGTCCTTGACGCCGAGGCCCGAACCGAACTCCGCCCCACCGGTGGAGAACTGGATGATGCCGTCACTGCCGGCATCGGCGAAGCCCTTGATCGCCGCGTTGATGGTCTCCGACGATGTGCAGTTGATCGCCGGGAACGCGTAGGAGTTCTCCTTGGCGCGCCGCAGCATCTCGGCGTAGATCTCCGGGGTGGCGATAGGCATGGAACTCTCTCCTCCTGGCTGACCGAACCTGCCCTCGAGTATCTCAGGGACGGTTTCCGCAGCAGCCCCGGGTATGTTGGTGCGTCATGAGCACGACGGTGGCGGCGATGCCCCACATCTTGGATCCGATGTACTGGATCGGGCAGGGCGGGGTATTCGAGCACGCCGTACTGCCGGCCATCCTGGTGATCGTCTTCGTCGAAACCGGTCTGCTGTTCCCGCTGTTGCCGGGCGAATCGCTGCTGGTCACCGGTGGCCTGCTGGCCGCGGCGGGCAACCCCGACATCTGGGTGCTGGCGCCGGCGGTGGCGCTCGTGGCGATCCTCGGCGATCAGACCGGCTATTTCATCGGCCGCCGTCTGGGGCCGGCACTGTTCAAGAAGGAAGACTCGCGCTTCTTCAAGAAGCACTATGTGACCGACTCACATGCCTTCTTCGAAAAATACGGCCCGGTGGCGATCATCCTGGCCCGCTTCGTGCCGTTCGCACGCACCTTCGTCCCGGCGATCGCCGGCGTGTCCTACATGCGCTACCCGGTCTATTTGGCCTTCGACATCGTCGGCGGGATCCTGTGGGGCGCCGGGATGACGCTGACCGGCTATTTGCTGGGTACCAAGGTTCCCGGCATCACCGACCACCTGGAATTGATCATCCTCGGGATCCTGTTCGTCTCGCTGCTCCCGGCGATCTTCTCGGCGACCAAGGCCTACCTGGCGCGCCGGCGGAACCGCGCGGCCGACACACCGGAGGATGAATCCGCGCTCAGTACGCCGACCCCGGAGTAGGTCCGCTCGGGCGGGTCGAGGCCACCGCGTGGGCGGCCTCCATCAGCATCCAGCCCGACAGCTGCACCGAGAGGTCGCGTTCGGGCACCTCGGACTCGTAGACGGCGCCGGCGATGGAGGTGGCCACCGCGCCGTCGGCGCGCGGCAGGTCGGCGGCCCGGTCCCAGAACGCCCCGAACAGCGGCAGCCCGTCCACCGACTGCCGGTAGTCCCATGCCGATTTCGCCGACGTCAGCACCAGCTCGGCGGCGGTGTCGCGCGCGGTGATGTCGGCGGTGGAATCACCCGGCAGGGCGGTGGCCACCAACGCCAGGTACCGGGCGGTGATCCCGGCGAACAGGCCGCCGTCGCCGCCGCCGGCGCCCTTGAGCACCCCGCCGGGGGCCATCTCCTGGTGCACCGCGGCGACCAGCCGGTGCACGCGGGCGGCGTGCCGCGCGCTGTCCGGCGACCCCGTGCGCACCGCCAGCTCGGTCTCCAGGCCCAGCACCACGCCCTGGCAGTAGGTGTACTGGGCCCGCACCAGCGAACCGGCCCTGATGCCGTCGAACACCAGGTGCGTGTCCGGGTCGATCAGGGTGGCATCGATCCAGTCGCCCATCTCCGTCGCGCGCTGGAGCCACTCGGGTTCGCGAGCCAGGAAGATCCCGGCCGGCCCGTTGGCCGGGGCGTTGAAGAAGGGCTCGGTGAACTGTTCATCCTTGCGCCAGGGGATCCCGCCGCCGGCCTCGGGCATCCAGGAGTCGGTCAGTTCCCGGGTCAGGGTGCGCAGCGCACGGTGCCGGTCGATACCGGTGACGGCACAGGCCCGCTGGATGGCCAGCGCCAACCACGCCATGTCGTCGTAATAGGCGTTGCCCCAACGGAATACGTTACGGATCCGGTGGCTGCGGATCTGCCGCTTGATCCGGGTGACCCGCTCGGTTTGCGGGTCGCGGCATTGTGCGTCGACGAGGCAGTCCAGCAGGTGCGCCTGCCACCAGTAGTGCCAGTGCGGGGCGCGCCGGATCGGCGGCCAGGCCACCACGCCCAGCTGGGTGCCCGGTAGATGCCACAGCGCTTTGAGGTGTCTGGCGGTGACGGCGGCCTCGGCGCTGGCGGCCCGATTCGCCCAAAGCAGATCCATAGCCGAAGATCCTGCCCTACCAGCTCAGGTCGCACGGCCACAACCGTCGTTGGCTGCCCGCCCCGGACGCCGCATCAGGTAGGCCAGCGCGACGACCGCCGCGGCGAGCCCGGACAACGCGGCGACACCCAGCGCCCAGCGCGGGCCGAACGCGTCGGCGATCCAACCGATCAGGGGCGCACCGATCGGTGTGGTACCCACCGCGATGGCCAGCCGCAGCGCCATCACCCGCCCGCGCATCACCGGGTCGGTGGTCAGTTGCATCAGACTGTTCGTGGCATTGGTGAACGTCAGCGTGCAGACCCCGATCACCGCGAGCGCGACGCCGAACAGCCAGACTCCGGGCGCCACGGCCGCGAATGCGAAGCCGACGCCCAAGACCGCCGCGCTGATGAGCAGTGACGGGAAGCGGGGCCGTTCCCAGCCCGCGGCGAGCAGTGCCCCGGCGAGCGTGCCGACCGCCATCACCGAGGACAACAGCCCGTATTGGTTTGCGCCGCCGTGGAAGACCGTGACCGACATGGTCGAGATGAAGATCGGGAAATTGAGTCCGAAAGTACCGATCAGAAACAGCATCCACAGGATCGCCTTGAGGTCTGGGCGCGCCCAGACGTAGCGCAAGCCCTCCATGAGGTTGCCCCGGGCCGGTCCGACCGCACGAGGGTTGGGATGGAGTTCGCGCACCCGCAGTAGCCCCAGCGAGGCGAGCACGGCGCCGAAGGACGCCGCATTGATCAGAAACGCCCATCCGGTGCCGACGGCGGCGATCAGCACACCGGCGACGGCCGGGCCGATCATCCGCGCGGCATTGATGGACGCCGAATTCAGCGCCACCGCATTGGAGAGATCGTCGTCTTCCACCAGATCCGAGACAAACGTCTGGCGCGCCGGCATGTCGACCGCGCTGACACAGCCCGACAGCAACGCCAGGACGTAGACGTGCCACAGCTCGACCAGGCCGGTGACGGTCAGGACACCGAGGACGAGCGCCAGGAATCCCAACGCCGCCTGGGTGGCGATCAGGAGTCTGCGCCGGTCGAAACGGTCGGCCGCGTAACCGGTCCAGGGCAGCAAAAGAAGCTGGGGCCCGAATTGCAGGCCCATGACGACCCCGACGGCGGTTCCGCTGCGGGCGGTGAGCTCGGTCAGCACCAGCCAGTCCTGGGCGGTGCGCTGCATCCAGATACCGATATTGGAGACCAGGGCCCCGCCCGCCCAGAGCCGATAGTTGAAGACCTTCAGCGACCTGAATGTGCTTCTGACCATGCCTGGCTTCCCCGTTGATTCACCGTCGCTGCTACCAGGCGTTTTCCAGATTGCCATGCTGGGCGATCCAGGTGTGCATGACGATCCCGGCGGCCACCCCGACGTTGATGCTGCGGGTCGAGCCGAATTGGGCGATCGACACCAGCACGTCGGCGCCGGCGCGCATCTCGTCGCTGAGGCCGGGGCCCTCGGAGCCGAACACCAGCAGGCAGTCCGCCGGCAACGCGGTCTGCTCCAGGCGCACCGCCCCGGCGACGTTGTCCGCCGCGACCACCGTCAGGCCCTGTCGCGCGGCGAAGTCGAGCAGTCCGGCCACATCGTCGTGGTGTTGCAGCCGCTGGTAACGGTCGGTGACCATGGCGCCGCGCCGGTTCCAGCGCCGCCGCCCGACGATGTGCACGGTGTGCACCGCGAACGCGTTGGCGGTGCGCACCACCGAGCCGATGTTGGCGTCATGCCCGAAGTTCTCGATCGCGACGTGAAGGGCGTGCCGCCGGCGGTCGATGTCGGCGATGATCGCCTCGCGGGTCCAGTAGCGGTAGGCGTCGACGACGTTGCGGGCATCGCCGTCCCGCAGCAGCTCCGGGTCGTAGCGCGGGTCGGCGGGCGGCTCGCCCGGTTCGGACGGCGGGACGGCGGGCCCCGTCATCGGCTCAGTCCGTCAGCGGAGCGAGACCGAGGTCCCCGAGGGTGATCGCGCTCCGGTACTCGTACCCGGCCGCCTCGATCGCCTCCCGCGCACCGGTCGACCGGTCCACCACCGTCGCGACGGCGACGACGATCGCGCCCGCCCGCTCGAGGGCGGCGGCCGCGGCGAGCGGGGAGCCGCCGGTGGTCGAGGTGTCCTCGAGGACGACGACCCGCCGGCCGGCGAGATCCGGTCCCTCGACCTGCTTGCCCCGGCCGTGGTCCTTCGGCTCCTTGCGCACCACGAAG
>Ga0182747_1003460_pt1 | contig 10593 bp, 11 predicted proteins | sample eDN3rd30CBELigBY_FD_128526 | JGI IMG/M metagenome (GOLD analysis project Ga0182747, IMG submission 128526) | Enriched backyard soil microbial communities from Emeryville, California, USA - eDNA 3rd pass 30_C BE-Lig BY (version 2) (version 2) | ecosystem: Environmental > Terrestrial > Soil >...
GAATAATAGGGCATCACTTAGATGAGAAAACTTGTACTTATCGGTGTCTTCCTTAAAGAACAAATCCATCCATGGCCATGTGAAAAATTCCATACTCATGGAATGAATTTCACATGCTTCGTATGTCGGCCAAGCATATTCAGGAATCTCAAAATGACGACTCGAATAAACTTGGAATGCATGACCAGCCTCATGTGTTAGAACATCAATATCTCCAGAGGTACCGTTGAAATTTGAAAAAATGAAAGGTGCTTTATAATTTTCAATAAAAGTACAATAGCCACCGCCAGCTTTTCCCTTCTTCGCTACAAGATCCATCAAATTATTTTCTTGCATAAATTGAAAGAATGCCCCAGTTTCTTGTGAAAGTTCCTCATACATTTGCTGCCCATTTTCAATAATCCATTCCGGAGTGCCCTTTGGAGTGGCGTTTCCCGTTTGAAAATTAAAAGATTCGTCGTAATATTTAAGTTTATCGAGACCGATTCTTTCTTGTTGGCGCGCCTTTAATTTTGTTGCAATTGGTACAATATATTCCTTAACTTGATTACGGAAATTGGCAACCATTTCTGCATTGTAATCGGTTCTCATCATCCGGTAATAACCAAGTTCAACAAAGTTTTTAAAACCAAGTTTCTGAGCGATTTCAGTCCTAACTTTAACAAGGTCATCATAAATACGATCAAACTCTGCTTCATGCTCAACCATAAATCCAAATTTCGCTTCATTTGCCCTTTTTCTCATTTCTCTGTCCGTTGACTGAGCGAACGGTTCTATTTGGGCTAGAGTTCTTTCTTCCCCTTCGAAGTCAATCTTTGCAGATGCCATTAGCTTCGTATATTCCGTTGACAATCGATTTTCTTTCTGAAGTAATGGAACGATTTCTGGTTTGAATGTCTTCAGCTGTCCTTCGGCAAGGGCAAAAAGCTGTTTCCCCCATTTTGCTTCTAATTGAGACCTAAACTTAGAATCAACCAATACTTGGTAATACTTTGTCACTAACCCTTCCACTTCAGGCTGAATTTCATCTATATAATCTTGTTCTTCCTTGTAAAACTCATCATTCGTGTCAATGGAATGACGGATATAACAAAGATTGAACATCGTACCCAAGTCATTTCTTAGTGTATTAATCTCATTCATTACCGCGTTTTGTTCATCTAGTGAAGTTGCGTTTTTAAAACTCTCAATTGCCGAATTAAATTTTTTAGTTACTTCTTCTAAATTTGGCCGTATGTATGTATAGTTTTCAAACCCCATTGAAACAACCCCTTAGTAAATTTTTCTAATATTTCCACCTATTTTATTATATACTATCGCTTAACATTCCTGACAACAAAAAAAATACGGCCAAATGACCGTATTAGAATTTACCAGCAGGTATTCCCAGCTTTTTTAACAATTCAATCGCTTCTAGTTTTTCAGATTCACTAAGCGATGACATGAGACTATTGATTTGCTCTGCATGTTCAGGGAAAATTTCCTGAATAAATTTTTTCCCGTCTTCTGTGATTTGTGCATAAGTGACACGGCGATCTTTCGGACAGGCAATTCTTCTTAACATTCCTTTTTGTTCAAGCTTGTCGACCACGTAAGTAATACTTCCACTTGCAAGCAAGATTTTCCCGCCAATTTGCTGCATGGGCTGGTCACCCTTATGATACAGAAGTTCTAGAACAGCAAATTCCGTAGGGTTTAACCCGTTTGCCTGGATTACTTTATTTACGTGTTCGTTAATAGCTTTATATGCTCTTGAAAGGACGATAAAAAGCTTTAATGAATTAGCAGTTGAATTATTTTCCATAAAAAACTCATCCTTTAAATTTTGTCTGCGTTAAACTTGTCTGTTGATTTCCGTTCCAGGCACTTGCTTTCCGCGGGCGTGACGGGGAGCCTCCTCGTCGCTGTGCTCCTGCGGGGTCTCCCCTGCCCCGTACTCCCGCAGGAGTCTTCGTGCCTGGAACGAAGGTCAACAGAGTTCCAAAATTAACACAGCCTATATTATAAAATAATTCCATTAATATAAGTGACCGGTTCTTATAAATATCTTGATTTCAAGATTATTATAAGGAATTTTTGCCTAGTTGTCAATTTACCCAACAAAGAGGAGCTAAGAATTTTTGTTGAATAAAGAATAAATATTTCTTATTTCCCTCTTTCAATAGTAAGATAAGGTTAGCATATATTTACAACTACTTTAATAAAGAAGGGATGTTTATGAGTCAATCAGCAGTTTTACCATCACGCAAACCCAATACTTCTGAAGCAACCATCTACAAAATTTTATTTATTATTGGATTGTGCCATTTATTAAATGATGCCATTCAGGCCGTCGTTCCTGCGATGTTTCCTATTCTGGAAAAATCAATGGGCTTGAGTTTTACCCAACTTGGGATAATTGCTTTTTCCTTAAATATGGTTTCGTCCGTTATGCAGCCTATTGTCGGTTTTATTACCGATAAAAAACCAATGCCCTACGCACTGCCGGTTGGGCTCACTTTCACTTTAGTCGGTATTCTTGGATTAGGATTTGCTTCAAGCTTCGGATTGATCGTACTGTCAGTTCTGTTCATTGGTCTTGGGTCAGCGGTATTTCATCCAGAGGGTTCTAGAGTTGCCTATATGGCAGCGGGAAATCGCCGTGGATTGGCTCAATCCATATATCAGGTCGGCGGTAATACAGGGCAGGCACTAGCCCCTTTAATTACAGCATTAATTTTAGTTCCTCTAGGGCAAATTGGAGCTTCCTGGTTTACGGTTGTCGCCGCACTTGCGGTAATTTTATTAGTCTATATCGCTAATTGGTACCATCAGAGATTAATAGTTTCTCCAAATGTATTAAAGAAAAAGAAATCTAGTGCAGGAACGAATAAAGGGTTAACGAAAGAGGTAAAAACTACATTAGTTTTGATTCTGTTATTAATTTTTGCTAGAACTTGGTACACTTCTGGAATTACAAATTTTTACACTTTTTATGCAATCAAGGAATATTCTTTGACGATTAAACAGTCTCAGCTCTTCCTCTTCGCTTTTTTAGTTTCGGGAGCAGTTGGTACTTTTTTCGGAGGGCCGCTTTCAGATCGCTTTGGAAAGAAAACCATTATTACGATCTCAATGTTAATGACCGTTCCCTTTTCTATTTTAATTCCGTATACACCGCCCACGCTGGCGTTTATTTTCCTGATTATCACTGGATTTATCTTAATGACTAGTTTCTCAGTTACGGTAGTATACGCTCAGGAATTAGTCCCAGGTAAAATTGGGACGATGTCAGGATTAACAGTTGGCCTTGCATTTGGTATGGGGGCAATTGGTTCTGTAGGCCTTGGTTATATTGCAGACTGGATTGGACTGCAATCAATGATCCGATGGCTCGGAGTGCTCCCAATACTTGGTATAATAGCTTTCCTTCTTCCGACCGATAAGAAGATTTTGGAATGGAATAAGCAGGAAAAATAAAGGATGGGCACGGAGCCCATCCTTTTATTTTTCCTGGATTTTTTGATATAGTTCTTCCTTTTCCTCGTCTGTTAGCATTCTTTCCGCCATTGGGAATAAAACATTTTCCTCTTTGGAGAAATGCTCTGTTAAGATAAAGTAAGCACTTTGAACGAGCTGTGCTGCTTTTTTCATTTCTTCAATGGCCCCCGATTTATTTTCTATATTTGTAAGAAATTCGCCAATTTTGGTTTTTGCTTGGTCATGCTCATACTCCATTACAGCAATAGGTCCTGAAGTTGTTCCGATATAAACACCCATCATCGGAAAAAGAACACCTTCTTCTCTTTCGGAATGGGGGTCTAATGCGGTCTTAAATTCTTTTACACCTGTAATTAATGCTGAGAAATTAGTCTCGATACCTATTTCTTGGTCAATTTTTTGTGTCAACTCGTACATGTCATCTAATTGCTTTAATAACGGTGGATGTTCACCTTTTAATTGCTTCAGTCCTTTACTTAATTCAGCTTGGGGCATGCCTCCAAACGCACTCATACAGCCACTCATCTACAATCACCTCAATCACTTTTATTGGTACAAGTATAAAATCAACCAGTAGTCTATGTAGTGACTTTGCTCACATTTATGTAAAATTGGGAATCAATTAATGAAATTTTGTCAGTTTAATGAAAGTTCACTAATTTTTTTAATAATTTTAACATTTATCACACAAAAAAAGATTAAATGTTTCATATAATAGAGGTAGACAATTATAAGGGAGGGAAAAGAAATGAAAACCCCAAATTATCACGATTTTTATCAAAAGGCACTAATCCCCATTGGTGTAAATGACCAAATTGCTTTACAGGAATCCAGTGCATATTATGCGAACTCACCTTCAACCCATTGGCTGATTGCCGTAGAAGGGGTTCAACTCCCACAGACAAAAATATATTTTCATTGGAAAGTAAGTATATACCCTGCTGATTGTGAAGGAGACTTCGATTGGAAAAAGCCTTATTATTGTTCTCCAAACATGGAGTTAATTGATCATGCAAACGCATTTGCATCTTCTCTCGTTACAGCCGGCAAAAGCGATAAACTTTCTTCAGCAACGCTTCTAGAGAAGATAAGCTAACCCCTAAAAATATTACCTTCTGCTTCACCTTCTTTTTACCTTCATTTGTGAAATAACCCACATATAGTAAAAAAGAAAAATTTACATAAAAAAGGTGCTGTCTGCGATTGCAGATAGCACTTTTTTCATTTGAAACTTAAGCTAGCCTAAAGACAATTCCATGTCCGCCTTTAGGGTATTCCCATTTAATATTTTGATATGGACAGCCGATCCGACAGCTTCCGCATTCATGGCAGCCCTCATAGCCTACCTGCATGCGTGTTCCTTCCCACTTATAAACCTCAGCAGGGCAAAATACTGTACAAAGCTTATCGGGACATTTTGTCATGCAGACGTCATGATCCAGTACGGTCAAATGAGATTTTGTATCACATTTAAAACGGAGGAGATACTGTTTTTCCTCGATATTTTTCGTTGACATTATTTCACCGCCTTCCAAGCACGATAAATATCTTGTATCACACGGATGGTTCCACGTTCTGAAGTCACACTCTTCATGATTTGTTTTTGTTTTTCCCGCTTCGGTGTTCCATCAACGGTAAAGAATTTGCTCATAGCTTTATTCATCATTGGAACATATTCATTAAAATATTGTGGATACTTCTCAAAGGTATGTGCAGCATCCTTATATTTCTCTAAATCCTTCATTATGAAACTACTATTTAGTGCATCACGATAGCTATTTAAGCTTGATTCACTGAAATCCCCGCGACTATGTGCCTGAACTACGGCTTCTGCAGCCATTTTTCCAGATGACATCGCCATGTTCGAACCTTCACGATGAATCGCATTGACTAGCTGTGCTGCATCTCCAACGACAATAACTCCATTTCCAGCCACTTTAGGAACGGAACGGTAGCCGCCTTCTGGTATGAGATGGGCAAGATATTCAGCCGATTCTCCCCCAGCGAGCATTGGTTTTACCATAGGGTGAGTTTTTAAGTAGTCTAGGAGCTCATATGGCTTTATTTTCGCTTTGATCATACTCGATAGTGTTGTACCTACTCCAATATTTAAGCTTTCTTTATTGGTGTATACAAACGCGGTTCCTAGGTTGCCTTTTGTTGAGTCACCAAAGATTTCAATGGTACACCCCTGATTATCTTCCAAATTAAAACGATCATTGATTTTTTCTTTTGGTAAATTAATCACTTCCATTACTGTTAAAGCAACTTCATCTGGTCGAAATTCCTTATGGAAGCCCAACTGTTTTGAAAGGAGCGAGTTAACCCCGTCTGCAAGCACAACGACATCAGCATATACCTCACCATTTGGACGGTCAGTACGAACTCCAACGACCTTACCGTTTTCAACAATACATTCAGTTACTACTGTTTCATTTATCAGAAGGGCACCTGCATCTACTGCCTTTTTGGCAAACCATTGATCAAACTGTGCACGTAGGACTGTAAAATTATTATATGGTTCTACACCCCATTCAAGACCTTTGTATCCAAATTGAACAACAGATTCTTTATCCATCATCCAAAAACGCTGTTCAATTACAGGTCGTTCCAAAGGTGCTTCCTTCCAAAATTCAGGAATTAATTCTTCCATTTGCTTCCGGTACAATACCCCGCCCATTACGTTTTTAGCCCCTGGGTATTCCCCTCTTTCAAGTAGTAAAACGTTTAGTCCACTTTTTGCACAGGTAAGGGCACATGAAGTACCTGCTGGTCCAGCACCAACGACAATTACATCAAATTTTTCAGACATAACTCATTTCACCGCCCTTTACAGATTTAATCTGCCTAAATTGTTCGGTTAATTTTGGAATGATTTCCAAGGCATCTCCAACAATTCCATATGTTGCAACATCAAATATTGGCGCATTGGGATCTTTGTTAATCGCGATAATGAAATCAGAATTTTTCATACCAACGACATGCTGAATGGCTCCAGATAAGGCAACGGCAAAATAAATTTTTGGAGTGACTGTCTCACCTGTTTGACCAATTTGAAGGTGATGCGGCAGCCAGCCAGCCTCAACAACATCACGTGTACCACCAACCGTTGCACCAATAGTTTCTGCAAATTCAAATAGAAGCTGGAAGTTCTGCAAATCTCCCATTCCCTTTCCGCCACAGACGATGACATGGGCATCAGCTAAATTGACTTTTTTTGTTACGTCATTCACAATTTGCAATACCTTTGTACGCATATCTTCTTCATGAAGTGATATTTTTTCCTCAATGATTTTGCCAGTTCTCCTTGACTCAGGTTCTAATGCCTTCATTACCTTTGGTCTCACTGTTGCCATTTGCGGTCGATGTTTCTTACAAAGGATGGTTGCCATAATATTACCACCAAAGGCAGGTCTGCTTGCTTCTAGTAATCTGTTATCAATATCCACGTCTAGCATGGTTGTATCTGCCGTTAAACCAGTGTTTAAATCTGTAGCTACGGCACTTGCTAAATCTTTCCCATTGGGTGTTGCACCGTAAAGGATGATCTCTGGTTTGTATTTTTCTGCAAGGAGCATTACACCCTTCATATATGATTCTGTACGATAATTCATTAAAACAGGATGATCAACCATATATACAATGTCTGCACCATAAGAAATGATTTTATCAGCCAATGGTCTTATTTCATGACCAAGTAAAAAGCCAGCTAATGGGACTTGTAATTTATCTGCTAACTTTCTTCCTGCACCAAGTAATTCTAGAGAAACGCCTTCGACCCTGCCATCATTTTGTTCAATGAATACCCAGACTCCTCGATAATCGTCTAGATTCATATTAATTTCCCCCCTTGACAAAAAATTGTTCTATATTATTTAGATATCTGGATTGTTAATAGTTCCTTCTTCTCCATCAAAAGGTCCATAAGTTGCTTAACCTGCTCATCTATAGCACCTTCTAGTCTTTTTCCACCTTCTGGACGAGGCGGTGTAAACATCTTCCCTACAATTGTTGGTGAACCTTTTAGTCCGAGCTGCGAGCGTTCAACATTTTCAAAGTCACTTACTGCCCACATTATCGGTTCATACCTTGCAGCTTTAATCATGTTGGTCATTGGTGAATACTCAATCTCATTAATCTCTTTTTCAACTGTTAATAAGCAAGGTATTTCTGACTGAATCAACTCATAGCCGTTTGTTAATTTTCGTTTTATCAGTACTGTCTTTTCTTTCTGATTGACCTCTGTCACTTCAATTACATTGGTAATTGGCGGGATATCCATCCTTCTTGCGATTCCGGGCCCAACTTGTCCTGTATCACCATCGATTGCATGCTTTCCACAAATAATCATATCCACTGGGTGCTCTTTATTTATTTTTTCTAAAGCTTTTGAAAGAGCGTAACTTGTTGCCAGTGTATCTGCTCCTGCAAAGGCACGGTCTGAAATTAGATATCCTTTATCTGCACCTATTTCTATACTCTTTCTTATGATTTCAGTCGCTTGCGGCGGACCCATTGATAAAACAGAAATAATCCCCCCAGTTTTCTCCTTGATTTTTACCGCCTCCTGAACAGCGTGGGCATCGTAAGGATTCAAGATAGCAGGTGCACTGCGGCGGTCGAGTGTGTTCGTTTTTGGGTTGATTTTAATAATTTTTGTATCGGGTACTTGTTTGACACATACGACAATATGCATGTAGGAATTTCCCTCCTCCATATGATCTCTAGAATTAGTGAAAGCGTTTGCTCCCTTATGGTTGAAAAATGCTTTTATTAACGATATATGTATCGCAACAGAAGCATAGTACCAAACATTGATAGATTTCTAAATTTCTTACTGGATTTTACTTAAACTAGTGATGTGTAAAAGATTCCAAACAAATCTTTATGCAATATCTGAGAGGCAGTGATAAAAGTATTAACAATTTGAAGTTATGACAAGTTGTGGTAAGATATGTAGTTAATCGTGATGTAAATATTTGATTAATAGTACTAATATAACTATATGAAATATTTAGATATAAACAATGATAAAAATCACAGTTCATGTCTAATTTTGTAGATGTCTTGATTAGGATTATTGGATAAGGAAGGAAGTATGTGATGACTGAGGTTATTTTTGGCAGTGTACTTTCAGCGCTATCTACTGGGGCAGGTGCACTACTCATTCTATTTATTCAACATTCTATTACACATCGCTGGAAGGATATTTTATTAGCCTTTAGTGCTGGTATTATGATGGCAGCTTCTACGATAGGTTTAATTCCTGAGGCATTGAAATACGGTGGATTTGCATCACTTTTTGTAGGAATCTGTCTAGGAGTATGGACGCTTACTCTATTAGAAAAAAATATTCCTCATATTGACTTACAACATAACAAATCTGGAATTCAGTTTGACGAGAAAGCTCTATTAATTATTTCTGCGATTACGCTGCATAATATTCCTGAAGGATTATCAGTTGGTGTCAGTTACGCGTCCGAGCAAGGCGATACAGGCAATCTTATCGCTTTGGCAATTGGATTTCAAAATGCACCGGAAGGCCTTCTTGTCGCATTATTTTTAATTAATCAGCGGATAGGTAAGTGGAAGGCCTTCATTATAGCGACCTTGACGGGAGCCATTGAAATCGTTACATCTTTATTAGGATATTTCTTGACATCATATGTTCAAGGTCTTGTACCCTATGGGCTTTCTTTTGCAGCCGGTGCAATGTTATTTATCATTTATAAGGAATTGATACCCGAAAGCCATGGAGACGGAAATGAGCGGGTGTCCACCTATGCATTTATCATGGGACTGCTGGTCATGGTGTACATTATTGATATATTTTCATAGGATTAAAAAAACGGGGCCTAATCGAAATGGTTGTTTTTGTATTGTTATTAAATCAATATTTTAGGCCAAATCATAATCATCTGTTTAAAAGCAAACTTAATTTCATCATTTGGCTTGGAGGATCCTTCCATAGCCTTTTGATACTTGTTTATTAATTCATCCAGCTCTTGACTATATTTTATAGTTACTTCACTCGTAAACCCAAGTGAGTTGGCACTATTAATCATTAGTTGCCTTTTTTTCTTAATCTCTTCAATCATTTCATTATAATTATTACAATGCTCGTACATGTGTTTCCGCTTCCCCCTACCTATTACCCAATTGCAGTAAACCACTAAAATTTAGACTACTTGATGAATTATGACAAGAATTTTACTAAAAGTAAACACATTCGCAAAAGTAGACAAAACTTCCTATTTCTTTTGTTTTTCGACAATTTCTTTGTTTAATATATCGGTTTTGCGACAAAATTCTTCATTTTTCATAAAAACCCTATTCCAATAAATTAATAAGTTGGGAGCTAAAAAAAACTGGCCGCTTTAACACAGCAGCCAGTTTTCCTCTTACTATTATTGAACTTCTAACTTCTCGTAAATTGGAACCCATCCTTCGGTTGTTACAAATATCCTTACTGCAACAACTTTTCTGTCTTCTTCTAAGGTAAAATAGTGTCTTGTATTTTCGGGTACTGAAATCAAGTCGCCAGGATTTAAATGTACCTCAAAGAACTCACCATCTTTTCCTTGAATGACAAATACACCGTGACCACTGACAATAAAGCGAACTTCATCATCTGTATGATGATGTTCGTTTTTAAAATTTGTCAGCAAAACATCCAAATTCGGCGTATTTTCTGACAATGAAATGACATCTTGAGCTTTGTAACCCCGTCTAGCAGAGATATCAGCGATTTCTTCAGAAAAAACACTTAATATGTCTTCTTTTTCTCCCTCACTCAAAAGATACTTTTCTACCAAATCACTAGGGAGCTTGCTAATATCCCAATTTTCATAAATAACTTCTTGAGATTCAAGGAAACTTGCAACCTCTTCTTGAACATTTATTTGCTCTTCTTTGTTTTGAAACGTAATATATGCCATTTTATATTCTTCCTTTCCATTTTTGGTTGATTAGAAGCCTTAAATAATTGGAGATGGTTTATGTTCTAATAACCGTAATTGATACCGAAATAAAAACTCAGAAGCTTCAAGTATTTTTTTCGCTTCAAATGCAGTTCTCCCCCATACCGTGATTCCATGGTTACGAATTAAAATA
>Ga0182747_1003464_pt1 | contig 10584 bp, 12 predicted proteins | sample eDN3rd30CBELigBY_FD_128526 | JGI IMG/M metagenome (GOLD analysis project Ga0182747, IMG submission 128526) | Enriched backyard soil microbial communities from Emeryville, California, USA - eDNA 3rd pass 30_C BE-Lig BY (version 2) (version 2) | ecosystem: Environmental > Terrestrial > Soil >...
ACGCTCACCACGCCAACCGGCTCCAGGGTTTCGGATGCCCAAGGTATAGCGACCTTCGACGAAGTAGATGCGACCAAGATGCGATAGTAGGCCAGGAAATGCCTGGTACAGTGGATTGAAACGGCGCGAGCATGCTGTCATGAGCGTGATGCCTGCCTGTTTAGCGAGAGCATGAAAACGACGAGCCTCGGACAGATTCCTGGCGAAGGGTTTTTCCTTCAGCACATGTGTGCCCCGCTTCGCCGCAGCTTCAATGACGGCGGGATAGGCGTCATGCGGCGTGCTCGCGATGACGAAGTCGAGCCGCTGTTCGGCAAGCAGGTCTGACACATCGCAGTAACCGGGGACACTGAGGCGTTCCTCGTAAACGGCGACCCGACCGGGGTCCACGTCGCATATTGCTACCAGGTCAGCGGACTCGCAGCCCAATAGCCCAGGGATGTGATGTTGCTCGGCCTGCCGGCCAAGTCCGACTATCGCGGCGCGGTATGTCATAGCTCCAGCCCTAACGCTTTCTGTGATTCCAGCTTGAGTGACAGTCCGTATCAGAATCTAGTGCCACAGCGCGTTGACGCTTCGCGGTCATCTCCTTTCTCTCGACATCTAGAGCGGTGTCCTTCAGTCTGCACGCCATCGGCGCGCGCTCAGCCCGCACGACCACCATCTGTACCTCATATGGTACGACATAGCTTATAAGTTACAGACGGTGGTCATGCGTGTCAACAGGGATCACGAATCATACCTTATATGGTACGCTGGGGCGTGTTTTGAGGCTGGAGTGTAGGAACGGCATGATAGAGTCAGTGGCTTCCGAGTCCATCGGATCTGTAGTTCGTCGTTTGAGGACTAGAGATCAGGAGAGCGTGCGCCAGCTCGCAAGACGAGCTGGCATGTCCGCTATGCAGCTCTCGCGGATTGAGCGAGGCCAGTCAAGCCCAACAGAAGACAAGATTCGAGGGTTGGCAGCAGCTCTTGGCGTTCCGGTCTGTGTTCTCTTTGGAGAAGAGCCAGTGAGGAATGGTGGCGAAAGTGCCGCTCTCGAGCAAGGGGAGAGAAGCGTTGCGGCACCCCTCAATTCTCATCAGATGGCTGAGGATATTGGACTCACAGTTGCCGACATTGTGGTCGAGCGGCTGCTGCTGGCCCAGATAAAGGCATCCAGCCCTATCCATATCGTGCGCGCTGGGCAGCCAAGAAGGTCTGCCCTCGTAAATGGTGCAGGGCAGCGTGGTGATGACGACCAACTACCCGGTAGAGAGGACCCTATCGACCAGCTATTAAGAGCTGCGCTCACGAATGGTGCAGGGCCGTACGACGTTGACGACCGGCCGCTCAGTGGAGAGAGCCCAACCGCCCAGTTACACCGCGGCGGCGGATCGCAGACTGCTGGTGCTAGCTTAGCGATGCCGCGTGTTCTAATTGAAGAGGGGCTGAGTCTCCTCCATCACCATCGTGACTATGAGGCCGCCCAAAGCCGACTTGATTCTGCCCGCCGCGCGCTGCTTGCAAACGAGTCTGATCCTCGCGGCCGTCATCCTTGCTCGCTGGTGAAGGAACGAGATCATCTACTCTTCCAAGCATACCTCGGATTAGTCTCGGCAGCGTTTCATCAAGGAGATCTCAACCTAGCTATCGAGGAGGCTACGCGCGGGCTTGAGCTTCAGGGCATAAAGGACCGACCCTCCTTGGATCGCGCCGAGTTGCTTTGCTGGCTCGCGGAGGCGCAAGAAGCACGTGGACTTGCCAAGACAGCACTAACGCTGCTGTCGCAGGCAGAGCAGGTCGTGGCAGCAGTGCGCACTCACAAGAGTGATCGGGCGACCTTGCTCAAGGTCAGGATATCTCGTCTCTGTGGAGTGTCGTATACCCGGCTATGCGATTGGCCGAACGCCGCGCGTAGGTTTGAGGATAGCCTATCGGCTGTCGGTACGGACATCGCCCATCGGACGACCGAATATGTGGAGCACATTGCGTTCGTTGAGCGTGACTTGTGCCGGATGTTTACCAAGTTGGGAGACTCTGGTCAGGCACGCCTTCATCGTGCTCGCAGCTACGAACTGCGAAGCCAGTTGATCGGACACACACGGCGGGCAGTGGCACAGTTTGCCGTTCATCGGACTGATATCGAGCGCTTGCAGGCCGTAGACACTACGGCGATCACTTGGGATGCGTTATATGATGCATTGGATGTCTATCGACAGATTGGTGATGAACTGAACCAAGCGCGTATCTTCTTGCGCTTGGCGCGTCTTAACCGCGCTGAGCGTCGCGGCCGTGCCGCCCAAGACTGGGCAGAGCAGGCGCTCGCCATCGCCACTCGTCTTCGCCTCAACCTATATATTGCCATTGCACTACGATCGCGAGGCCGTGCCCTTGAAGAGCGTAGTCAGGCTCCAGAGCTTGACTACATTACGCGACTGGATTTGTTGCATCGTGCACAGCAAGACATCGAGAGTAGCCTACTCCTCTTGAATGATCTTGAAGATCGTTATGAGGTGGCCTTGTCGAAACGAGCACTTGCGACCGTGCTAGCGTACCGAGCTTGGGTAGAGAGGCACCACCAAGAAGTTTATGAGTATCTCCGCAAAGAAGCACGGGAATTGCTCGAGAGCGCCAAGCATGAATTCTCGGATTTCGGCACGAAGCTAGAGCTTGAAGATATCGAAGTACTACTAACGCGACTGGACGAGGGGTTGAGAGCTGAACTAGAGCATCCTGCCGCTAGCGTGCTTCCCGGCACCTAAGGGGAACAGATGCGAGCATATGTCCTAATCACGACAGAGATTGGCGAGGCACGTCGGGTTCAGCGCGAAGTGAGCGAGTCGGACCTCAGGCCAAGCGTGGAGCTTATTGCCGGAGCATACGATCTGATCGCCAGCGTGGAGGCTGATTCGCTGCGCGCGGTAGGTGAATTCGTGGTCAATGGGATCCATAAGATCGACGGTGTCACGCAAACGATCACGTTGTTAAGTCTCGACGAGACTTCGCCAGTGTGATCGGCTTAATTGCTTATGTGGGCGAGCTTGTAGACACTTCGACTTTTCGAAGCCGTGACGTCGTGCATGTCCAAGAGCGTCTGATATCCGTCGGCCGTGTATTGGTGCCGCGATCTGTGTGATAGATCAATTCTATGGTCAGTGCGGCCTGCGGCAGGGCACCACGAGGTGGCCCGCCATCGCCCAGTCGACGCCGCGAAGCAGCCAGGCATAGTAGCCGGAACGCGCCACATCCGGGAGGCGACACAACATCGTGATTGAGTAGCTGGCCCGGTGTGCGTGGATGAACCAATACTGGCTCACAGCGTCCCCTTCGCGAACTAGGCCGCGGCTTGTTCCAGGATCTCCTTCTCCCATTACAACAGCCGATTCTCACGTCGCATCCGGACGAGTTCCGCACGCTCATCGGCGCCGATGGACTCCTTCCTCGTCAGGGATACCATCCCCTATTCCTCAGGTGTCTACCAAACCGGGGCAAGTCCACAACAGCCCACAACTCGATCCGGGTGACCGGAGGGCCACTGGGTCGCCTCCATGGATGGCACCATCACGACACAGGCTATTTACGTGCTCCCAGACGGCCAGCCGGAGCCACTGGGGAGTACCGATGCTGCCATCATTGCCGCTCTTGGTAATCTTGACCTCGACACCTTAGGGCGTCGTCTATCAGTCGCTCACTAGCTGCTCGATGGCTCGCTCTCGGTCTCGCGCGCTTAGCTGCGTATAGATCGCCGTCGTCTCGACGGAGTCATTGCCCATCAGCGCGGCGGCTATCACGAGGTCAACGCCGGCATCGAGCGCACTCTTCCCGAACGTGTGCTGCAGCATGTGCCGAGAAATACTAGAGCGGCTTGCATCGTGCCATCGCGGCTGGACTGGACTCGATCACCTCCGACGATGCCCACGGCTGGTTCGCTGGCTGTGGCTATGTTTCGCATGCTAGGCAACTACTATGAGAACCGCTCTATACCCCTGCGTTCCTCGCTTGGCCACGTGTTCCTTCCTATGTATAAGGAACGAAGATACGGTGCTACGGGTGGGTGGCGGGCATCGCGTTCTCAATTTCGGTCATTGTGTATGGCCAAGGAGCCTCACGGGTTCGATAGGCGGTGCTCTTTGATCGCCCTGTAGAGCGTCGCCCGCGAGACCCCGAGCATCTGACAGATGTCGTTGATCGAGTGCGTACCGTCTTCGTAGAGGGAGCGCGCCATCGCTAGCTGCCGCGGTGATGCGAGCTTCTTTGGTCGTCCACCCTGCCGTCCACGCGCCCGTGCCGCTGCCAATCCGGCTCGCGTGCGCTCACGGATCAGTTCCCGTTCGAATTCGGCTAGCGCACCGAAGATGTGAAACACTAGCTTGCCCCCACTGGTCGTCGTATCGATTTGCTCCGAGAGGCTCCGGAAGCCAATTTCCCGCTCCGCCAGAGCATTGAGGAGTTCGATGAGGTTCGTGAGCGAGCGCCCCAGCCGGTCGAGCCGCCAGACGACGAGGGTGTCGCCCGGCCGGCAGAACCCAAGAGCTTCCCCGAGACCTGGCCGCTCGACCTTTGCCCCACTCATCGTGTCAGTGAAGATCTTCTCGCAACCCGCGGCCGAGAGCGCATCACGTTGTAGTGACAGGTCTTGATCATCGGTCGAGACTCGTGCATAACCAACTAGCATTTCACCATCGTCTCAAAAGTCAGCATCGAATGCAAGTAGTGAAACGTAGATTTAGAGACGATTAATGAGACGGCAACGATGGCGTCGTGATGCGGAAATGACTGTCAACGACGATGGGTCATTTAGTCGTCTCATAAACGACCGTTTATGAGACACCAGCAACCTGTGGGACTCGGATTTGCACGATCAGAACCGATGTGCTATACGTACACCTGACAGTTGTTTCGGATCTTGTGCGTCCGAGAACTGCCACATGACGGAGGCGATCTGTGAACTATCTGGACTTGCTCGCCGCCGAGATTCAACGCACCGCGCACCCGGAATCGTCACCTCCTGACGAGGATCTCCCCCTCTACCGCCAGTACGCCGTGCTGCTATTGGCTAAGGGCACCGAGGTCACGGCGGAGGACGTTCACAATGCGTGGGTAGCTTGGGCGAGTGAACACGATTCTGACAGCCGCAACCTGGTTCCGTTCAAGGAACTGTCGCTCTCGGTACAGCGCTGGGACGACGCCTACGTCGATGCAATTCATGTCGTTGCCGGCCGGCTGGGGCTAGACGGGTAGTTAGAGAGGGTTCGTCAATGTCATATGGATTCCGTGCGGTCGTCCGGAAGAAGATCTGTATCAGCTTCGATTGGCACAACGACCGGAACTATCGCAACTTGCTGAGTGCTTGGCTGGCCAACGCCAAGAACCCTATTGACTTCGATGACCTGACGCCTGGCGCGATCGACACCAGCGATGTTGGTCGTGTGAAGGCCGTGCTGACGGCTCGCATCCGCGCGGCGACCCATACCCTCGTCCTGGTTGGCGAGCACACCAACGACAAGCATGCTGACAGCGCCAAGATTGGCGATCAGAACTGGATCTGGTGGGAGATCAACCAGAGCAAGGCCGCAAGCAACGGTTTAATCGCGGTCAAGATCAAGAGCAGCAACCTCACCCCGACGCCGCTGTTCGACTCAGGGGCGACGTGGGCCATGTCCTTTACGCAGGACGCAATCCTCAAGGCCATCGACGAAGCCTAGAGGTCTCATTGAGCGGCGCTGAGATTCCCCCGGACAAGCAACTCGACATCCTGCACGATCACTATAAGGAGACCTTCGCACGGGTCGTCCTCATGGAGAGGTCGCGGGATCGCCTATTCCTGTTGGTAATCGTCCTCTTCGCCCTGCTTAGCCTGGAGATTGGCTACCCTGCATCCTTCGAAGGTTCCGTTGGTTCGCTGAGTTTCGCGGGAACAGTGATCGACCTTGACGCGCTGCCGCTGGCCGCACTGCTGAATGCAACCTGGGTACTGGCGCTAGCGGTTGTCCTCGACTACTGCCGCAAGTCGATCTGGGTCTCACGCTCGTACAGGTACGTCCACGAGCTAGAGAAGACTATTTCCCCACAACTCGACGCCGGCGACATGTACCAACGTGAGGGGCACTGGTACGCTAACAACTACCCGATGCTGCTCAACGCCTCGTGGATTGCCTACGTGTTCGTGTTCCCGGTGATTCTTTTCGTCGCGACCATTGGTCTTCTCTCCTGGGAATTGAAGCGGCTCGACTATCCCTGGTTTCACAAAGCGTTCGACGTTGCGATCTCATTCGTCTTACTCGCAGTCTTCGTGCTCTACCAAGTCCAGCCGTACATCGCCCAGAAGATCCGCGACCGGAGAGAGCGGCGCAAAGATCGGACACTGAAGCATCGCAAACGTTCGACCGCCGACTCGTTCCCTTCTGTCCTCGCTTCTCGCCAGGATCGCGCCGATGACCGATAATCAACGCGCGTGATGGGAGGATGGCACCGTGACGACTGCGACAGGAACGATCAACGACTATATGTTCCGGCTGCGCGACCTGGCTGGCTCATCCGGAACAGGAAGCAACTGGCGTCACTGTGCCTCGGCGAAGGCCTGTCGCCAACTACTCATCTTGAGCTTTTCTCCAAATAGGGCGGTCAGGCTACGGACTGACTGCAAGCACGTTGGCCAAGCATACAGATATCTACTTAAATTGTTCCCGTTATCATTAACGATGATTATTCCGAGCACTACTGCCCCGTAGCATAAGGTGCCGCTATAGATGTTCCGACTAATACACCAACCGAAGTGGCAGCCATGATTGGAACAATGAAGAAGAATACAAATAGCACTGTTCCTCCAGTTCCACTATCGTACGACCCCGTAGAACACTCGGCGCAAACGAGCCACTTGCCGATCCATCCTGCAAGCAGCATCTCAAGCGGAACCACTATCAAGGTGCTACAGGAACGCAGGAGGACTCCGCTGATGGCAGCTAGACCAAGCAGCGATCCATAAATCGCAAGGTTTGCCATGCCGCGAGGTTCGATACTTTGTGGCTGTAGCATGATCTGCATTAACGCAACTGTCGCTACAGGTATTAGAAGCCCAGCTACACGAATGAAACAGCCCAATAGAATATCCTCACTTCTCACACACAAGCCGATACCGGATATGGAAGTCATGTTGCACTTTAATAAGCTCTACTCGCATATCCAATCATCACCACATGCCGGTATCTATTCCATTTCAAAGTATAATGATCTCGTTTCATCAACCTGTTTGCAGTACTCGCTCCATCAGAAGTTAGACAGGCATACGTCAGTTCCTCCCAGGCCTCCGCGACAGACGTTTCCGCGGCCACACAATCGATCCATCGCTACACCCGTGGAGCGTTCATATGTGTCCCGTTGAGCCTTGCCTCGTCAACACACACACGATCAAGTCCTCTGATTGGAGGGATTGCGACCTCGCCGATGGCTACGAGTACCAGTCGGCGCCTCATTCGGTGCAGGTCGGCCATGATTGCTGCCAATCGATCGGTCATGACCGCGGTCACGATCACGATCGTGGAACCGGCCGGGATTTGGGCGCTCTCAGCCTGAAGGAAGCCGGGGAAGTCGATCGCGGCAATCGGGCTCAACCGCGCCAGCCCAGTCAAGATGGCGCTTGCCTGGGTCGGATTGCGACTTGCCCGTATGCGGAGTGGCTGATCAGAGCCAACGATCATGCCACTGGCGTACACGCCGACTACCTGCCGTTCCCGCAGCGCATGAATGGCGATCGTGGCAGCAACAGTGATGGCGTTCTCAGCCCGTTCACTATCCAACCCCTCCCAATACGGGTTATGCGTATCCAGATTCAGGAATACGACCTGCTGGACAGACGTCGACGGTTCGAACACTTTGGTCTGGAGCTTCTGTGCTCGTGCGGTAGCAGCCCAGTGGATATGGCGGATTGAGTCCTCAGGACGATAGTCGCGCACCCCGATACTCTGTGACGGGTCAATAATGATGCGGCGCTGGACACGCTGGTCGCCGAAGAGTTGACGCGCAGAGATGTCAAGCTGGTCGAGTGAGATAATGCGTGGATAGACCATGATTGTGTTGCTGTCCTCGATGTGCTGGCTGACGGTGAAGAGACCGAACAGATCACCGGACTGCAACGATATCGGCCCCAGCGTGTAGCAGCCGCGTACCGGGCAGGTAAGATGGAACGTCCAGGTGACCTGTTCGTACCAGCGTATTGCGGTGGTGATGCGGAGAGTCTGTCCTGCGGTACCGACCGCAGAGTGAGTACCCTGTTCAACGATCTGCAGAGCACTCGGTAATTGGTCCTCGATCTTGAGCCAGGCAAGCGGTAGGAGCTTGCGGTTGATGACGTGAATCTGCAAGGTGACCTGCTCGCCAGGGAACACCCGCTCGCTCCGCAGTGTGCGCGCGACGACGACATTGCGGAATATGGCGCGAGACCAGAGCCACCCACCACCAATCGTGAGCAGGGTCAGCAGTCCTATGAGGATCAAGACGCTCTCGCGGAGTACCGCACCGAGTAACGTGATCGCGGCCACACCCCAGAGCCAGCGGCCGCTGAAGACGCGGGACTGCGCGTTTGTCATGGGCAATGGACGATCACTGCAAACACGTTCAGCCCTCTTCCACCGTGCAGCAGAGAGATTCAGCGATCTCATTGAGAATCTGCGCTGTCGTTCGATTACGGAGTCGCGCTGCCGGGGATCGTTGAATGCGATGTGCCAGCACCGGTAACATCACAGTCTGCATGTCATCAAGCATTGCGGCGTCCCTGCCGCGCACAGCCGCGATCGCCTGGGTCGCCCGGAACAGGGCGATCGTGCCGCGCGGGCTGACGCCGAGTTCTATGTCGGCGTGCTCGCGGGTCGCCCGCACCAGCGCTGTGATAGTCGTCCGGAGATCGGGCGCGATCTGGATGTCCCGCACTTGGTCGGCGACAGCGACGAGTTCTTCTGGCGTGACGACCGGTCCAAGCGCTGTCAGTGGATTGCCATGCTGCATGCGCATGAGCATCATCTCTTCATCGTCTGCGCTTGGATAGCCGACGCTCACCCGCAGGAGAAAGCGATCGAGCTGTGCCTCCGGCAGCGGGAAGGTGCCTTCGAGTTCAACGGGATTCTCCGTCGCGAGGACAATAAAGGGACGCGGGAGCGGGAGCGTCTCTCCATCGATCGTGACCGTGCGTTCTTCCATTGCTTCAAGTAAGGCTGATTGTGTGCGTGGTGTCGCACGATTGATTTCGTCCGCCAGAAGCACGTTCGTGAAGATCGGGCCGGGACGGAAGACAAAGTCGCCCAACTTCTGATTGAAGAAGGTCAGTCCAGAGATATCCGAAGGCAACAGGTCAGGGGTGAATTGAATCCGGCTGAATCTGCCGTTGATCGAGCGCGCAATACTGCGTGCCAGTGTTGTCTTGCCAACGCCAGGGACATCCTCCAGAAGGACATGCCCTTCACAGAGTATCGCGACCAGCAAGAGTTCGGTCACGTCGCGTTTGCCAACCATCACGCGCTCGACATTGTTGGTGAGCGCGCCACCAAATATCGCTGCGCTCCGCATCTCAGTGTCGTTCATCTGTCTCCTCGGCGATGTAGAGTCGTTCATCCAGCTACCAGATGCGCCACCAGGGACGATCCTCTGATGCACCATCTGGCACAAGGTCCTCCCACTCTGCACTGTCGCCTTCCAGATGCTCGTCGTAAGCCAGAGCGGGGACCGTGATCTCGTTGGCCCGTAGCACTTGCGCCATCAGGATGTTGTGCTGATCCAGTAACCGAAACGCACGCAGAACTTCTCTGATGGCATCCCGATCACGCTCTGTCCATCGCGGAACAGGCTGTTCGGCATCGCCGAAGTCGTCAACACGGCGTTCGAGATAGACGGCGTAATGCCGGGCATTGATCCTCTCCATACACGCTCCCCGTCTCATCGTTGCTCTGTGCTGCTGATCGTGGTTCCTGGCGCGTGTTCCATCAGCGTCTGCGCTGCACGCTCGGCAATTCGCGCCTCGGCGTCCGTCGCCGGAATACCGCTGTAGCGGGCCTGGCGATAGACATCGGTCAAGGTGTCGATCGCCCGACTCGCTCCCGGCTCGTCGGCAAAACGACCCTGCACGGCCGTTCGATATTGCTCCGCTGTTTCGCTGTGTCGGCGGCGTCGACCGTGCGCTGACCCCCACTGCTGGAGTGCCATATAGCTCTCGCGAATGCGGATGGTATGTCGGAGGCGTTCATCTGCTCTGAGCCGCCCCAACGGATCGTCGGTAATCGACGCTGACCGGCGGCGACCAGGAGAGTGATTCGCGAGGACGTTGCTCCAACTGAAGACCGAGGACCGTTCTTCGTTGACCGGCTGGCTAACGGATGTCAGGTGACGGAACATGCGGCGCATCGCGAAGGCAACGATCGCCAGAAGCAGGATCGCCGCACCACCGTATCTGACAGAATCGGGAAGGCCGGGAAGGTCGCCACTGGGTCGCTGTGCCGGCGGCGGCCGCGGCAGTGGCTGCTCAGTTGAACCTGGGGTCGAGCGCAGCTGGTCGAGCAGCCAGTCGCCGAGCCAGAAGAAGGGGGCCAGGATGATCCTGAGCGCAGCACCAATAAC
>Ga0182747_1003467_pt1 | contig 10575 bp, 7 predicted proteins | sample eDN3rd30CBELigBY_FD_128526 | JGI IMG/M metagenome (GOLD analysis project Ga0182747, IMG submission 128526) | Enriched backyard soil microbial communities from Emeryville, California, USA - eDNA 3rd pass 30_C BE-Lig BY (version 2) (version 2) | ecosystem: Environmental > Terrestrial > Soil >...
GGCGAGGCGGAAGGCACCGTGGTGGAACCAGTCGTCGCCCATCCAGCCGTCGATCATCGGGCTCTCGGGCGCCGCGACCTTCAGCGCCGGGTGCGGATTGAGCAGCGCCATGACGACGGTGAAACCCTCGTAGGACGAGCCGATCATCCCGACGCGGCCGTTCGATTCGGGCAGGTTCTTCTTGTTCACCAGCCAGTCGATCGTGTCCCACGCGTCGGTGGTGTGATCGACCTTGGTCGGGTTGAGCGGGCCGACCGGCGGGCGGTTGACAATATAGTCGCCCTCCGACCCGTATTTGCCGCGGATGTCCTGATAGACGCGGATATAGCCGTCCTTCACAAAAATCTCGTCGGCGAGCGGCAGCGTCGACAGCATGCTGGGGCTGTCCATCCGGTTCGCGCGGCCCTTGGCATTATAGGGCGTGCGCGTCAGCACGATCGGCGCGTTCTTCGCGCCCTTGGGCACGACGATGACGGTGTAGAGTTTGGTGCCGTCGCGCATCGGGATCATCTCGACGCGCTTGTCATAGTCCGCATTCTGCTCGGGAATCACGAATTTGTCGGGGATGTCGCTGGCGACCGGCGCCGATTTCGGCGCCGCGGTCTCGGCCGCGCCGGTGACCGATGCGCTGGTCAGCGCAAAGGCCGACAGAGTGACGAACAGGAACGAGCGGACCATGCGAACCCCCTTATTGTCGATTTGGCAGGCGCGGACCTTGGCCCCGCGGGCGAAGCATTGCAACCTTTGGACGTAACGATCTTGCGCAAAAAAAGACGGAGCGGCGCGCGGCCGCTCCGCCAAAAGCCGGATCGGGAAATCAGGCGGTGGCGGTGGCACGCGGCAGCGCGGCGGCGCCCTTCGCCTCGAGCAGGGCAAACTCCAGTACCACCAGCGCCTGCACCAGCGTGACCGCGATGCCGAGCCAGCTCATCTGCCCGGCGAAGATCGCCAGCACCGCAAGGCTCGCCGCGACCCAGCCGAGATTGCCGACCGCGATCAGCTTCGTAAGCCCCCGGCTCGGCGCCCGCTGCATCGCGACGACCGGCATCGGCACGGCGGCGGCGAGGCAGATCCAGCCCGCCGCGGTCACCACGCCGGCGGGAAGCCCGAGCAGCGCGGCAAGCGTCGCGGCGGCGAGCACGCAGAGCAGGAACATCGCGGTGCAGGTGACCGCGTCGAGGATCAGGATGGTCTTGAGATTGGGATTCGGCATGGGAAGTCTCCTTTCGAACCCGGCCCAACTGAACCCCGGAACGTGGCAAGTCGATTACGCGCGAGGTAATGGAAACCGGAACGGGTCCGGGCTAATCCGGCCGCGAAGGAGAGACGGGATGCAGGTCGCACCGCTCGGCGAGCAACTTCGCGAATGGCGCACGCGCCGCCGGATGAGCCAGATGGACCTCGCGCTCGAAACCGACATGTCGACCCGCCACCTGAGCTTCATCGAGACGGGCCGGTCGAGGCCGAGCGCGGCGATGCTGCAGCGGATCGCCGACCGACTCGAGGTGCCGCACCGCGCGCGCAACGCGCTGCTCCTCGCCGCGGGCTATGCCCCCGATTATCCCGAGCGTCCGCTCGACAGCCCCGAAATGGCCGGGATGAAGGCGATCGTCGAGCATGTGCTGAAGGGGCACGAGCCCTACCCCGCGCTCGCGGTCGACCGGCACTGGAATATGGTCGCGGCGAACGACGCGATCGCGATCCTGATCGAACAGGTCGCCCCCGCCCTGCTCGCGCCGCCCGCCAATGTGCTGCGCATCGCGCTCCATCCCGACGGCCTCGCCCCGCAGATCGTCAATCATGGCGAGTGGCGCGCGCATATCCTGCACCGGCTCGACCTCCAGATCGAGGCGAGCGCCGACAGCGGCCTGATCGCGTTGCGCGAAGAACTCGCGGGCTATGCCGCACAGGCGAACGACAATGACGCCGGCACCGTCAGCAGCATCGCGGTGCCATTGATCCTCGACACGATCGCCGGACGCATCCGCTTCGTCTCGACGGTGACGATCTTCGGGACACCGGTCGACATCACGCTGTCGGAACTCGCGATCGAGGCTTTCTTTCCCGCGGATGCGGAGAGCGCGGCGCTGCTGCGGAGACTGCAGAAATTCTAGATCGCGTCATTGCGAGCGAAGCGAAGCAATCTCCAGCCATCGACCTCGAGCAAGGCCGGTGCCTGGAGATTGCCGCGTCGCTTCGCTCCTCGCAATGACAGGGCTGGGTTTACCGCCGTTTGCCCTGATGGCGGATGTTCCCGGGCCGTCCGCGCTTGCCGACCATGTGCTTGCCCTTCCCGTCCCTCCGCGGCGGGCGTTTCGCCGACCCGCCCTCGGGCGCGTCGGGCAGTTCGAAGCGCAGCGCGCCGCTGACCGGATTGGCTTCCATCAGCCGCAAGTCGAGCCGCTGGCCAACGCTGTAGCTCACCCGCCCATGCTCGCTGTCGAGCGTCCGCGCCGCCTCGTCGTAAAAGAAACGCTCGCTGCCCAAGGTCGACACCGGCACCAGCCCGTCGCCGCCGAGCCCGTCGACGGTCGCGAAAAAGCCGAACGGCTGCACCCCGGTGATCCGCGCCGGCACGATCTCGCCGATCTTGCCCGCCAGATAGGCCGCGACATAGCGGTCGATCGTCTCGCGCTCGGCCTCCATCGCCCGGCGTTCGAGGGCGCTGATCGTCTCGCCGATGCGCGACAGCCCCTTGCGGTCGGCTTCGCCGAGCCCGGTGCGTTCGGGAAGGTTTTTCGGCTTTCCAGCGACTTCGAGGCGATAGCTATCGACGAGTGCGCGGTGGACGATCAGGTCGGCATAGCGACGGATCGGCGAGGTGAAATGCGCGTAGGAGCCAAGCGCGAGGCCGAAATGACCCGCGTTGGCAGGGCCGTAATAGGCCTGCGTCTGACTGCGCAGGATCGCCTGCATGATCTCGGGCAGCCGGTCGTCTTCCGAAAAACCGTCGATCAGGCGGTTGAACACCGCGGGAGTGATGACTTGCCCGAGCGCGAAGCTCTGCTCGAAGCTTTCGAGATAGTCCTTCAAGCTGACGAGCTTCTCGCGGCTCGGCGGCTCGTGGATGCGGTACATGACGGGCGACTTTTTCGCTTCGAGCGCCTTCGCCGCCGCGACGTTCGCCGCGATCATATAATCCTCGATCAATCGGTGCGCGTCGAGCCGCTCGCGCACGCGGATTTCGGCGATGCCGCCCTTATCGTCGAGGATCACCTGCCGCTCGGGCAGGTCGAGGTCGAGCGGCGCCCGCGCGGCGCGCGCCTTCGCGAGCAGCGCCCAGCAACCCCAGAGATTTTGGAGCGACGGAAGGACATCGGCATCCCACCCCTCGTCGGGCGCATCGGCGTCATGGGCGGCCTGCGCGCGCTCATAGGCGATATTCGCGCGCAGCCGCACCAGCGCGCGGGTGAAACGCCATGACGTCACCTTGCCGTGCCGGTCGACGGTGAGATGGCATGCCATCGCCGCGCGGTCCTCGCCCGCCTTCAGCGAGCAGACGCCCGCCGAGAGGGTTTCGGGAAGCATCGGAACGACGCGGTCGGGGAAATAGACGCTGTTGCCGCGCCGCCGCGCCTCGCGGTCGAGCGCGCCGTCGGCGCGCACATAATAGCTGACGTCGGCGATCGCGACGATCGCGCGCCAGCCGCCCTTGTTGCCGGGATCCTCGTCGGGAGCCGCCCAGACCGCATCGTCATGGTCGCGCGCGTCGGCGGGGTCGATCGCGACGATCGGCAGGTCGCGCAAATCCTCGCGCCCGTTGGGGGTCAGCGGCAGCCTCGCCGCGCGTTCGGCCTCGGCGAGCGTCTCCTCGCCGAAGACATGCGGGATTTCGTGCTTGGCGATCGCGATCATGCTCAGCGAGCGCGGCGCGAAGGGATCGCCGATCCGCTCGACCACCCGCGCCTTCGTCGCCGGGCCGCGGCCCGACAGCTCGGCGCGGACGAGGTCGCCGATGTCGGCATCGCCCATATCGGAAACGGCGAAATCGAAGCGCGCACGCTTGTCGGCGGGGCGCAGCCAGGTGATCGGCTTGCCGCCGGGGCCGGTGTCGGCGACGAGGACGCCGATGATCGTCTCCCCGCCCGCCTGCAGCCGCTTCATCGGGTGCGCGACATGGCCGCTGCCGCGCTCTTCGGTGCGCGCGAGGATGCGGTCGCCGAGGCCCAGGGCGCTGCGCCGGCCCTTCTCCATGACGCGAAGGCGCGGCGGCGGGGCCGATCCTTCCCAGCGTTCGGGCACCGCCCAGACGGTATCGCCTTCGACCGCCGCGACGCGCAGCACGGTGACGCGCGGCAGGCCGCCATGCTTGTGGAAGGCACGGCCCGGAGCCAGGTCGACGAGCCCCTCGTCGGTCATGTCCTTGAGCAGCGCCTTCAGCGCGATCTTGTCGGCGCCGCGCAGCGCGAAATGCTTGGCGATCTCGCGCTTGCCGACCGCCGACGAACTGTCTTCGATGAAGCGGAGGACCTGCTCGCGGCTCGGGAGGCCTGCGGGGATCGGCTTGTCGGCTTTGCGCGCGGGTTTCTTGGATGAGGGCATCGCGCCGCAATAGGGGCAAATGCCCGATTAGGCGAGAGCGCGCCGCAGGAAGACCGTGCCGGGCACCGGCGTGTCGTAATAGGGCGCCATCGGCGCAAATCCTTCGGCCCGATAGAGCGCCTGCGCCGCGCCCATCGTCGCCAATGTGTCGAGCCGCATTTCGTGATAGCCGAGCGCCGTGGCTTCGGCGATCAACCGGCTTACGAGCCTTCGGCCGAGCCCCATTCCGCGTCCCGCCGGGGCGACGAACAGCCGCTTCATCTCGCAAGCTCCCGCCTCGGCGAGCGGGCGGCAGGCGACGCAGCCCAGCGCCGCGCCGTCGCCCCCGCGCGCGAGCAACAGCAACCCGCGCGGGGGCGCATAGGCCCCCGGCAGCGCGGCAAGCTCGCCCGCGAAACCCTGATAATCGAGGTCGATGTCGAGCGAAGCGGCATAATCGGCGAACAGGCCCGCGACCGCCGCGACATCCGTCTCCGCCAGCGCCCGGGCGATGAGGACGCCGTCGGCCACGTCGCCCGGACTCAGTAGGTCCGCCCGATCAGCACGCACTCGACCGCCGGCTCGCCGGTGAAGAAGCAGGCGCCGTCGACGGGCGCACCGTCCAGCGGAGTGTTGCGCATCGTCAGCTTGAGCGCCTTCAGCCGCTCGACAATTCCGTCCAGCACCGCGCCGGTCGGGCGCGACCATTGCACCTCGACCCAGCCGACGAACTTGTCGTCGCCCGAGAAATGCGCTGCCAGATCCGTGACATCGCGGCGGATATTGCCATCGAGCCTCGCCTTGGCCTCGGCGTGAAGATTCGCCTGGATATCCCCCAGCATCGCCACGGCGCCCGCGACGAAATCGCCCCTGGCGACGAACGCCGTGGCGAGCTTGCCGCTCTCCTGATAGAGGCGGTCGCGGCGGATCACCGCGACGTTGCCGCCGGCGACGTCGCGCGGGCCGATCTCGACGATGATCGGCGCGCCTTTCTTGACCCAGCCCCAGCGCTTGGTCTGCGCCTTGTTGGCGGTTGCGTCGAGCAGCACGCGCACCGGTTCGCGGAACGCGTCGAGCGCCTTCAGTTCGGCTTCGAGGGCGCGGCAATAGTCGAGGATCGCGGCATCCTCGTCATTGTCGCGCAGCATCGGGACGATGACGATCTGGTGCGGCGCGATGCGCGGCGGGCAGCGCAGCCCGTCGTCGTCGCCATGTGTCATGATGACGCCGCCGATCATCCGGGTCGAGGTGCCCCAGCTCGTCGTATGGCAAAGGCTGTGGCCGCCTTCCTTGTCCTGATAGCGGATGCCCGCCGCCTCGGCGAAGCCGGTGCCGAGATAGTGCGAGGTGCCGGCCTGGAGCGCCTTGCCGTCCTGCATCATCGCCTCGATCGAATACGTCGCGACGGCGCCCGGAAAGCGCTCATGCTCGGGCTTCTCGCCCGCGATCACCGGCATGGCGAGCACGTCCTCGGCGAAGGCGCGGTACATTTCGAGAGCGCGCAGCGTCTCCGCCATCGCGTCGTCCTTGTCGGCGTGCGCGGTATGGCCTTCCTGCCACAGGAATTCGCTGGTGCGCAGGAACATGCGCGTGCGCATTTCCCAGCGCACGACATTGGCCCACTGGTTGACCTTCAGCGGCAGGTCGCGCCAGCTCTGCACCCAGCGGCTCATCGCCGATCCGATCACCGTTTCCGAGGTCGGACGGACGATGAGGGGCTCCTCGAGCTTCGCCTCGGGATCGGGAACGAGCTTGCCCTTGCCGTCGGCGATCAGCCGATGATGCGTGACGACCGCCATTTCCTTTGCAAAACCATCGACATGGTCGGCTTCCTTTTCAAAGAAGCTCAAGGGAATGAAGAGCGGGAAATAGGCGTTCTGGACCCCCGCATCCTTGATCGCGGCGTCCATCACCGTCTGGATGCGTTCCCAGATGCCATAGCCCCACGGCTTGATGACCATGCAACCGCGCACGCCCGATTCCTCGGCGAGGTCGGCCTCGGCAATGACATCCTGATACCAGGCCGCGAAGTCGGCCTGACGGGTTACGCTGAGCGCATGCTTGATCATCTGTCCTGTTTCTGTGCTGGGGGCGGGAGAGAGCCCCGGATTATTTCTTTTTGGCGAGCTCGGCCTTGAGTTCGGCGATTTCGGCCTTGAGCGCCGCGATTTCGGCGTCCTTCGCCTTGCCGCCCGCCGCACCCGGCATGAAGGCGCCCGCCGCCTGGCTGAATATCTCGAAATTGCGGCGCGTCAGTTCGGCCAGCGGGTTCGAGCCGAGCGCCCCTTCGAACGCCGCGCGGACCTCCTGCTGGTTCTTGCGGAACGCCGCCATCGACGCTTCGAGATACTGCGGCACCGCCGACTGCATCTTGTCGCCGTAAAGGCCGATCAGATGGCGCAGGAAATTGACGGGAAGCAGCGTCTCGCCGCGCGTTTCGGTGTCCATGATGATCTGGGTCAGGACATTGTGGGTGATGTCCTCGCCGCTCTTGGCATCGACGACACGGAAGTCGCGGCCGTCGCGCACCATCGCGCCGAGATCGTCGAGCGTGATGTAGCAGCTGCGTTCGGTGTCGTAGAGCCGCCGGTTGGCGTATTTCTTGATGGTGACGACATCGCCGTCCGCTGCCGTCTTTGCCTTCGCCATGCTGACCCGCGCTCCTTGATTGCCTGCCGTCGCATTAGCACCAAATTATGATGCGTCGCAACATGGCGCGCGCCGCCGTCCCGCTATGGTTCACGGCTTGTTGACCATTCAGGGCTAGCCTCCGCCCGCCGCCGACCGATCCCCCGCGGCACGGAGTTTCACATGACCAAGACGCGCCTTCTTCTGAGCGCCACCCTATTCGCGCTGACCGCTGGCGCCGCGCAGGCGCAGGACGCCCCGCCCTGCCCCGCCGACGATGCCGCGTGCGACGCCGATGCGATCATCGTCACCGGATCGCGCATCGCGCGCCCGCGCTTCGAGACGGTCGAGCCGGCGCTGGTCGTCTCCTCTGACGCGATCGAGATGCGCGGCTTCGATTCGCTCGGCCAGGCGCTCAAGGAGCAGCCCGCTTTCGGCACCCCCGGCGCGACACCGATCGGCGAGCAGTCGCCGCTGGCGCAGGGGCAGAGCTTCGTCAATTTCCTCGGTCTCGGCTCGCAGCGCACCCTCACCCTCGTCGACGGCCGCCGCTTCGTGTCGTCGAACACCGCCTCGATCTTCGGCCCGACGGGCGCGGGGAGCCAGGTCGACCTCAACATCATCCCGACCAAGCTGGTCGACCGCGTCGAAACGATCGCGGTGGGCGGCGCGCCGATCTATGGCGCCGACGCGATCGCGGGGACCGTGAACATCGTCCTCAAGCGCGACTTCGACGGGTTCGAGATCGACGGCCAGGCGGGCGTGTCGAGCCGCGGCGACGCCGCGAGCCAACGCGTCCGCGCGCTCGCGGGCCACAATTTCGCCGATGGCCGCGGCAACGTCACCGTCGCGGGCGAATATAGCCGCGCCGCCGGACTGACCGGCGCCGATCGCGCCTTTTTCGCGCAGGGCGGCTTCTTCGGCACCGCCAGCGATCCCGCCTCGCCCTTTCTGCAAGAGCTTTATGGCGATCGGCGCCTGCCCGCGGTGTCCGAAGCCGGCATCCCGCTCGTCGGCGACGGCATCCCGCTGAGCGTCGAACAGCAGGTCGCGACCTTCGGTTTTCCGGGGCTCCACTTCGGGGTCAGCGACGCGAACGGCAGCCAGCTCCGCTTCGACGCCAACGGCGGGCTGACCGCGATCGATTTCGGCCGCTATGCCGGCGCGCCCGGCACCTTCGGGGTCGATTTCGAGGGCGGCAACGGCTTCAGCGCGGCGCCCTCGACCAACCTGCTTGCCTCGACGCGGCGCTATAGCGGCGTCGCGCTCGCGCGCTACGACCTGTCCGACACGGTGCGCCTGTTCGGCGAAGCCTGGTATGCAAACAGCAAGGGCCGCAATCTGCGCAGCCAGCCGGTGTTCAACACCGGCCTCGCCGGGCCGGGGGGATCGCCCGACGGCAATATCGTCGTCAGCATCGACAACCCCTATCTGTCGCCCGAGGCGCGCGCGGCGATCGTCGCCGCGATCAACGCCAATCCGCTCTCCGATCAGAATTTGGGCGGCTTTCCGCAAAATTATTTCTACCTCGCCCGCGCCAACAGCGATCTCACCACCGGCGAGTCGACCGGCGAGGTCGAGGTGATGCGCTTCGTCGCGGGCCTGTCGGGGGCGTTCGACTTCGCCGCGGGGCGCTGGGACTGGGAGGTCGCGGGCAATGTCGGCCGCTCGAAAACGACGAGCCGCTCGCGCGAGCTTGTGCAGCAGAATTTCCTCAACGCGCTCGATGCGGTTCGCGACGGCAACGATATCGTCTGCCGTCCTGGCGCTGTGAATGCGCCGATCACGACGGTAAGCGCGACCTGCGCGCCGCTCGACCTCTTCGGCACCGGGCAAAGCTCGCAGGCGGCGCTCGACTATGTCACCGCGATCGCGACGCCGGTGTCGCTCAACAAGCAGAAGCAGTTCACCGCATCGCTGACCGGCCCGCTCTTCGCGCTGCCCGGTGGCGATTTCGCGGTCGCCTTCGGTTACGAGCATCGCGCCGAATCGCAGGATTTCGATCCCGGCGCCTTCTTCCATGGCGCCGACGACCCCGATCCGTTGACCGACGCCAATGGCGACGGTGATCCGACGAACGACCGCATCGGCTATGGCCGCGCGACGCCGGTGCTGCCGATCTATGGCAAGTTCAACACCGACGAATTTTCGGCCGAGTTCTTCGCGCCGATTCTCTCGCCAGCGAGCGGCGCGGCGATCGACCTGCTCGAGGTCAAGGGTGCGGCGCGCTACGTCGATCACAGCCTCGCCGGCGGCGACTGGACCTGGACGCTCGGCGGGCGGCTGGGGATCGTCCCCGATCTGGTCGTGCGGGGCAATTTCACCCGCGCGATCCGCGCGCCCGCGATCACCGAGATGTTCAATCCGTCGAGCAGCTATTTCGGCTTCGCCACCGACCCGTGCGACGCCGCGAACCGCGGCAACGGCCCCGACCCCGCGACGCGCCAGGCGAATTGCGCCGCCGACGGTCTGCCCGCCAATTTCCAGTCGCTGTCGAACAGCCGCACCTTCGCGCAGGCGATCGAAGGCAACCCCGACCTCGCGAACGAAAAGGCGAACAGCTGGACGATCGGACTCGTCCTCGAACCGCGCTTCGCGCCGCGGCTGCGCGCGAGCGTCGATTATGTCGACATCCACCTGACGAACGCGATCAGCAACGGCGGCGCGAGCAGCATCGTCGCCAACTGCTACGATTCGTCCGATTTCGCGAACGCGGCCGATTGCGCGCGTTTCACGCGCGGCCCCGACGGACAGCTCAGCTTCGTCGAGGTGCAATATCTGAACCTCGCCGACCAGCGCTACAAGGGCTATCTCGCGGCGCTCGACTATCGCCTGCCGCTCGGCGGCGGCGCGCGCTCGGTCGGGCTCAACCTTTCCTATCAATATATCGACGAGCTCAGCACGCGCGCCGACACCGCGTCGCAGCGGGTGCGGCTCGACGGGATGATCGGCTATGCGAAGCATCAGGCGCTGGCGACGCTCGATTACAGCGCCGCCAATTTCGGGCTATTCGCGCAGGTCAACTATATCGGCAAGGCGCGGATCAACCCGCAGGCCGCGTCGAATTTCTACCCCGACGGGCTCGACCGGGTCTCGGCGATCGCGTTCGTCAACCTCGGCGCCAGCGTCCGCGTCGACGATCGCTTCACGCTCCGCCTCGCGGTCGACAATGTCTTCGACCGGCAGCCGCCCTATCCCTATCCCGCGACGGGCGGCACCACGACCTATTTCAACGGCGTGCTCGGCCGCTATGCGCGGCTGGGGGCGAGCGCGAGCTTTTAGGGTCAGAATCCCTTCATGGCACGTTCGAGGCGTCGAAATGGCGAAGATATCGGGTCTGCGCGGGTGCAGCGGGTAGCATCGCTACCCGCAAGGCCGCGCGGGCCCGAGATCGAAGCCATTTCGGCGTCCCTGCGGGATTTGACC
>Ga0182747_1003469_pt1 | contig 10571 bp, 9 predicted proteins | sample eDN3rd30CBELigBY_FD_128526 | JGI IMG/M metagenome (GOLD analysis project Ga0182747, IMG submission 128526) | Enriched backyard soil microbial communities from Emeryville, California, USA - eDNA 3rd pass 30_C BE-Lig BY (version 2) (version 2) | ecosystem: Environmental > Terrestrial > Soil >...
CAAGGTGGCAAGCGGCAGGACGGCCTTGCCCGCAATTCCCAGGCGATCGCCGAGGAAGTGGTAGAAGGAAACGCCCAGCTTCCTGCAGGTTTTGAGCAAGCCCAGCATCGTGTCACGCGCCATGCGGCCGTCGAAGCTCATGGTGCCGCCGGAGATCTTGCGCTTGGTGACGAAGGTGCGCAGATCGTTCTCCGAGGCATTGGTATGCAGTGGAATCTCGGGATGCTCCAGCACCTTGAGCAATTCGTCCTTGCGTCTCTGCAGGCGCATCAATAGCCGATCCAGTTCGTGATAGCCGGTGCGCATGGCAAAGATGCGGTCAAAACGCCGGCGGAATGCGTCAGGGCAGACGGGAGAGGGCTGTTGCCGGTACGCCTTCAACGCCTTGTAATAGCGCCAGATCAGGTCACGCATCATCTCCACCCGTCGTGCCTGTTCAGGTGTGGCGGGCATGAGCTTCTGCAGCAAGCGTTCGCCATGGACCCAGCAAAGGGCATGATTGCCGACCTGAACTGGCCGGCATCATCAGAGACGATGACCGTATTGCCCAACAAGCCATGATGGCGGATCGAACCCCAGATGCCAGCTTCCCCCAACATCCGGATCAACGGCTTGTCAAAGATGTCGATCCTTTGGCCCACCAGGTGTTTGAGGAACTGCAATTGGTTGACAAACACCTGCGGTGCACCGGTTTCCAGCCGGACAACAAGAGCAGGGTCTGCCTTGCGGCGCTCGAGATGGTCAAAGGCAGCATCATTCAGAACATAGCTTTGGTAGCTGCCGCGCAGCAGCGACAGAAAGTTCAGCCGCGACTTTGTCGATGTCGTGCGGAAGGCGGTAAAATGTTCACCGCCGATCTGCGTCGTGTAGCCATTGCCATGGGCGTGCCGGGCGCCGGTATCATCGACGGTCACATAAGACGCTGACACCAGGCCTGCATGCAGGACGGCAGCATCTTCCTCGACAAAACCCTCCAGGCGGCTGGTCAGCAAACGCACCACCCTTCGTTTGGAGATGTCGACACCGACATAGTTCAGGAGCGTCGTCAGCCGCTCTGTCGTGATCTGGCCCTGAGCGTGCAGCATCAGGCAGAACCGCCGCAGGTTGGGTTTGTAGCCACCGACAATACCTGCCGGCAGCGGCGCAAGAATGGTCTTGCCCGCGGGCGTCACCCAGCATTCGCGCCGGTAATGCACGAGCTCTGCATTGAGGATCAGTTCGCGCACGTAGCAGCTCTTATAGCCTTCGAACCTGGAGCCGGGCGGGACTGGTATCGTCAGGATCTGCTCGCGCGAAACGCGATCCATGTCGCGCTTGGCGCCGCGCGGCTTTTTCTTGCCCTCGGCACCTTCGGGTGGGAAATCCGTAGCTTTGTCCATGCCGGAGGATCGGAACGGCGCTTTGGCGGCAGGTTCTTCAGCCGGGCGATCTCATCGCTCAGGAGTTGGTTCTCGACCTTCAGCCGGGTGTTTTCCAGGCGAAGTGCTGCATTCTCCTCGCGTAAGGCCGCGTTATCGGCGCGAAGGTCCTGGACCTCAGCTGCAAGCGCATCGACCTGAGCAGCCAATCCCGTCACCAGGCGACGCAGCGCATTTCCGCCGCGTGAATCTAGAGGCCCGGCCGGAGGCGAAAAAAGGAGCCTTATGCACAACATCTCAGGAGACCGTCGTTTCTGATTCCTAATCAGAAGCGTCGAAAGAGGGTGCCAAAGCTGTCACCGAATTTGCTCCAGTTACGTACACGAGGTAAAGCGGGGCAAATCGGCGGGCGCTGCAGCAGTCAGAAGCGTAGCAGGCAGGTGCCGTGATAGCATCTTGCCTTGGTCGTACCGGTGAGCTTTGGCCGCCGTGACTTCCCGCCGCACAACAGCCGCCTTGTCATGTACGCCGGTCAGCGACAGGCGAAGCTCACCATCAGCATCGACGGGACGTTGGGCAGCTCGCAAATAAGATGCACCAACTCTACGTTGGGCAATATCGTGGAAGGAAGACGGCCGTCGCGAGCTACATCCCGACTGCCGATTGGATCGTTTCGGACCTTGATTTCAAAGTTCTGATCAGATGTGACGGCCATATGGTGGTGGATTTCGTAGCGGTGCGTTGTCCGCACCAGACCGCGGCACTGACAAGGTCTGAAGGAAATGGCATGGCGGGCGATCCGGGAAAGGCAGTGTGGCGTGTTTCCAGCCCGGATCGTACTCGAACCGCCACTCGCCATTGAAGTTAGCTGGGCGATGAGCAGGGTTTCATAGAAGATCGTCGTCGTCGGTCGTCACCGATAGTCGGGACGTTAGTCGAGATCATCATCTAAGGCGGAAGAAGCTGTTTCGACTGATTTCACAACCTCTAAAATCAGTGCGGTTTGCTCTTGGATGTCGAACAGCATCTGACTCTGAATGTCCGATTAGACTGGGCAGAGGATATTCGTTCTCACCTATTCTAATCCCCATTGTTACACAAAAGGTTCATAGAACTTTCGACTGGCTGTCACATGGGTGCGCTAGCTCTGTCGCATCGCAACTCGGTCAACGATCGACTGAAGACAAGATGGGGCAGCCATGAAGATCAACCGTCGTCAAACCCTCGGATTCCTGGGCGCAACTGCAGCGACCTCGCTCATCCTGCCGCGCCGTCTCATGGCGCAGGGCGCGCGCCGCTCCGTAACGATCGCGGTCCAGAAGATCAGCAACAACAACACGCTCGACAACTGGCACGAGCAGTCGAATGTCGGCGAGCGCATCTTCTACCCCAACTTCTGGGAAGGCCTGATCGGCCGCGACTGGATGGGCAACCAGGGCCCGGTGCCTGAGCTCGCCACGGAATGGAAGCGCATCGATGACAAGACCATCGAATTCAAGCTGCGCCAGGGCGTAAAATTCCACAACGGCGACGAGATGACCGCCGAGGATGTCGCCTTCTCCTTCTCTGACGAGCGCCTTTTTGCCGGAACTGAGCCCGTCGGCGGCACCACGCTCTATGCTGAAAACTTCAAGCCGAACACGGACAAGGAACTGCCCGCGAGCATTCCCGGCACGGCACGTCGCTTGTGGCCCGCACTGCGAGGCGTTGAGGTCGTCGACCGCTACACCGTGCGCTTCCACAACGCCACCCCGGATGTGACGCTGGAAGGCCGCTTCTTTGCAGCTGGTCCGCAGATCACCTCCAAGCGCGCCTGGGACGAGGCCAAGTCCTATGCTGAATGGGCCCGCCAACCCGTCACCACCGGCGCCTACATGGTTGAGGAATACAAGCCCGACGTATCGCTCACGCTCGTTGCTCATGATGAATACTGGGGCGGACGCCCGCCACTCGAGCGCATCCGCTTCGTCGAGGTGCCTGAAGTGGCAAGCCGGGTGAATGGCCTTCTTTCCGGTGAGTACGATTTCGCCTGCGACCTTCCGCCCGATCAGATTGGCGCCATAGCCAATACGCAGGGCCTCGAAGTCCAGTCGTCGACGATCTGGAACCATAGGGTCATGGTCTTCAACACTCAAAACGAAACTGTAGCCAACCCGCTGGTCCGCCGCGCCATGACCCATGCAATTGACCGTCAGGCGATCGTTGAGGCGCTCTGGGCCGGCGAGACCGTAGTGCCGAAGGGCCTGCAGTTTGACAGCTACGGTGCCAGCAACATGCTGATCGAGGACTGGAACGTGCCGGAATACAACCCCGAACTTGCTCGCGGTCTGCTTCGTCAAGCCGGCTACAAGGGCGACCCGATCCCCTATGTGCTGCTCAACAACTACTACACCAACCAGACTGCCACAGGACAGGTGGTCACCGAAATGTGGCAGCAGGCCGGGCTCAATGTCGAGATCCAGATGAAGGAGAACTGGTCGCAGATCTTTGCTGAAACCGGTCGCGGCGTGCGTGACTGGTCGGCATCGAACCTGATCAACGACCCCGTCACCCCGATGGTGAACCAGTTTGGCCCGAACGGTCAGGCACAACAGAACAGGGAATACGCCAACCAGGAGCTGAACCAGCTCTCCGTCGTGCTCGAAACCTCTACCGATCACGAGACCCGGCGCAAGGCCTTCCGCCGCATGCTGGAAATCGCCGAGCGTGAGGATCCCCTCTACACGCTGCTGCACCAGAACGCCGTCTTCACCGGCATGAAGTCGGAGCTGAACTGGAAGGCTGCTCCCGCCTTCGCAATGGATTTCCGTGGAGACAACTGGAACGCGTGACCTTCAGGGGCCGGGCGTAAAGCCTGCCCCAAGCGATTCTGAACATGGAGAACTGGCTATGTCTCTCATCTCGATCAAGGACCTGCGCGTCTCGTTCGACGGAGTACAGGTGCTGCATGGTATCAATCTCCAGGTTGGCAAAGGAGAGTCGATCGGCCTGGTCGGCGAAAGCGGCTGCGGGAAGTCCGTCACCTGGCTTGCGGCCCTGGGCCTTCTGCCGCAACGGGCGCAGTTTAGCGGATCGGTAACGCTCGAAGGCAGGGAGCTGGTCAATGCTTCGCGGGGTGAGCTTGAGCAGGTGCGTGGCGGCCGCATCGCCATGATCTTCCAGGATCCATCATCCTCACTGAACCCGGTCCAAAGGGTGGGCAAGCAGCTGGATGAAAGCCTCCGCCTTCATCGCGGCCTCAGCGGTGCCACAGCCCGGGCTGAAGCGATACGCTTGCTGGACCTGGTGGGCATTCCTTCCGCCAAAACCCGCATCGACCTCTATCCGCATGAGTTTTCGGGGGGACAATGCCAGCGCATCATGATTGCGATGGCGCTGGCCGGCGAGCCCGACCTGCTGATCGCTGATGAACCGACCACCGCGCTCGACGCGACGATCCAGGCCCAGATCCTCGATCTTCTGGCCACAATCCGCCATGAAACCGGCATGGCCATGGTGTTCATCAGCCATGACCTCGGAGCGGTTTCCGCGGTCTGCGACCGTGCGGCTGTCATGTATGCGGGGCGTGTCGTCGAGCAGAACCACATCGGCGAATTGTTCGACAACCCGCGGCACCCCTATACGGTCGGCCTGTTCGAGGCCATACCTGAGCTGCAGGGTCCCCGCAGGCGTCTCCAGCCAATCAACGGCACGGTTCCCAATCCACGCCACTTGCCCCGTGGCTGCGCTTTCTCACCGCGTTGTGCCCATGCCAGTGATTTCTGCCGTTCCGCGCAGCCGGCGCTTCTCCTGCAACCAGACGGTGGCCAGGTTGCCTGCTTCCACCCGGTACGGGAGAGTGCCCTTACCCCCCGCCGCACCTTTTCTCCAGCAAGCGCAGAGCTGGCAGCCTGATGTCTGTTCTTCTGCAAGCGTCAGGTCTCTGCCAGCAGTACACAACAGGCAAGACGCTGTTCAAGCATCCGACAGTCGTTCGGGCAGTCGACAGCATCGATCTCGAAATCCGAGAAGGAGAAATTGTCGGCATTGTCGGGGAATCCGGGTCAGGGAAGTCGACCCTTGGAAGGATGCTCCTCGGCATTGAACCGCCATACAGGGGCGAACTGACCTGGAGGGGTGCGCCCATGCCAGCCCCCGGTACACCTGAGTGGCGCAGGCTGCGCCGGGAAATGCAGCTCATTTTCCAAGATCCGCTTGCAGCCCTCGACCGCCGTATGACCATCGCCGACCAGATTGGTGAACCATTCGAGATTCATGGCCTTGTACCGCGTGAGGCCATCAGGGACAGGGTGTCGGAACTCATGGGCAAAGTTGGTCTGAGGCCCGACCAGGCCGGGCGCTACCCGCACGAACTTTCCGGAGGGCAACGTCAGCGGGTGGTGATAGCCCGGGCGCTGGCCATGGCGCCGAAATTCCTCGTTTGCGACGAGCCTGTTTCAGCGCTGGACGTATCGATCCAGGCGCAGGTGGTGAACCTCCTCTATGATCTCCAGCTGGAGGAAGGCCTGACAATGGTCTTCATCAGCCACGACCTGAAGGTCGTGCGGAACCTCTGTGACCGGGTCGTGGTGATGTATCTCGGTCGTATCGTTGAAGAAGGACCCGCCGACGAGATCTTCGCCAATCCGCGCCATCCGTATACGCAGGCATTGGTTTCGTCCGTGCCGAGCGCGGGCAGGGGACATGCCAAGCGCATCCTGCTGCAGGGCGACCCCCCCAATCCGGCGTCGCGGCCCTCCGGCTGCGCCTTCCATCCCCGCTGCCATCTTGCAGATGCGGCGTGCAAGGCCAGGGCGCCAGCCCTGATCCGAGATGGGCATCGCCTGGCCGCCTGCCTGAAACTTCGAGCAGCACCCAATCAGGATCAGGTCCGGGAAATCCATGCTTAGGCACATCCTGTCACGTCTCGTCCGTTCTTTCCTGACACTCATGCTGGTCATGACCTTCGCCTTCCTGGTCTTGCGCCTGTCTGGCGACCCCGCACTCATCCTGCTTGGCCCCGATGCACCACAGGACGCCATCAACGCGTTTCGCGAACGCTGGGGCCTCAACGATCCGATCTGGAAGCAGTATCTCGCCTATCTTGTCCAGCTGCTAACCCTCGACTTCGGCGTATCGATGCGCGACCAGGTGCCGGCGCTTGACCTCGTCCTGTCGCGCATTCCCGCAACACTGGCGATCACGCTTCCCGCGCTCCTGCTCAAGGTTGGGCTTGGCATTCCGGCAGGAGTCTATGCAGCCTTGCACAGGCAGTCGATTGCCGATCGTGGGGTCATTACTCTGTCGATCCTGGGTTTCACGGTGCCCTCCTTCGTGCTCGGGCTTCTCCTTGTGCTGGTCTTTGCCGTGCAACTCGGCTGGCTTCCCTCCGGCGGGCAGGAAGGGGTGGAGCATGCGCTTCTGCCGATATTAACGCTTTCGGTCGGCGGGATCGGCATCATGGCGCGCTTTGCCCGATCAGCCATGATCGAGGTTCTTGGTCAGCCCTATATCCGCACTGCCATGGCCAAGGGATTGAGCTGGCGCAGCGTCGTCTGGAAACATGCACTCCCCAATGCCGCCGTGCCGATCGTCACGCTGCTCGGTTTCATGATCGGCTCGCTCATCGCTGGCGCAGCGGTGGTGGAGAGCATCTTCTCCTGGCCCGGCGTCGGCAGGCTGATTGTCACAGCTGTCGCCAACCGTGACCTTGCCGTTGTTCAGGCCCTCCTTCTCGTCATCGCAAGCTCCATGATTGTCGCGAATTTCCTGGTCGATCTGGCTTATGGGCTGCTCGATCCAAGGCTGCGCTCCAGGCGCGCCGCTCACTGAGGATTTGAAGGTCATGACTTCTGTTGAAGCCACACTCGAAAGTTCGGCGAAGCGCAGCCTTCTGTCCCGCCTGCGCCTGAACCTACCCTTCCTGATATGGGTGTCGCTGCTCTGGCTCATCGCCATGCTGCTGGTCGCTGTCTTTGCCGACCAGATGCGCCCCTACGCGATCACGAAGATGGATCTCAGTGCAAGGATGGCCGCTCCAGGCACGCCCGGACACTTGCTTGGAACCGACGATCTCGGGCGCGACGTGCTTTCGCGGCTCATGCAGTCCATCCGGGTCTCGCTTGTCATCGCATTTGGCGCGACACTCCTGTCGGCAGTCGTCGGCACCGGCCTCGGCTTCCTTGCCGCGCAGTTCCGCGGATGGGTCGAGGGAGCCGTGATGGCGCTGGCCGACTTCCAGGCCGCGCTGCCGTTCCTGATCATGTCGCTGGCCGTGCTCGCCTTCTTCGGCAACTCGATGGTTCTGCTGGTCTGCCTCATGGGCTTCTACGGCTGGGAACGCTACGCACGCATTGCCCGTGGCCTTGCCATCTCCGCCTCGGCGCAGGGCTATGCCGGAGCCGTGGTGCAGCTGGGAGCAACGCCCGCGCGCGTTTACCTCCGTCATATCCTGCCGAACGTGGTCTCCACCCTGATCGTTTCGATGACCCTTACATTTCCTGAAATCATCCTGATGGAATCCGGTCTGAGTTTTCTTGGCCTCGGTGTCCAGCCTCCCCAGAGTTCACTGGGCAACATGGTGGGCTTTGGACGCGAATATCTCACGCAGGCTCCATGGATCATGCTCGCACCATCCTTCGTCATCGTCATGACCACTCTTTCAATTTCGCTGCTGGGCGACTGGCTGCGCGACCGCCTCGATCCAACCCTTCGCTAAACCTGGGAAAGAACAGCATGTCCCGCATCATGGCGCACCGCGGTGCGCGCAACCTCTGGGCTGAGAATTCGCTTCTTGGCTTCCGCAAGATCCTCGAGCATGGCTTCGAAGCCGTTGAATTCGACGTTCATCTGACCGATGCCGGCGAACTGGTCGTCATCCACGACGCCACACTGGAGCGTACGACCGATGGCACTGGCCCGGTGCGCAATCTGAGGCCTGAAGACCGTCGGCGACTGCGTCTTCGTGGTCCGGATGGCCAATTGATCGATGAATGCCCGCCGACACTCGAGGACGTACTTGCGGTCATCGCAACCGATCCCGCGATTGAACCGTGGGTCGAGTTGAAGTCGGATCCCGATGGCCGACCCTACGAAGGAATGGTCGAAAAGGCGGCCGCGGCGATCCGCGCCGCGGGTCTCGCCAATCGATCGGCGCTGCACAGCTTCGACATCGACGTTGTAGCCGAGGTTCGGGATGTCGCGCCTGAAATGCGCCGCCTCGTCTCCGTTCACGCGCCGTCCGCAGAAAAGCATGGCGGCCTTGCTGCCCTCATCGAAAAGGTCCGCGGGCTCGTTGACATTCTTGGTGTCCATCACGCGTTGTTGGAGGCGGAGTTCGACCTCATCGCCAGTGAATGGGGCGTTGAAAACTGCTCGGTCTGGACGATCAACACGACCGAACTCATGCAGAAGTGGATCAAGGTCGGACCTGCCTTTCTTGTCTCCGACGATCCGGTCACGCTCAAGTCCCTGCTGCGCCAGGACGCAACGGCGGCATGAACAGGATCAAGGCTTTATTGTTTGACTGTGACGGGGTCCTGCTCGACAGCGAACCTCTTGGATGCCGTGCTCTGGCGGAGGCAGTGACCGCCGCTGGACGGCCCATGACGTTTGCCGAAGCGCGCCAGGTTTTCTCTGGCTGTGCGGCTGAGGACAGCCGTGCCTGGATGGCCCGTGAGGGTCTTGAGGCTGCGGAAGTCTTCGCTGAGAGCGACGAGATCCTCTTTCGCATGTTCGCCTCTTCGATCCCGCTCATTCCGGGCATTGAAGCCGTCCTCAGGGACTTCCCGCTCAAGATGGCGATCTGCTCGAATGCGTCGCATCGCAGGCTCGCGGTTTCCGTCTGCCGCACGACGATTGCTTCGCGCTTTGGCCCTCACATCTATTCGGCGGACCACGTTGAAAAGCCGAAGCCTGCACCGGACCTGGCGCTGCATGCCTGCCGCCAGCTGGGAGTGGCGCCGCACGAAGCCTTGTTCATCGATGACAACGTCCACGGCATCCACTGCGCCAAGGCTGCGGGCTGCCTTGCCGTCGGCTTCGTTGGTCCTTCAGACGACAGGCCCGGACACGACCGGGCTCTATGGGAGGCCGGTGCGGACCATGTGGCTCACGGCATGGCCGAGTTTCACAACCTTCTAAAAACTCTCACAAGCAAAATTCTAGAGGATGCATAGTCACCATGAATGATCTTCCATTGCTCGGCGCAGCCATGACGGTTGCAGAACTTGAACAGATGCAGGACTTCATCCTGAATGAACACCGTGACCTGGAGCTGCAGGACTTCTGCGTCCAGGGAGCGCTCGACAGGGACTGGAGGCCCGCAGCCGAACGGGCGCGGGTGCTCTTGTCCGGTTACCGAGGCCGGCTTGGTATCCATGGCCCATTCTGGGGCCTTCATATTGCCAGTTCGGACGCTGAGATCCGCAAGGTCGTAAGACGCCGGATGATGCAGGGTCTTGATGTCTGCGAGTTCCTTGGCGCGAGCCAGATGGTGATCCACTCGCCTTACACCTCCTGGGACTACAACAACCTCGACAATGCGCCGGACCGCCTGTCCTATCAGTCGGTGCTCGATTTTGCCCACGCCACGCTCGATGAAGTCGTTTACCGGGCAGAACAGATTGGGGTGACGATGGTGGTCGAGAACATCATGGACAAGGATCCCGACATCCGGCGTATCCTCGTGGATGCGTTCAGCACGCCTGCAATGGCTGTCTCGGTGGATACGGGCCATGCCCACTATGCCTGCGGCTCCACGGGCGCGCCACCGGTCGACTATTTCATCCGTCGCGCGGGTAATTCCCTGCAACACGTCCATCTGCAGGATGCCGACGGCTATGCGGACAGACATTGGGCGCTCGGCGAAGGCACCATAAGCTGGCACGCCGTTTTCCGCGCCATCGGCGAACTCACCTCTCAGCCGCGCCTGATCCTCGAACTGCGCGATAAGAGCGGCATCCTTCCCTCTGTCGCATGGTTGCGCGCCCGGCATCTGGCTCGTTGAGCCTCGCTATCCCACCCGCATAAGCCTCCTGGCGGTCTTGTTGCTTGTCGCCAAAGCACCTGGAATGGTATCCCGGTTGTCATCGGTCTCGGTCAGCACGATGCAACTGATCCTGTCAATATGCATAGCAAGTTCCGCGTTCTGAAGGTTGTGTTGCAACGTTTTGAATACCGTTTTTGTGGCAAGGAGAGCTTCTGATCTTTCGGAGGATTGAATGTTCAAGGGCC
>Ga0182747_1003471_pt1 | contig 10567 bp, 7 predicted proteins | sample eDN3rd30CBELigBY_FD_128526 | JGI IMG/M metagenome (GOLD analysis project Ga0182747, IMG submission 128526) | Enriched backyard soil microbial communities from Emeryville, California, USA - eDNA 3rd pass 30_C BE-Lig BY (version 2) (version 2) | ecosystem: Environmental > Terrestrial > Soil >...
CAAGAGCCAACCCGAAGGCCGGCTTCTCATCCTGCAAGTAGTATCGACCTTCCCGAAACAGAGGGTCGGCATAGATGGCACGCCGTCCGACCGCATTGAAGGCGATTCCTTGTGCACTCAATCGAGGACCAGAGGCCAGGAGCACGGCCGCTCCCACCCGATCAGGAAACCGGACTGCCCAATTCAGAACCTGCATTCCCCCGAGGCTTCCCCCGATAATCGCCAGCACTTTATCAATACCCAAGGCATCCAGTAACGCATTGTGTACGGTGACGATGTCCTGAATTGTGATGAACGGGAAGTCGGGACCGTACGGTTCGCCAGTGGCGGGATCGACGGAACTTGGTCCGGTTGTGCCTCGGCAGCCTCCCAGCACATTTGCACAGACGACGTAATATTTGCTGGTGTCGATGGCCTTGCCCGGACCAACAAAACCATCCCACCAACCGGGCTTGCGATCCTCTGGTGTATAACGTCCGGCGACGTGCGAGTCACCTGTCAGTGCATGACAGATGTAAACGACATTGTCTTTTCGAGGAGAGAGCGTGCCGTATGTCTCGTAGGCGACCGTGACCGGCCCAATCTTTCCTCCCCCTTCCAGTTCAAGGACATGCGGCGGTTCGAACAGAGTGACGTACTGTCTCTGTACGAATCCCGGCTCGGGGAGAGTCTGATCCTGGATTGTTTCCAGTTGTGTCACCATCTGGCTCAACGAATTGAAAGATCACAAAAAACGGGAATGAACGATGTCACCATCTTTAACGAGTCACTTCAAGTGAAGTCTCTCTTCCAGAATAAACCGCAGGGCCAGTTACTTCAAACGAAGCTTCTCTCTGGCGAACAGCAGGGCCTCTCGAAGTCGGTCAATATCTTCGAGGGTATTGTAGACTCCGAAGCTCGCCCGCAATGTGGCCGGCTTCTGCAACCAGGCATGGAGCGGCATCGTACAATGATGGCCGTGACGAACGAAAACGCCACGGCGGTCCAACAGTTGAGCGAGGTCTTCCGGATGAGCCCGATCCATTGAGAAACTCAGAATCGCCCCACGTCGCTCAACCGGCGGCCCGTAAATCATCACTCCCGGAACTTCATGCAACTGGTGCCAGGCGTACCGTGTCAGTTCCTGTTCGTAAGCATGAATGGCGTCGAAGCCAATGTCGTTGAGGAAGGCAATGGCGGTCTTCAGGGCGATGGCCTGTACGATGGGAATGGTCCCTGCTTCAAACTTTGCCGGAAGCGACGCCCAACTGGAATCCTGCAATTGAACCCGTTCAATCATATGCCCGCCGAATATGAACGGGTCCATTCGATTGAGTAATTCCCGCTTCCCGTACAGCACGCCGACGCCGGTCGGTCCGTACAATTTATGACCGGAGAGAGCAAGGAAATCGATCCCTTCATCCACGACGTTGACATGACCATGCGGGACACTTTGAGCACCATCGACAACCACAATCGCACCGACCGCGTGGGCTCGCTCGGAAAGAAGTTTGATCGGGTTGATCGTGCCTAAGACGTTCGACATCCCGGTCACCGCCACAATGCGGGTCTTCACAGATAGGAAGGAATCGAGCCGGGACAAATCCAGTTCACCACTCTCGGTCAGTGGCAGATATTTGACGGTGGCCCCGGTCTGCTTGGCGACCTGTTGCCAGGGAACGAGGTTGGCATGGTGTTCCATAAGATTGAGGAGAATCTCGTCACCCGGTTTGAGGTGACGGCGTCCCCAACCGAACGCCACCATGTTCAAGGCGAGCGTTGTTCCACTGGTGAAGATGATTTCGTCATCCCGTTCCGCGCCGAGGAGGACCTTCAGCGCGTCGCGGCTTGCTTCCAGTTCGTCGTCGATCTGTGCGCCGAATCGATAGACTCCCCGATAGGCGTTGGCGTAATGAGTTTCATACACCTGCCGTTCTGCATCGATCACCACTTGCGGCTTCTGCGCGGACGCGGCGGTGTCGAGATAGGTGACCGGAACTCCTTTTACCAGAGTCTGGTCGAAAATCGGGAAGTGCTTGCGAACCTGAATGGGGTCAAACATGACTCACTCATTATTCCGTCAAGGTGTGATTAGAGCAAGTTGCTCTCGCCCGGGCCCGCGCAGCGCGCGTTTCGACTGATGAAACGCGGTCCGCCGCGTGGCGGTACGTGGATAGTAAGGTGTTAATCCACTCTCGCCTGATCGATCTGAACCTGTGCGGTCAGGGCGAAGTCTCGAATACGTGTGACCATGCCGAACAGGCCGTTGCGTCGTTGTGAACTGAGATGCCGATCCAGCTCGAGCTTGCGGAAAATCCCTTCGACATCCGTTTTCAGGATTTCTTCAGGAGTCTTTCCATTATAGATCGTCACCAGTACGGCAATCAGTCCATTGACGATCATGGCGTCACTGTTGGCGATGAACTCGACAACCGGAGGAGAGACCGATTGATTCAGTTCCGCCACGATCCAGACATTGCTCTGGCAGCCGTGAACCCGATTTTCTTCCGTTTTGAATTCATCAGGAAGTGTGGGAAGTTCAAACCCCAGGTCGATGAGATAATCGCAACGATCCTCCCAATCGCCTAGAAATTCGAACTCTTCGAACAGTTCCTCGATGGTCATGTTGAGTGCGGTCGTCAACCTGCAACCTTTCTGCAACGGGCATCCATTCGGATGCGGCTCAATTCAGACAAATCCATTCAGCAAATGGCATCTCTGTTTATTTTAAGGCCCCATGCCCCGGGATCAAAGAGACCGGGACAAGGAATTAGAGCAGTTTGCTCTACCATGTGCCCGCGCACCGCGCGTTTCAACAGGAATGACGCTGTTCGCCGCGTGGCGGGGGCGGGGAAGTCATTTTGCAAGCGACTCTAGATGGAACAGTCGATATCTCATGTCAAGATGATGTTATTCCACATCATCAACATCATTCTTTGGGGCCTGGTAGAACTGGGATAAATCAAGTCCTCCCCGTTGTTCCTGTTCCAGCAGCAGCATTCGGGATTCGATGCGTTGCAGGCGGAGTTCCAGTTGCGGGGAAATGGCCGATTCCTGAACGGCTGAACGGGATCGGGGAACAACCGGGTACCCCAGTTGCCGCTGCAGTGCCGCGAACAGATAAAGCGGATCTTTTCCGAGATTCGCTCGCGCAATGCGACCTGCGGCACCGTCAAAGAGGATGGGAGCGGAGAAGGTCAGGTTCGGGTCGTTCTGTCGTTTTCTCTGATCTTCCAGATATTGCTGCGATTGGGAATAAACCAGATCGGCGAACTCGACAGTTCCGATCATGCTGCGAATTCGGGCAATCCATCCTTTCCATTCAGGAGGATAAGCGGGATCGTCGGCAATCGCTTTGATTCCTGAGTCGTACCCGAGTTTGTTTCGCGCCAGACACTCAAACTGAAAGATGAATAACGCCGCCGGATTATTCGGTTGCTCCGACAGAAATCGGGCCTGACGTTCGAGGATCCGCAGCGCGATGGAGAAATCGAGTTTCGCCGACTCCTCTTCCGACCGGGAGATAATGAACGATTGAAATGGAGCGAAGTAGTGCTTCAGCCGAGCCATTCCCTGACCAAAGTGTCCTTTGAGTTGCAGTTCTCCAGTCAGGAAATCGATTGCCATCGGCAATCGTGTGGTGGTGAGAATTTCTTCCTTCAACCCTCCGAGGATTTCCTGAACTGGGGTGGAATCAGCCAGTCGTTCCCGAAGCACACGAAAGAAATATGCCTGTTCGACATACTCTTCTCGACTGAGATGCTGACTGGACATATCCCGAATTCCTGAAGCCTGAATCAATGAAAATGGAACCGTTTTCAGTTCGGCTTTAGAGCAGTTTAATATAGAAGAGAAGACTCACGCAAAGGCGCTAAGGCGCAAAGAGTTTTTGTTCTGAGCTTTGCGTGAATTCATCTCTTTTGCTTCAGGGAACCTGGAAAGAAATTTCAGTGGTCGTATCTGACCTTACCTAAGACTGTGTATTGGGTTCAGGTAAGGACCGGTACGACAAGCACTCACAAGCCGCGAAGATCACAAAGAGCGGCGCCATAGTGATCTCTTTGCGCCTTAGCGTGAGTCTCTTCTTCTTGCCCACCATATCACAGCAACGGTGCCGGTTCCGGGATCAGCAGGAAGGGGAAGACCCGTAACGGGCGACCTGCTTCCAGCGCTGTGGGGTATGCCAGTTGAGCGGCACGATCGGCGGCAAATTGCAGTAAAGTGAAGCTCAACCCGCAGAAGAGATCCTGATCGGACTCTGCAGCGACATCGGCAAACACTTCGCCTGCTGATGCAGCGTGACGGCGAACACCGTGAATACTTTCTTCACGCACCTTGATTCCGGCAGCTCCCATTTTGACGAGACCTTTGACGAATAACCCGCACAGGGTGTCGGCACCGGTGGCTCGGAGCAGGCGTTCCCACTCATCGTGAGCTTCCCAGTAGAACCCCATGTTGAAGTAGTCCAGCGCCATCAGGTAGCTGCGGTTTTCCGCCCACTGAGTTTCCTTCAATCCTTTGGGATTGGGAGGACGACGATTGTAGCTGTGTCCGCGCGGATCTCGGTACGGGTGCGGCGTCCCTGAACCGGGGATGTGTGTGTATCTTGGGATCTCGGCAGCCGGGAGCAAGCGGACAAACTTCGCCCCTGGCTGAACATCAGCGAAGATCAATTTGTTCTCACCCTGTTTTGAAGCGGGGGTTTGAACCGGTTTTTCAACTTCCGCTTTTTTACTCGCCATTTGGGCACTTCCACTTTTCTTCAATAGTATCTGATCTTCGGCACGACCTGACCGATCAGATGGCTGACATAAATCTTGCTGGAGTGGAGTAATCACTCCCTATCTCTTTATCTTTTATTGCTTTACCGTTACCGTGATTCCAGATTTGCCCTGCTGAAAGAGGAAGTAAGAATGGCGAAGTGAGCCAAACCCTCGATTCAGGCGCAGACCGGGAACGGCTTTTCCGTCACATTTGTCCTTACGAGACGCCTGGCTCAGCGATCATAAGTTCTTGATATAAAAGAACTCGATTCGGCTCAGGCTCCTGAATCCTTCAGGTGATCTCTCAGCGCAGTATCACAGCGCTCTGGCAGCGAGGCTTCGCCGGGAACTAACCCTGTGACTTTCTATTAGATCAGAGAGGATTGGCAATGTGTAGACCGATTTTTTAGATTTTTACCACGAAGATTCAGCCTGACCGGTAAAACGAGGATCATTCCAGCCAATCGGTTCATGCTGATTCGTCAGACTTTGCGGAAAGACCAAAGTCCCAGACTTCTCGAGAGACACCCTATCAATGAACGCCGATCCCGTTTCTTCCAGTACGCCCGGTTGTCCGACAGTCATCGTGGTTCATCCGCGAGAAAATCGGGCGAAGTGTTCCGTCGAACCACTTCGCGGTCAGCCGGAGTTTGAATTCTGGAAGTTTCCCAACCGGGGATCCCAGTCCATCGACGGATACGTACGCCTGGGAATTGGAGGCCCTCTCCTCACCGCTTCCGACCGGGACAACGGTCTGCTCCTGCTCGATGGAACATGGAGACTGGCCGAAAAAATGGAGAACGATTTCTCGACTCTTCCTGTGCGCAGTCTGCTCGACTGGCAGACGGCTTATCCCCGTGTGTCCAAGGTGTACGCCGATCCGAGTGCCGGACTGGCAACGATTGAAGCCCTGTTTGCCGCACATGCCCAACTCGGAATTATCACAGACACTCTTCTCGACCACTATCGCTGGAAAGAGGAATTTCTGGACAGAAACGCCGAACTCATCCGCCAGTGCGGAACGGCTGGCCTTGAACATCCCCCCGCATGATTCACCCGATCTGGCGTGAATCGTCCCAATCAATATTTCCGGTCAATTCTCCTGAGAAGAGAGCTTGCTCCGGAGTATCGACGGCGGATTCCGGCAATGTGACGATACGAAATGTTGCCCGAGACCCGGGGTGAATTGTTCCCAGAGCCGACAACCCGAGTGCTTTTGCCCCGTTTGCTGTGGCCAGTTGCAGTAACTCGGAGGCGGGGCGATCGGGATGTCGGGAATGCAGAAATCGCAGTTCGTTCCAAATGCTCAGATCGGGGTTGGAAGCACGGCTGTCGGTTCCCAGTGCCACGGGAATTCCACGTGACCGCATCTGTTCCCAGGGGTGTGTTCCAGACTGCATCGCCGCATGGGTTCTCGGGCAATATGCGATAGAAAAATTGGGAGAACTTGCGACGAAATCGAGTTCTTCCGTATCGAACAGATTTCCGTGAGCAATCAGCACGCGCGGGAGTTCTACAAGTCGTCGCAGGTATTGGATGGGGCGGGTTCCGGTTGGAATGACATCGCTACGCCAGAGCCCCAAGGCGGTGAACAGGTCGACAAGTGGTCCGGTGCCGTTTGCCAGAAGTTCCAGTTCTGCGGGAGACTCCGCCAGATGCATTGTGACCGGAACCTGAAAATCACCGGCCAGATCGCACAGTCCGTGAAACAATTTTGGATGCAGTGAATACGGGGCGTGCGGACTGAGCCCGACATTTGGGATCTCCGCGGATCGGGCCTGTTCGAGAAAAGCTTTCGCGGCGTTCAGTTGGTCGTCCACCTGTTCGGCACGAAGCCCCAGAAATTCCCGGAAGAAATGAATGTCTGGACCATTGGACAAGGAGTGTTTCAAGATCCAGTCTGAGGTTGCAATCTCGGCAAGAGCTGTCGTGCCGGTTGACTGGCATTCCTCTAAGCCCCGTCGAATGGCAGCGTCTGCTGTTCCAGTGCGAGTACGTCGGGTGTGGATGACATTCTGAATCCATTGAGAAAAGGAACGCCGCGGCTCCACCGGATGAGTCAGGTCACTGAACTCCAGATGAGTATGCGCATTGATCAACCCGGGAATGACCGCGACATCTCCCAGATCAACGAGTTCGACATTTGTGGCGAATGTATTCTCGACGAATCGCCCGTCAAGGACGGTGAATTGTCCATTTCGAATCGGAGGACCAAGACCGGTGTAAACCCATCGGGCTTGATAACGTGTTTTTGTGAATAATGAATGACGTTCTACCACGCGAGCATCAATCCAAGGCATTTGCCCGTTTAGAGAGAGGCAAATTCTGGGAGGGCGAGGCTCCCGCCGAGCCGCAAACTATGGAAAGCGCTTCTCTTGCTCGCGGCTCAGCAGGAGCTTCGCCCTCCCGGATTGTTTTCAAAAAAACGAAAGCCATGAGCACCGATAGAATTCCTCTTGTAAATATGCCCTGCGCGGGGGCATGACAGGCCAGATTGTCTGATCTTGAACGGGGCGATGAAGAACCACGAATATCACGAGTGATACGAATGAATTGTGATAAATCGTCCCAGTCTCACACAACGGCGAACAAAAACTCTTTGCGCCTTGGCGTCTTTGCGTGAGTCTTCTCTTCCTCAATTCACAGGCTCCGGAACAGTTTTCAACAGGAAGCGTTCGTTAAAGGTTCTCAGTTCAATCGTCTGTTGTTCCAGGTTGACGTTGAGGTGAGAGAATCCTCCGGTTTCGCTCGGCCGATCCCAGTCGATCACGGGCTTTCCGGTCTGTTTATCCAGTCCGATCAGACGGATGCGGTGGAAGTACAGATCGTCGGAATGTTCTGAAACGTCCCCGGCCAGTAACAACAGTGGACTCTTCGAGAAATCCGGCGAAAGGAGTTTCAACGGCCATTTCTGGGAATCGGTACGACGACGGCGGGAAGGTCCGGGCCGACGAGACTGTGTCGGGATTTCATAGTTCCACAATTCTGTTCCTGACCGGTCATATGCGAGGATCGAACCGGTGACGGAATCTCCTTGCAGGTTGAAATAGGTCATTGGTGCGTTCCCGTCATCCAGCAGGACGTAGAACCGGCTGGTGTCGGAGAGAATCTGGAGTGGCGGTTGGTTGTAACGATTGCGGAGATTCAGTTTTCCCAGCAACTGCTGCTTCCCAGAGCAGAGATCGACGAAGAACAACTCCTGCTCATGCGACAGCCAGAATATGGTTTGCGGATCGACATGTTTCAGCCAGATATCAGCGGGAAGGGAATGCGACCAGACCACCGTTCCGTTTGGACTGACACGTTGCAGTTCACTTCCCCCGACTTTTCCATTGCCCTGTGCAGAGCGGCGTTGCAGGGAAATGAAATCCCCGTCGATCACTGTGAATGAACGGCGAAGCAGTTCCAATTGCACTTCGTCATTGATCGTGAGTCCATCGATTTCGCGGCGGATCTCCCGGATATTGGGGCCTTGAATCAAAAACCGGTTCAAGCCTTCGGGATAGACGAAAGCCCGTTCCGGGACATTGGTGTCACGCCACAATTCTTCCCCGGAGAGAGGATCAAGTGCCACCCAATCCCGACAAAGCAAAATCAATGCCCGGTCGGTGGCGGCCGCCAGATACCCGGTTCGCTCATGAACCGCCACATTCTGATGCGAAACCAGAAACTGTGAGAGCGTTTGAAACGGAATGGGGTTCGAAGACGGGATTATGCTGGCCCGACCGAGTGCCGCTCCGTGCAAGTCTGGTGACCAGTCCCAGGCAATCTGACGTGACGTCCAGTCCAACTGATGCAGAACCCCCTGATTCAGAATGAAGGTGTAAGGCCCCTGTCGTCGGGCGGCTGTATGGTCGAAGGTTTTCAGCTTGCGAAGTGGAAACGTTCCCTGCGTCACTCCCGAGAGCCCCTCTTCGACACGTAACCGATGGCGTGAACTGTCGACCTGAAATCCCAGAGAGTCTAACTGGTGATAACCAGACCCGGTCACTGCGACCGTGATTTTTGAACTCTCTTCGGTCGCCAGCCCTAACCGTTCGATCTTCCATTCTCCCTGCCAGAGCGAGGAGTCTGAAACCTGCTCCAGTTGTTTTTGGGAACGGGCGATCCCTTCATTTGCCAGAGTGACCGAGGAGCGTCCTCCAGAGAGTGTGGCCGCTGGTCCTGTCGCCAATTCATTCCAGCACTCCAGCGCATCTTTGTGCCATCCCAGTAAGGACAATTGCTCCGCCTGCAGACGCAGCGCTTCCAGTTTTAATGTCGAATCAAACGCTCCTGCGAGTCGCCGGGTCCGAATGAGACCATCGGAAATGCGTTGCTCCTGAAAATCGGATTGGGCCAGTTCCCATTCCAGTTGTTGTCCCAGTCGATGAAATGAAAGAGCCCGAGCCCAGCGGTCGCGAATGATGCGGTCTTGTGGCAAGCGTTCCAGACGAGCCGAGATTTTCTCATTGAATCGAGCCTGAGCGTCATTGTCGGGCAATGCCAGAAACAGTTTTTGCAATCGTCCGCCGATCCAGCCGTCGATACGAACGGTGCGAGTTCCTTCCGTCACCCGATCGTTGGGAGACGATTGTTCAAAATGATTCAGCAACAATTCCAGCGCCTGCGACCAGTCTCCCCCTTTGAGAAGTTGTTCTGCCACCAGTCGTTGATAACGGGGAATCTGATCAAGTTGCGTCGCGACCTTTTCCAGTTCCTGAAGTGTTTTCCGGGAGTCTGATTCGGTGGCCAGACGCAATGCCAGTCCGTCAAAACGGAGGGCGTTCATTTCCTGTTTCTGTTGCTCTGTTGCTGTGATCTCGGGGCGATTACGGATCTGCTCAAGCAGTGGCAATGCTGATTTCCAGTCTGATGAGGCCAGTTGCTGACGGACGGTATTCAAATCCCGTTTCAACAGAAGCTCAGGATGTGAGCCAACTCCGCCGACTTCGTTGTCGACAGGGAAAGCACACAGGTGCTCGTAGTTCATCGAGATCAACAGGTTCTCGCCAAACGTCAGGTTTCCCAGTGACATTCCGGTTTCAGTCAGTGGAAATGTTTTGTCGAGTTTTCCCTGGGCGAGATCAATCGAGAGCAACTGATTCGCATTGACCGGGAGAAGAAGTCGGTCGTTGATGATGACACCCCGACCACATGGCGGCTGCGAGAGCGAGACACTCCATTCAATTTCACCGATCCCGGAAATCTTGCGGGCGGTCACGCTGTTCGTTCCCACAAGAATCGCCAGATCGTTGAAGTGCCCGGCGAGATACAGCATGGTGCCGTTCGACCGATCGACCTTGGTTTGTTCCCAGAGCATTTTCCCGGTGAACAGATCCAGACAATACAGCAAGGGGTTGGCGGCTCCGAATTCGTCAGGCAATTCCGGCGGAGTCAGTAAGACCCGACCGTTGGCAACGACCGGGACAGTGGCATGCCACCGGCGATTGATCGGTTGAATCGACTGCATGACATAGCGCCCACGATAGCGACGTGCCTGCTCCACGCGAGGAGAATATCGGGTGGTCCAGCGCAGACGCTGTGTCACCTGATCGACCGCGACAACCCAGCCACAACCGGTCGGACAAACGATCACTCCGTCCGCAATGACAGGACGACAGAGCCACTGCATTCGAACAGGTTCCCCTCCCATTGGGCGCCCCGGAGCAGCCAGAGGTTGAGCCCAGCGGGTTTCGCCTGTTTGTGGAGAAAGACAATATAACGTGACTTCCCCATCGGTTTCGCCGAGGACGTAAAGACCCTCCCCGGAGGCAACCGGCGGCCCGAGAAAAAAGGTTCCGGCCAGCGGTCGAGAGAACCGTTCTTCCACCTTCACGCCACCG
>Ga0182747_1003474_pt1 | contig 10565 bp, 7 predicted proteins | sample eDN3rd30CBELigBY_FD_128526 | JGI IMG/M metagenome (GOLD analysis project Ga0182747, IMG submission 128526) | Enriched backyard soil microbial communities from Emeryville, California, USA - eDNA 3rd pass 30_C BE-Lig BY (version 2) (version 2) | ecosystem: Environmental > Terrestrial > Soil >...
AATAACGGAAAATTCTCCGTTTATTTTAATCTCGCTCGCTACTTACTTCTATTATGAGGAATTGTTAATAATTTTTTTGATGTGCTCTTCAATCAATAACCGGAGGAGTTCCGCTTATTTGAATAACCTCATGAAAATTAGCAACATTAGGCGGAGGAATTCACCTTATCACCTCGAAAAGCATGAAGATGAGGGAATTTTCATAAAATAGGCGGAATATCTACCCCTATTTCCCTCAAAACTTGCCCTGTTCTGCAAATAACGGAAAATTCTCCGTTTATTTTAATCTCGCTCGCTAGATATTAACTTTCATTCAAACGTAATCCTATTTAGGGTGACGGTATTTCCAACCAGCACAAAAAAACAGACAAAGAAAAGTCACCTTTTCCTCATCTGCTTTTCTACTATTTATCTCTCCGTCATTTGCTTCCAAACAGAACCTTTTGCTTCCTCGCCTTGCTCGATGCGGGCAATGGCCATTTTCACTTGGAGTTTCACTTCAAATTCTTTGTCAGCTTCCGCTTCGTGCAATGCTGCAAGACACGCGTCTGTTCCTGTTTCAAATAGGTACATTGCCGCGCGCCAGCGAACTAGCTTGTTTTTATCCTTTAATGCTTCAATCATGAAAGGTTCAAATTCAACAAATCCTAAATCGCTCATGCAATCGCCTGCTGTACGGCGAACTGCCGAGCTTTTATCTTTTAATGCACGGGCTAGAAACGGAACAACCGCAACATCTTCAATCATGCCTAAATATACAGTTGCTAGACGACGGATAGACATTTGATCGTCCTCCAACGCTTTTTCAAGCAATGGTAAATCGTCAACCTCCGGATCAGGCAACTGATCTAATAATTGATAGCGTTTTTGCCAATCTTCTGCAGCCAGGTATTGCTCTAATGTCACTTTTTCTCTTTCTAATGTAACTGTGTTTTTTTTGCTTGCCCCTTCAACAATTTGGGCAACGCGTTCTTCTGTATAGGCGGCATTAATTTCTTTAATGATTTCGTTGGCGATTTCTTCTTTCTCGCCGTATCGCACACCAAAATCAACCCATTTACGTTCAAGCAAGTAGTTATCATCGAACTTATCGACTTCAATCGATTGGAAAGCTTGAACAAAACGTTCTCCTGCCGAAACACGATGCTCAACACCAGAATCGAACACTTTGACTTGCAGCGGGAGACCTCTGAACATTTGCACGTGAACAAAAACTTCTCCAAAATGGTCATCTGCTTGGACTTCCTGCGTGCCCGTCTCGCCTTGTTCGCCTAATGCCACTCGTACACTCGCTAGAATGGGTTCCCATTGATATTTTGCATTTCGTTCTACTGCTAAAAAATCTGCAACATGATAAACCCCTTTTACTCCTTCAATCTCTAGGATGGCCTTGATATGCGAAGAGGCACCTTCAGAATTTTCCTTTGTGTAATTAAAGGCTTTTCCAAATGGGAGCTCCTCATCAATGACAACCTTCATCGAATTCGGACTTGGTGTTGGCTCGATTGTTACAATTTTCATACTATCTCTCCTATCCATTCACGATGTCGTCTAAATATGTCCATCGCTCAATTAATCGTTCATACTCTTTATTTAATTCGTCCAGTTTTTCAGTTAGTTGTTGAAGCTTTGTATAATCAGCACCAGCCGTTGAAATTCCTTCTTCAGTCGCTTCAATATCTTCTTCCACTTTGGCGATCAAGTCCGAAATCGTTTCCCATTCTTTTTGCTCTTTGAATGAAAGCTTTTTCTTCTCACCTTTCGCTTTTTGCGGTTTAGGTTTCTCAACTTTAACTTCTTTAGCTTCCTCTTTTTGCGTCTGCTGTTGTTTTTCAAGATAATCGCTATAGACATCAAGGCTTTCATCAACGTTCCCTTGTCCATCTAGAATCCACAGCTTTTTCGCGATTCGGTCCAGGAAGAAACGGTCATGGGAAATCGTAAGAATCACCCCGGGAAAATGTTCGATAAAGTCCTCGAGAACTCCCAGTGTTTCGATATCCAAATCATTTGTAGGCTCGTCCAGCAATAATACGTTTGGTTGTTCCATCAATAAGCGTAATAAATGAAGTCGTTTTCGCTCCCCACCGGATAATTTTCCTATCGGTGTACCATGACTATGTAGCGGGAATAAAAATCTTTCTAACATCTGTGCGGCAGAATATCGAACCCCTTCTGCATCTGTTATGTCATTGGAAGCTTCGCGAATATATTCGATGATGCGTTCATTTTCATTCATTGCAGGGATAACTTGTTTAAAGTGCGCTCTTTTGACAGTGGAACCGACAATCACTTCTCCTGCATCCGGCTCTAACTCACCAGCAAGGATATTTAGTAAAGTCGATTTTCCGTAGCCATTGGCACCAATAATTCCGATGCGGTCTCCTTGTTGCAATAGGAAGTTAAAGTCCTTTAAGATAACACGCTCGCCAAAAGTTTTTGACAGCTGCTCCCCTTCAATCACTTTCTTGCCAAGACGAGAAGTCGCTAGGGACAATTCCAGGTTAGCATCGTTTGAACCGCGCTCCATTTTGGAATCTAATTCTTCAAAGCGCTGGATTCTAGCTTTTTGTTTGGTTGTACGTGCTTTTGCTCCTCGGCGAATCCATTTCAACTCCGAGCGATAACGATTTCGCATTTTATCCTGAGTTGCAGCATGCATTTCTTCACGAATCGCTCTTGCCTCTAGATAATCTGCGTAATTTCCAGTATGTCGATACAATGTTTGATTGGCTAACTCATAGATATGCGTAGAAATCTCATCTAAAAAGTAACGATCATGGGTAATGAATATAACCGCACCTTTTAAACGCATGACCATTTCCTGGAGCCATTCAGTAGATTGAACATCTAAATGGTTTGTAGGCTCATCCAGAAGATAAAGGTCAGCCGGCTCAATTAAAACTTTCGCTAATGCAACTCGTTTTTGCTGGCCGCCAGATAGAGAAGTTACTTGTCTATCAAACATGTCGATGCCTAATTTTGTAAGCGACTGTTTCGCAAGGGCGTTCACATCCCATGCTTTGTCATTATCCATTTGCTGCTGCAGGCGGAACAATTGATTTTGCAGCTCTTCGGATTCGGGATTTTTTGAAAGCTTTGCTAATGTATCTTCATATTCTCTATTCAATTGAAGAATCGGCGAATCACCCGAGAACACGGCTTGTAAAACAGTCTCGCCTTCTTTGAATTGCGGTTCCTGCTCCAGGTGGGAAATGCGATATTTATTCGGATGATCCAGTTCTGCTGTATCGGCATCCTGCTGTCCGGCTAAAATCGATAAAAGTGTAGATTTCCCCGTTCCATTAATGCCGATTAGCCCAGCACGCTCCCCCTCATAAATAGTAAACTCAATGTTTTCAAATAGCGTTTTATCGCCAACGGTTTTTGTTAAATTTGATACGATTAAATGACTCATGAATTTCCTTCTCTTTCATTTTTTAGCTGCTGTAAAATTGGTACCTTCCAAGCTCAACCCTAATCAATTCACAACATCAACAATACCAAGGGTTTTATATAATTCAATTATAAAGGATAATATGAAATAAAGCATTAAAGGGGATTTATTTTGGAGAAATCAGGTATTGATATTGCTTCAATTCCCCCTATTATTTTGAGGTTTTTTGATATAAAAAATGATTGAAGGAGTTGCTCGAAACAACTCTTCCAATCATTTTTTATTTCATTTATGCTTAATCAACCATACCTATTCGGCACTACTTCTTTTGGTATTGGATTAACGTATCCACCTTTTGTCTGTTCACGCAACTCATTTTTTGCTTGATCGATTAAATCGGGATTTTGTAAAAGTTCGATAGCCGTTAATGCTAACACTTTACTTGCATAGAGCATCCCTTTATGGGCTAGTCCGGTTTTCCCTTGCGATACAAGCTGCCAAGTATGTAAAGGGGTTCCTAGCACGAAGCAAGTAGCAAAAAATTGCGATGTCGGTACAACCCAGCTTACATCTGCCACATCAGTAGATCCCGCCATAGTATGGGTTGACTTTTGATAGGGCACCACTTCAGGATAAAACGGGTAGTCTGTATCCTTTAAATTATCCACCCGGCTCTCTTCATAAATTGTTTTAATTTCCTCTATGGCACTTGAAAACTCTGATGGCGTAATCGTTTTGGCCATTTTCTTCGCATAGTCGATTTCTTCATCATTATATGCAGGTAACCCTACTAACTGTAGCTTATCGTATATAATTTTGTTGATGGTATCGTTTGGTATATAATTCGAACAGGCTTTATCAAATTTTACTTTAACTTTTGTACCCGTCATCATTGCTGCGCCTTCTGCGATTTTGACGATACGTTTATAAATCCCATCTACTTCATGAATCGTATTGGCTCTGATTAAATATAAAACCTCCGCATTTGCTTGTACGACATTCGGAGATAGCCCTCCTGTATTCGTCACAGCATAATGCATTCTAGCACTGCTTGATACATGTTCGCGTAAATAATTCACGCCAACATTCATTAATTCAACAGCATCTAGTGCACTTCTTCCTAGATGTGGAGAATTAGCAGCATGTGAAGCAATTCCTTCAAATTCAAAATATACTTGATAGTTAGCTAGAGAAGAATAATTAAATACGCTTGTGAACGAATTTGGGTGCCATGTTAATGCAACATCCACATCGTTGAAAACTCCTTCGCGCACCATAAAGGTTTTACCTGAGCCACCTTCTTCGGCGGGACAACCGAAATAATGGATTCTCCCCTCTATTTCTCCTTTATCAATTAAATCTTTTAGAAGTCTAACTGCCCCTATTCCTGCTGTTCCTAATAGATTATGGCCGCATCCATGACCATTGCCTCCATCAATTAGAGGTTCCCTTACTTCACTTCCCGCTTTTTGACTTAGTCCTGGAAGTGCATCAAATTCCCCTAAAATCCCTATAATCGGACCTTTGCTACCATATTTAGCGACAAATGCTGTTTGGATGCCGCCTATGCCCATTTCAATTTCAAAACCTGCTTCTTTCAAATATGTTGTTTGTAGTTTTACTGATTCAAATTCTTTAAATCTTGTTTCAGGAATCTCCCAGATACGGTCAGAAAGTTTGATCATTTCCTCTTCATACTGTGTAGAGATACTTTCTATTGGTTCTAGCATACTACTCATTATCTTTCATCTCCTCATAGATTCTAAAAGGTGCATTTAACCATATTTCCAGAGCTGAAAGCATATCCTCTTCTTCGATATCAAACTCTTCGTGATGATGACCTGCAGCTAAATTTGTCCCAATAATGGAGTAGCATGCCAGGCCACCTTGCTGTTGTACTTTTTGCATTAAAAATGTTGCATCTTCAGAACCTGCTTTAAAATTTCTATATTCGATTACTTCTTGAATGGATGGCTGAAGCTTGGCCGTATCCATCAAGATTTTTGCTAATTGTTGATCTGATGGTACGTTTATGGCATATCCAACTTTATCGAGTTGAATTTCCACATCATACATTGCGCCAATACCGTTGAAGATTTGTTCAACCTGCTTTTCATAGAATTCATTGATGGCAGTTGTTTCTCCCCTAATTTCAAATTGCATTTTTGCTAAAGCAGGGATAATATTACGACCGCTGCCAGCTTCTAATGTACCTACGTTCACTCTCACAATTCCTTCACTATGCGGTGGAAGGCTATGTAATGCAAGAGCTGCTTGTGCACTAGCTAATAGCGCATTTTTTCCTTTTTCTGCATTAATGCCGGAATGAGCGGCAATCCCTTGAATCGTAACATCATATTTCGAGGTTGCTAAAAATCCATCTACCCCAGCAACAAAGGTACCTTTTGGGACTCCTGTTCCAATATGAAGCGCAAATAAATAATCGATCTTTTCTAATAAAGGAGATGGGGCAATTGCACTTCCACCTCTTACTCCTTCTTCGGCCGGTTGGAAAATGATTATTATTTTTCCACAGAGCTTATCTTTTACTTTCATAAATTGTTCCGCTAAACCCAATCCGATGGAGGCATGACTATCATGACCACATGCATGCATAAAACCTTTATTTTCAGAGCGGAAATTCAATTTTTTCGGTACATGTTTTTCACTAGACGATTCTAAGATTGGTAAAGCATCAATATCTACACGATAGGCAATCGTCGGTCCCGCAATACCTGTATCGAAATTAGCTATTACCCCTGTTTTCCCTGCTTCCATTTTTTCTAGCCATTTGGAGGAGACATCACTTTCCAGTGCTTTATTATAAAAAACTTCTGCTTGGGATTTATCGGGTACACCCAGAGAGACACCATCTACAATCTCTTTCCCTACATAAACATCATATCCCCAAGCTTCAAGTTTTTCGGCTATAATTGCAGAAGTCCGAAACTCTAACCAACCAGGTTCTGGAAATCTATGAAAATCTCTTCTCCATTCTGTCAAAACTTGTAAATAGCTATTATCTACAGTTAAAAAGTTCATCTAAGACATCTCCTAATTTAATAAGTATTGTACACCTGGGCCAATCGGAATATTAAATAGTACAAATACGAGCATCAATAAGATCCATGAAATTAAAAAGACAATCGTGTACGGAATCATTAATGACATCAAAGTTCCGATACCTGCTTTTTTGTTGTAAATTAACATAAAGCCCAATATTATCGCGAAATATTGATTTAAAGGTGTTACCATATTTGTTGAGGATTCACCAATTCGATACGCCAATTGAATAAAAGCAGGATGATAACCCAACAGCATGAATGTTGGAACGAAAATAGGTGCTACAAGTGACCAAAGAGCAGAACCACTAATAATAAATAGACTTAGAACAGCCACTAGTAAGGTGAATAGAACAATTGAAAAGACGTTTGTTAGATTTATTGCAGTTAATAGGTCTGCTAAATGTACTGCCATCCACGTAGCGATGTTTGTCCAGTTAAAGTAACCAATAAATTGAGCAATAATAAAGATTAATACAATATAACTTGATAGATCACGAATTGCCTCAGCCATAATATTTGGAACGTCAGCTAGCTTAGTAATCTTTTTTACTGACACACCATATGTAATACCTGCTATTAAGAAGAAAACAAATAGAATCGGTACAATACCTGATAGAAATGGCGAACGCAAAATTGTTCCATCGTCATTCAATAACGGAGAATTTGGTATAACCATTAGCACTACTATCAATCCGACAAACAGGAAGGATACAATTCCTGTATTGCGTAAAGCCCGGTTTTCTACAGGCGACAATTCGTGCAAATCTGCTTTCTTCTCACCTTTATATTGACCTAAACGCGGTTCTACGATTTTATCCGTAACAATTGCTCCTAAGAAAGCTAATAAAAACGTTGAGGCACACATGAAGAACCAGTTATCTAATGGTGACACGATCATCGTCTCGTCTATTGTTTTGGCAATTTCAGTTGAAATACCAGACAATAACGCATCCGTACCAGCAACTAATATATTTGCGGTAAAGCCAATTCCAGCCCCTGCAAGACCTGCAGCTAAACCAGCAAGTGGATGTCTTCCTAAAGATAAAAAAACTAACGCAGCTAAAGGAGGAATAACTACAAATGCTGCATCCGATGCAATATTACCTAAAATACCTATGAATACGACCATAAACGTAACAATCCGTTTAGGTGTTTTAGTAATTGCTTTTGTCATTAAAGCCGAAAATAATCCAACTCTCTCGGACAAGCCGATTCCCAGCATCATTGTTAATACTAAACCTAGTGGAGCGAAGCCAGTAAAATTAGTTAAAGTATTTGCCAGTATGTACCGAACGCCTTCTTTTGAAAGCAAATTATTAACCGTTACTGTTTCCCCTGTATTAGGATGGATGACAGAAGCATGGATAGTGCCCAAAATAAATGATATTACGATTAAAATAAGTGTAAGATAAAAGAAGAGCATAAATGGATGTGGTAACTTATTGCCGATTTTTTCGACACCATTTAGAAATTTGTTGAAAGCGCCATTTCTTCCTTCTTCAATCTCGTTATTGTTCGCAATTTCAATTTCTAGATTGTTTTTCATAATCATTATTTCCCCCTTTTTTATTTTCGGACAATTTATTACAATGTCTTAAAATAAATATTAAAAAATTGTGAAAATTTCTACAATAGTAAATTAGGAGGATTTTAAATGTATAATATATGCGTCTTTTCTACTAAACTTTCATATAGTTGGGTGAAAAATTGTGAAAACATTGAAATCGATAATATGAATCTTCAAATTTTTATTTACGATGATTTAAGTCACTTAGAGAAACTCTTTCTTGAAAAGATCAAAATATATGATGGTGTTATTTTCAGCGGACAAATTCCTTACTTACATATTCAAAAACATTTAAATCAATATTTGTCATCAATTCCTTGTGCTTTTTTTGATATTAGCGAGCGTGATTTTTATTATAAAATAGCAGAGATACAGTATAAGTACCCTCATTTTTCCTTCAAAGAAAGCATTATTGATTTTCTTTATAGAGAGAACAATTACTTAAGTTTAAAAGACATCCTATTACCTGAAGACTTTCCCTATCTTCTTGGCGATAGTATCGAAGTTTTTGGTTTACCAGATGCTTATGATGTTGTCTATAGAACCCACGCAAAACTGTGGAAGGAACAAAAAGTCCGTTTTTCACTCACACGCCTAACAAATTTGTATACGTATTTTGAAAATGATGATATCCAACCGATTCTTGTAACGCCTACCTCCGAGAGTATGCATCTAACTATATTGGAGATTATGAAAGAGATTGAAGTAGTTAACTTAATGAATAGTCAAGTCGTAGCTGGTTATCTAGAATTTTCAATGTCTCAAAATGATCCTGCTGAAATCGAGTATCGACAAATTGCCCTTTATAAATCAATTTTAGATTTTAATCGAAAATTCGGAATATCATTGATTACATATAGAAGTGCCATTCACTATGAATTGATCACAAATTATAAGGACTTTTTAATGATTACAAATGCTAAGGAAACATGCTCTTTAGCCGGTTTTTTAAGGGAAGAACTCTCATTTAAAATAAAAATCGGTTGGGGGATCGGCAAAACATTGCAGGAGGCGAGAATCCAGGCTGAGAAAGCTGCAACTTATTGTACAGGTACTTTAACGGAATCGTATATTTTAACAAAAGAAAATCATTTAATCGGTCCGCTAGATGGCAACTCATCCATTGCGATAAAAGAGTTTGACAACGACAAACTGGAAACAATATCTAATCATACGAATATTTCAATACTCCATTTACAGAAAATCTATGGATTAGTTTATAAATTAAAAAAAGAGATATTAACTGCTGAAGAAATTAGTGTTCACTTGTCCATTTCAGTACGCACAGCAAGCCGAATATTAAAACGCCTAGAAGAATTTCATTATGCATCCCCCATATTGAATAAAGTTACAAAATCAAAGGGTAGACCAAGTAAACTATATAAGCTGGAATTTTAGCAATAAAGGTGGCGTACCTCACATAACTGTGTGAATTTATCACTTATAAAATTTTTACCTATTTAATAACCCTAAACGGAGATGTATCGTATACTACTCCAGTTTAGGGTTAATTTTAGATATATAAAAATGTGATTGCTCTTTGTATTGGTAATTAAACCCTCATTGAACCAATTTGCTTAATGAATTGCTATTCTTAAGCTCTTCCTTCTCTTTCATCTTTCAACTGATTCAAAAAAGCTTCCATAAATGCATGACGTTCTTCAGCCATTTGCTTACCTTTTTCAGTGGTCATCAAGTCTTTTAGCAATAGAAGTTTTTCATAGAAATGTGTTACGGAAGCTGTGCTTTTCGAACGATATTCTTCTTCTGACATTTGTGCGCGAGCTTCTTCTGCATCGTCATATAGTTTTCGCCCTTTTGCTCCACCAAAAGCAAATGTCCGCGCAATCCCCACTGCCCCGATTGCATCTAATCGATCAGCATCTCGAACGATTTTCGCCTCGATGGATTTTGCTTCAACCTCGTTTCCTCCATTGAAAGAAACACTTTCGATAATTTCTTTAATATGTAATTTTTTATCTTCCGTTAGACTCAGCGAGTTTAGTAATGCTTCTTCATTTTCTTTTGTGTCGCTATATTTTTTGTCGCTTACATCATGTAAAAGTACCGCGATTCGAACAATTTCTTGATCTGCTTCAGGCTCTGCTGCAAGAATGCTTTCCGCGTTTTGCAATACCCTCTCTATATGTTGAAAATCATGGCTTGCATCAAATTGGTCATAGATTTTCTGAACGTCTGCTTTTAGTTGGTTAATCATATTTATCACTCCTAATGATTCTATTATAGATAGAATCGAGTGAAGATGCGAGTTTTGGAAATTAGGATTGGGGTTGTTGGAGGGGTTTGTTGGGGGTTACTTGCGAGTTGCTATTTTACGAGCGAGTTTAGCTTTTTTACGAGCGACTTTCTCCTCCTTACGAGCGCATAGCTATTTTACGAGCGAGTTCAGCTCATTTACGAGCGAGCTTTCCTTCTTTACGAGCGACTTCCTCCGCTTCACGAGCGCATAGCTATTTTACGAGCGAGTTCAGCTCATTTACGAGCGAGCTTTCCTTCTTTACGAGCGACTTCCTCC
>Ga0182747_1003479_pt1 | contig 10560 bp, 8 predicted proteins | sample eDN3rd30CBELigBY_FD_128526 | JGI IMG/M metagenome (GOLD analysis project Ga0182747, IMG submission 128526) | Enriched backyard soil microbial communities from Emeryville, California, USA - eDNA 3rd pass 30_C BE-Lig BY (version 2) (version 2) | ecosystem: Environmental > Terrestrial > Soil >...
AGGAGCGGAACGAGGTTCTCCAGCTCATGGACGACCTGCGGAGCGCCGAGGTCGATTTCATTACCATTGGCCAGTATCTGCAGCCGACGCGCAAGCATCATCCCGTGATCCGCTTTGTCACGCCTGACGAGTTCCGCGCCTATGAGACCACCGCGCGAGCCAAGGGCTTTCTCATGGTCGCATCCACGCCGCTGACCCGCTCGTCACACCACGCCGGCGAGGATTTCGAACGCCTGAAGGCGGCGCGAGCCGGGCAGGCGACGCGTTAGTGGTCTGCTTCCGGCATCCACGTCTCTCGACACAGGGCGTTGGAGCGCATGCCGAGAACAAAAAGCCACGGGCAACCTGTTGATTTTGTAGTCAATTCGCCCCGTCAGAGCATTTTCTGGAAAAGTTGAGCCCACTTATCGTGAAGACAATGTGTCATGAAAGAGATGGCGCATTTCAGCCGAACTGGTTTTCACCGAAATGCTCCGGCCCGCCAGGATTTAGCGACTCGTCAGCATTTCTGGAAACGGCTTTGGGAGCGCTGGCGATGGGGCGAGATTCCCGGCGGGCGGCGGGTTTCCACTTTCCGGCTCGATGGCTTATGTCTGCGCCACCCCAACCCACACGATCCTGGACCCCTGCCGGATGCCATCCTTCACCACCACGCGCACCGTAGGCTACACGCCGGAGCAGATGTTCGCCCTTGTCGCCGACGTGGAGCGTTATCCCGAGTTCCTGCCGCTGTGCACCGGACTGCGGGTTTTGCGGCGGGAGACCGATGACGAGGGGCGCGAGGTGCTCGTCGCCCGCATGAGCGTCGGTTACAAGAATATCGCCGAGGACTTCGCCACCCGCGTCGCCCTCGACCCCGCGCGCAGCCGGATTGTCGTTGAATATGTCGATGGCCCCTTCAGCCACCTGACCAACCGCTGGACCTTCGCGCCAAGCGGCTCAGGCTGCGAAGTGCAGTTCTTCATCACCTATGAGTTCCGCAGCCGCCTGCTGGCCGGCCTGATGGGCAAGATGTTCGAGCGGGCGTTCCAGAAGTTCACCGAAGCCTTCGAGGAACGCGCCCGGACCATCTACGGTCCCGAACCCGCCATCCAGTCCTGATCTGGCGCAGGTGCGGCGAAACCCGGCTCATCAAATCTGCCCCGGTTGTTTGATCCGATGGATTTCCCGCAGAAGCCGGTCCCACGTTTCTCAAGAATGCTCCCGCGGCGTGGACGCCAGTTCACGTCAGGAAGACCCGCCACGCCAAAAAGACCGGCCGAGGGTCCGACCCGGCATGAACGGGCTTGGCTAACGCTCACGGCGCCCCCGCAACCGGCGTCGCTTGTGATCGAAGCGGCTTCGGGTCATGCTGGCTCTGCCTGAAAAGGAGAGGCCGGGACGGTTGGCCCGGCTCCCGCATACCTGCCGGCGCCCGGGTCATGAGTCCGGCGAACCGTCACTGCGGGTCCTGACATTGTCGCCGCTTCCGTCTATCTGCGGGATGACCGGATCCGACGCGCATGTCCCCTGGCTTCAACGCGTCTCCCTTGTGAGGCCGCGAACAGGAGCTTGTCGACATGCAACAGATATCCGTCATCACCCTTGGCGTCGCTGATCCTGAACGGGCGCTGCGGTTCTACGCGGACGGCTTTGGCTGGACGCCGGTTTTCCAGAACCACGAGATCATTTTTTTCCAGATGAACGGCCTGATGCTGGGCCTGTTCCAACGGGCCGCGCTCGACGCGGACATGGGGCGCGTCAACGATGGCGGAGCCGCCGCGATTGCGCTCGCCCACAATGTTCTCACCCGGGAGGAGGTGGCGCCGCTGATGCAACGCCTGAGCGCCGCCGGCGGCGTGACGCTACGCGCGCCTGACGCGCCGCCACACGGAGGCTATCGCGGCTATGTGGCCGATCCGGATGGCCATGCCTGGGAAATCGCCTGGAACCCGGCCTGGCCAATCGACGCCGAAGGCCGCGTGCGCTTCGGGCTGTAGCCGGGCCATTGATCAAGGACAGGGACAGCGACAGAAACAGATGCGGGGGCGGGACGTTTCCCCCGCGTCTCTGGCGCGAAGCGCGTGAATGACCAAACCGCTTCTCCCCGACATCACGGAGCCTGACGCCATATCGCGATAATTCGCCTTTATTGGCAACGACATTCCCGCGCATTTACCATCCCTGTTTACCAGGGTTCGATGAGAACAAAACAAAAACACGCAATCGGCTTGTCGACAGAACAAACATGGAACATTCTCTATTTATGCACAGAAGGAGGTTCCCATGTTCACACTCATTCTTCGCAGCGCCGCCGAGCTCGTCGCCCTCTGCGTCTTCGTCAGCATGATCGGCATCTGGGCTGGCATTGCCGCCGGCGTCTGAGCTGCGGGCCTCATCCGCCCCCCGCGCATCCCTCAACCCGGCGTGATCGACGCGCGGACGCCATGTGAGGGATGACTTCAGCGAGGAAGGACTTTGGCGCGGGAGGACTTCGGGCTTCGGCGGCAAAGCGCTGGCGTTTCCCCTGAGGGCGAAAGCGGCGTCGCACTGGACCCGATTAACGCCCCAACATTTGGCTGACGCACCTTCCGGACGCGAACCGGAGTGGAGCTTGCCGGAACGCGCTCCACCGGCTCCGGGGCTTGGCCGGAATCGCACGGACGGTTATTCCTTGCTGGCGGCTGCGCGGATCATTCTGATCGCCGGAACCGCGTTGGCCAGCAGGAGACTGATCCATGTCATCGATCCTTCGCGAGGTCGGATTCGTGCACCTGCACGTGCATTCGTCCTACTCCCTGCTGGAAGGAGCGATGCGCATTCCCACGCTGGAAAAACTGGCGAAGGAAGACCGCCAGCCGGCCATGGCGCTCACGGACACCAACAATCTGTTCGGCGCGCTGGAGTTCTCCGAAAAATTTTCCGGCTCCGGCATCCAGCCCATCGCCGGCCTGCAACTCACCGTGGCTCTGGAAGAGGACGATCCCAATGCGCGGCCGTCGCTGGAGCGACGACTGCCATCGATCGTGCTGCTGGCGGCGACCGAAGAGGGCTATCGCAACCTGCTGCAGCTCAGCAGCCGCGCCTGGCTGGACGCCCAGCCGGGCGAGCCTGTCCATGTGAGGCTGCCGTTTCTCACCGACCACGCCGCCGGGCTGATCGCACTCACTGGCGGCCCCAATGGCCCCGTCGACATGGCCCTGGCCAGTGGCCAGGCCGATATCGCGGCGCGCCGCCTTGGACAGCTCGCCGCCATTTTCGACCGCCGGCTCTATCTGGAATTGCAGCGCCATGGCGTCGACAACGAGCGGAGCGTCGAGCGGGAGCTGATCCGGCTGGCGTTTGATCGCGGCCTGCCGCTGGCGGCCGCCAACGAACCGTACTTTTCTTCAGGCAGCGACTACGAGGCGCACGACGCCTTGCTGGCCATCGCGGAAGGCCGGCTGGTGTCTGACGACCGCCGTCGCCGCCTGACTGAACGGCACCATTTCGCCACCCGCGCCGAAATGCAGGCGCTTTTCGCCGACATCCCGGAGGCGCTGACCGCGACGGTCGAGATCGCCATGCGCTGTTCGGTGCGCGCCCGCACCGCCAGCCCGATGTTGCCGCGCTTCAGCCTGGAGATGGACGAGGCCGAGGACCTGCGCCAGCGCGCCGTCAACGGCCTCAAGCTCCGCCTCGACGGCCATGGTCCGGCGGAAGGTCTGACGCTCGCCGACTACGACAGGCGGCTGGAATATGAGCTCTCGATCATCGAGCGCATGAAGTTTCCCGGCTACTTCCTCATCGTGTCGGACTTCATCCAGTGGGCCAAGGCGCAGAATATTCCGGTGGGGCCGGGGCGCGGCTCAGGCGCGGGCTCGCTGGTCGCCTACGCGCTGACCATCACCGACCTCGATCCGCTGCGCTTCCAGTTGCTGTTCGAGCGCTTCCTCAATCCTGAGCGCGTGTCGATGCCGGACTTCGACATCGACTTCTGTCAGGACCGGCGCGATGAAGTGATCTCCTACGTACAGCGCCGCTATGGCGAGGAGCGGGTCGCCCAGATCATCACCTTCGGCACCCTTCAGGCGCGCGGCGTGATGCGCGACGTCGGCCGCGTGTTCGAGATGCCCTATGGTCAGGTGGATCGCCTGACCAAACTGGTGCCGCAGAACCCGGCCAATCCGGTGACGCTGGCCCAGGCCATCGCCGACGAGCCGCGTCTGTCGGAAGCCGCCCAGGAAGATCCGGTGGTCGGCCAGATGCTGACCGTGGCGCAGAAGCTGGAGGGCCTGCACCGCCACGCCTCAACGCACGCCGCCGGCATCGTCATCGGCGACCGCCCGCTGGAGCAGCTGGTTCCGCTCTACAAGGATCCAAAATCCGGCATGCGCGTCACCCAGTTCAATATGAAATGGGTGGAGCAGGCCGGTCTTGTGAAGTTCGACTTCCTTGGCCTCAAGACGCTCACGGTGCTGCGCACCGCGGTCAATCTGCTGGCGCAACGCGGCGTCGAGGTGGATCTGTCAACCATCCCGCTGGATGACCGCAAGACCTACGAGCTTCTCGGGCGGGGCGAAACGGTCGGCGTGTTCCAGGTGGAATCGGTCGGGATGCGCAAGGCGCTGGTGGACATGCGCGCCGACCGGCTCGAGGACCTGATCGCTCTCGTCGCCCTGTACCGACCGGGCCCGATGGCCAACATCCCGGTGTATTGCGAGCGCAAACACGGCAAGGGCGAACCGGAGGAGCAGTGGTATCTGCACCCCAAACTGGCGCCAATCCTGCGCGAGACCTTCGGCATCATCGTCTATCAGGAACAGGTGATGCAGGTGGCGCAGGAGCTGTCCGGCTACTCGCTGGGCGAAGCCGACCTGCTGCGCCGCGCCATGGGCAAGAAGATCAAGGCGGAGATGGACTCCCAGCGCGTCCGCTTCGTCGACGGCGCTGAAGAGGCGGACATCCCAAAGGCGCTGGCGGACGAGATTTTCGACCTGCTGGCCCGCTTCGCCGACTACGGCTTCAACAAGAGCCATGCGGCGGCCTATGCGCTGGTCGCCTATCAGACAGCCTATCTGAAGGCCAATTACCCGGTGGAGTTCCTCGCGGCGCTCATGGCGCTCGACATGGACAACACCGACAAGCTGTCGGAATTCCGTCGCGACGCCGAGCGGCTGGGCGCGAAGGTGGAGCCGCCGTCCATCAACCGCTCGGGCGTCACCTTTGAGGTGGAGCATCGCGACGACGCCAGCATCATCCGCTACGCCCTGGCGGCGGTGAAGGGCGTTGGCGTCCAGGCGGTGGAGGCCATTGTCGCGTCCCGTGGCGACCGGCCATTCCGCGATATGGCCGACTTCGCCTCGCGACTGCAGCCGCGCCTGGTCAACAAGCGCACCATCGAGGCGCTGATCGCCGCTGGCGCGTTCGACGAACTGGAGAAGGACCGGGCTCGCGCCACCGCCGCCATCGAAGCGATGATCGCCATGGCCAACCGCACGCAGGAGGCGGCGGCGATCGGCCAGAATGATTTCTTCGGCGGGGCCGGATCGACGCCTGAGCCGCTGCGCATTCCGGATTACGAACCGTGGCTGCCAGCCTTCCGCCTGCAAAAAGAATATGACGCCATAGGCTTCTTCCTGACGGGTCATCCACTGGATGAATATGGGGCCTTGCTGGAAAAGCTGCGCGTGCAACGCTGGACCCAGTTCGTCCGCTCGGTGAAGGCCGGCAGCGGCGTTGGCCGCGTCGCCGCCACGGTGCTCGACCGGCAGGAGCGCCGCACCAAGAGCGGCTCCAAGATGGGCATCATCAATTTCTCCGACCAGTCGGGGCAGTTCGAGGCCATTATCTTCAGCGAAGGCCTGAGCCATTTCCGCGATCTGCTGGAGCCAGGTCGGCCGCTGGTGCTGATCCTGCAGGCGTCGCTCGAAGGCGAAGAGGTGCGCGCCCGCATCCAGAGCGTCGAGCCGCTCGACGCCGCCGTCGCCAAACACCAGAAAGGCCTGCGCATCTTCCTGCGCGATGAGCGGCCCGTCGCCAGCATCGCCCAGCGCCTGCGCGAGCGCGGCGAGAGCGAGGTTTCGCTGATCCTGATGCTTGAGGATTCGGGGCGCGAGGTCGAGGTGAAGCTGAAGGGCCGCTACCTGGCTTCGCCCCAGGTCGCCAGCGCCCTGCGCGCCATCTCGGGCGTTGTCGACGTACAGATGATGAGCTGATGTTAGCAAATGAGGTTTATAAATATCTATAATTATCTGATTTAATTAAATTTTAAAGCAATTAGACCGCTGTATCCGCCTACAGAAAACCTGCGCTTTCCATGCGTCTCGCCTGACCGGCTGGCAAAGACGCGGATACCCGCGACACGCGCGGGCACGACATCGGAGAGGCGTCCGGACATGCTGGAAGCTGGTCGACGCCATACCGGGATCGCAACTGCCTGACGCTCCCAGGATGGCGTCGCCCGCGTGCAGCGCGATCCGGTCTGCCGTTTGCATGCCGCCGGTCTGACGCCTTTTTGCGCGACGCCAACGTTGTTTCGTTTTGACAGAAAACTTATTTAATCATTTGATATAAAATAATTATTTCAACATTACCTGCCGCCATGGCGGCGGCATGTCTGAAATCCATGTCCGCCGGGCCGGCCCATCCGCTTGCCTTGCGGCGCGCAGCGTAGAAGATGGGGCCACTTTTCGTTTGCCGCCTGATCTGGCTTTCCTGGCTCCGGCGGCGTTTCGCCCATCTTCAGCAACGGTGAAGCATGATCCGCACAGCGCTTTACACGGGATCGTTCGATCCGGTCACCAACGGCCACATTGACGTCATCCGCGCGACCTGCGCCATGGTCGACCGCCTGGTCGTCGCCATTGGCGTTCACCCGGGCAAGACGCCGCTGTTCACCGTGGCCGAGCGCGAGCAGATGCTGCAGGAGGAGTGCGGCGCCATCGCCGCCCGCTTCAACACCCGGCTGGACGTGGTGACCTTTGGCGGCCTCGCTGTGGACGCCGCCCGCGAGGTCAAGGCCAACATCATCATTCGCGGCCTCCGCGATGGGTCCGACCTCGACTATGAGATGCAGATGGCCGGCATGAATGGAGCCATGGCGCCTGAGGTGCAAACGGTGTTCCTGCCCGCATCGCCAGCCGTGCGCCCGATTACCGCCACGCTGGTTCGCCAGATTGCGGCGATGGGCGGCAATGTGGGTCTTTTCGTTCCGGAAGGCGTGGCGAAGCGCCTTGCGGAAAAGCGGGCCGCTCGCGGCTGAACGACAACCGGTTTCTGGCGCTGGCCGGCCCGGCGCTGCATGAGGAGCACCTCGCGTGAAGCACACAATCGCACTGGCGCTGGCCGCCTCCCTTTCGTTTGGACTGTTCGCGGCGCCTGCTTTCGCCCAGGGCGGCAAGGACGCTGGCAAGGATGGGGCGAAGGACGCCCACACCGTGCTGCTCGACACCAAGGATGGTCGCGTCACCATCAAGCTGCGAGCTGATCTTGCGCCGAAGCACGCTGAGCAGATTGAAGCCCTGACCAAACGCGGTTTCTATAACGGCATCGTCTTTCATCGGGTGATCGACGGCTTCATGGCCCAGACGGGCGATCCCACCGGCACCGGCGCCGGCGGCTCCGATCTGCCGAACCTGCCGGCGGAATTTACGGACAAGGCGCATTTTGTCCGTGGAACCGTTGGCATGGCCCGCGCATCGTCGCCGGATTCCGCCAATTCCCAGTTCTTCATCATGTTCGACAAGGCGCCTTCGCTGGATGGCAAGTACACCATCGTCGGCGAGGTCACCTCGGGCATGGACGTGGTCGACAAGATCAAGAAGGGCGACAAGGCCCGCAACGGCCTTGTCGAGAACCCGGACAAGATCGTGAAGATGCAGATGGCGCCGGCGGCGAAATAATCCTGCCCTGACATGAATCCACCCGGTTGCCCCTGAGGGAACGCCGCCGCTCTGGCGCGGTTTCCCTCACGCGGCCAGATCCGGGCACTCGACATCAGCCGGGCGCGCCGTTAACAGGCGCAGCAGGCCAACAAGGCGGCCCCAAACGGCAAGCCTCACGAGGAACGAGACCATGAGCGACAAGGACAACACCCTGACCCTCGAGACGACCAAGGGCCGCGTGGTTATCGCCCTGCGTCCGGATCTGGCTCCCCTGCACGTGGAGCGCATCAAAGCGCTGGCCGGACAGGGTTTTTATGACAATGTCGCGTTCCACCGCGTCATTGAAGGCTTCATGGCGCAGACCGGCTGCCCGCATGGCACCGGCACCGGCGGCTCCAGCCTGCCGGACCTGAAGGCCGAATTCAGCAATGAGAAGCACGTTCGCGGCACGTGCTCCATGGCCCGCACCGCCAATCCCAATTCGGCCAATTCGCAGTTCTTCATCTGCTTCACCGATGCGCCGTGGCTCGATCGCCAGTACTCTGTCTGGGGTCAGGTGACCGAAGGCATGGACGTTGTCGACCAGATCAAGCGCGGCGAGCCGGTGGCCAACCCGGATCGCATCGTCAGCGCCCGCGTCGGCGCCTGATCGCGGCGCTGTCGCGCCCGCGATGCTCTGTCGGGATGGACGCGGCGACGCGCCCGTCCCGTTGTGTTTGGGGTTTAAAATCAGCACTTCCGAAAGCCGCTTCGCGTGAAAGTTGACCTGTTCGATTTCGAGCTTCCCGAAAGCGCCATCGCCGTGCGACCGACTGAACCGCGCGATGCGGCGCGGCTGCTGCGGGTGGTTCCATCGAAAGACGGGGCCAGCCCGGAGTTGAGCGACTGGCAGGCGCGCGACCTGCCAAACCTGCTGCGGCCTGGCGATTTGCTGGTGCTGAACGACACCAGGGTCATTCCGGCGCGACTCACAGGCCTGCGCCTGCGCGGCGACAACGCCTCACGCATCGACGCGACCCTGCACATGCGCGAGGCGCCGGACGCCTGGCGCGCCTTCGCCCGGCCAGCCAAGCGGCTGGCGGTGGGCGACCTGATCCGCTTCGGCGCCCACGCCGCGTCAACCGACGCCGACCACGGCGCCGCCTGCGCCCTCGGCCAGTTGGAGGCGCGGGTGGAGGAAAAGGGCGAGGGCGGCGAAGTGCTGCTGCGGTTTTCGCTCTCCGGCGCCTATCTGGATGAAGCGCTGGAACTGGTCGGCGTCATGCCGTTGCCGCCCTACATCGCCAGCAAGCGCCCGGAAGACGCCCGCGACCGTTCGGACTACCAGACGGTCTACGCCCGTGAGGACGGCGCCGTGGCGGCGCCGACCGCCGGTTTGCACATGACGCCGCGGCTGTTCGACGATCTGAAGGCAGCCGGCGTCGACCACGTCTTCGTCACCCTGCATGTCGGGGCCGGGACTTTTCTGCCAGTGAAGGCGGACGACACCGACGACCATCGCATGCACGCCGAACGGGGCGTCATCACCGCCGAAACGGCGGCGCGCATCGCCGCGACCCGCGCCGCTGGCGGCCGCATCGTCGCTGTCGGCACCACATCGCTGCGTCTGCTGGAAAGCGCCGCGGCTGCGGACCCGGATGGGGTGGTGCGGGCGTGGAGCGGCGCCACAGACATCTTCATCACGCCCGGCTTCCGGTTTCGGGCCGTCGATGTGCTGATGACCAATTTCCATCTGCCGCGCTCGACCCTGTTCATGCTGGTCAGCGCCTTCAGCGGTCTCCCGGCCATGCGCGCCGCCTATGCCCACGCCATCGCCGCCGGCTACCGCTTTTACTCATACGGCGACGCCAGCCTGCTGTTCAGGGCAGATTCCGGCGAAACCGCCCCATCGCTCTGATTTGACACATTTTTCCAGCGGCGGGGTTCGCCCATGGCCGCGCTGGAACGGAAGTTCAGGAAGAGGTCGCCTTGACCACCCAGCCCAATCTGACCAGCCCCGCGATCGGGGCGGTCCCGCCCGCTTTCGCGTTCGCCACCTCCGCCATTGACGGGCGGGCGCGCACTGGCCTCATCACCACCGCCCATGGCCAGATCCGCACGCCAGCCTTCATGCCCGTGGGCACGGCCGCGACGGTGAAGGCGATGTATCCGGCGCAGGTGAAACAGCTGGGCGCCGATGTGGTGCTGGGCAACACCTATCATCTGATGCTGCGGCCTGGGGCCGAGCGGGTGGCGCGCCTCGGGGGACTGCACCAGTTCATGAACTGGCCGCACCCGATCCTGACCGATTCCGGCGGCTTCCAGGTGATGTCGCTGTCGAAGCTGCGCAAGATCACCGAGAAGGGCGTCACCTTCCAGTCGCACATTGACGGCGCCAGATACGAACTGACGCCCGAGCGCTCCATTGAAATCCAGGGCCTGCTCGGCGCCGATATCCAGATGCAACTGGACGAATGCGTGCGCATGCCGTGCTCGCGTGAGGAAGCCGATCGCGCCATGCAGTTGAGCCTGCGCTGGGCCGAACGCTCGAAAGCGGCTTTTGGCGCGCTGCCTGGCCAGGGGTTGTTTGGCATCGTTCAGGGCGCCGATGTCCCGGAGCTGCGGATTGAAAGCGCCCGCAAGCTGATCGACATCGGCTTTCACGGCTACGCCGTCGGCGGCCTGGCGGTGGGCGAGCCGCAGGACGTGATGCTGGCCATGCTGGACGTGGTGACGC
>Ga0182747_1003480_pt1 | contig 10559 bp, 10 predicted proteins | sample eDN3rd30CBELigBY_FD_128526 | JGI IMG/M metagenome (GOLD analysis project Ga0182747, IMG submission 128526) | Enriched backyard soil microbial communities from Emeryville, California, USA - eDNA 3rd pass 30_C BE-Lig BY (version 2) (version 2) | ecosystem: Environmental > Terrestrial > Soil >...
CTGCTCGTCCCCGATGGTGATGCCGCCGACGCGCGGGCGCAGCAGGCCGGCTAACACCTTGATAAAGGTGCTCTTGCCCGAGCCGTTCGGCCCGATCACGGTGAAAATCTTGCCATCCTCGACGTCGACCGAGATGTTCGAGATGATGTCGCCGCCGCCGTAACCTGCGGCGACGTCCCTCGTCTGAAGGATGAAATCTCCTGCGCTCAATTCATCCCTCCAAGATAAGCATCAATGACGCGTCGGTCCGCGATGATATCGGAGAAGGAACCGTCGGTCAGATTGGTTCCTTCTGCGAATACATAGACGCGGTCACACAAACGCGCGATCATATCCATGTCGTGCTCGATGATGACGAAGGTGATGCCCTCGTCGCGCAGCGACTTGATCACATCCGAAATCTGCACGCGCATCGGCGGGCTCACGCCCGCGCCTGGCTCGTCGAGCAGAATGATTTTCGGCCGCAGCATCAGCGCCCGGCAAAGCTCGAGCAATTTCTTCTGGCCGCCCGACAAGGCGCGCGCAGGATTGTCGGCAAGATGCCGCAGCCCGACACGCTCGAGAACCTCGCAGGCATGCCGAATGGCTTCCGCTTCTTCATTCCGCACGCGCGGATAGAGCGCAAAATTCTTCCAGATGCTCTCCCCCGACTGATCGGGGCGTGCGAACAGAAGATTTTCGAGGACCGTAAGTCCGCCCAGCTCGCGCGAAATCTGGAAAGTGCGCACGAGCCCGCGCTGAGCGCGCTTGTGCAGCGGCAGATCGGTGATGTCGACGCCGTCAAGCACGACGCGGCCGGCATCCGGCCTGATCATGCCGCCGACCACGTATAAAAACGTGCTCTTGCCGGCACCGTTCGGCCCGATGATGCCGGTGATATGGCCAGTCGCGGCATCAAACTGCGCTTCGTGAAGCGCAGTGACACCGCCGAACGCTTTGGTTACGCCCGTGACGTTTAACAAAGTCCCCTCCCGCTTCCTCCCGTGCCAGTCATTTTTTGAGCGCTGGCTTTGGTATTTTTTCAGGCGAGTGATCGATGTCAGACTGACACTGCATTACGCGCAGCACCAGTCTGTCTTTCATTAAATTTCAGAAACGCAAATCTGATGTCCTTCTTTCGAGTTAGTTTGCGTTTTATTCGGCGGCCTGTGCCGGCATCGGTGTTTCCTGCTCGCGAACAAGATCGGCAAAAATCTTGCGAGCGCGGCGCAAAGCGAGATCCGGCTTCAGGAATACTTCGCAATAGCCTTCATCCGGATAAGCGAACATCTGATGCTGCTGTTGCAGCGCCCACTCGTCTTCGGCCGCGACCGCCGGGAACATCTCGGCAATGCGCTTTGCCGCCGACTTGTTGGGATCGCCATGCGACATGTGCTTTGCAGGCGAGCACACCATGACGCGCCAGACGTGATTGTTCTCGTCGACCGGCGTGTGCATGTGGATCAACGCATAACCGCGCTCACCATGCTGGAAGTCGAGGTTTCCCGGATACTCGTGCTCGCCGAGGCGCTCCAACGGTGTACCGGGTGGCTGATTGCGCAGAACGACGCGCGTCACCGCCGGACTCATCATGCAGTGCGTGTGATAACGGTCGACCACGGGATGGTGGAACCAGTCGACGTAATACGGCGGCTGCGTGTAATCCTTGGTCTTGCGGATGGTCATGACGTATTTGTTGCCATCCACTTCGCCTTCTTCGAGCTCGATCGGAATCGAGCTGTTGGCGAGATCGCCGATATTGCCGTCGTGCAGCGGATAGAAGTGCGTGATGTCGAGAAGGTTCTCGATCAGCAGCAGATAATTCGCCGGCACCTTCATCGGGCCAACCTGAATCGCCTCCCACTGAGGATCGCTGCACTCGGGCAACCGCGGCGGCTTGCGGGTTTTGGAAAGCTCCATGTCGCCCGGCCAGATCCAGACCAGGCCGTCCTGTTCGATGACCGGGAAGCCAATCACCTTCGCCTGCGGCGAGATCGGCCCCGTCGGATGCGACGGGATCATCACGCATTTGCCGGAGGTGTCGTAACGCAGCCCGTGATAAGCGCATTCGAGCGTGCCGTCCGGCATCAGGCGGCCCTTCGAGAGCGGAAAGCGCTTGTGCGAGCAGCGATCGTCATAGGCGACCACTTCGCCATCCTTGGTGCGCCAGACAACCATCGGGCGCTTGGCGATCACTTGTCCCGTCAGTTTTTCCTTGGGGAAATCGGCGGAGAGCCCGGCCACATACCAGGCGTTCCGGACAACAGCGGTTGGAATCATAGCGTCTCTCCCTCTAAGCGAATTTTTGAAAACTTTTTGTCCATTTGCCGCGCCTCACGGATCCAGAACCAGCATCGGGCTCTTTGACCGCGCGCAGCAGACCATCACGTAAGTCTTGCGCTCGCCTTCGCTCAGCACCGTGTCGCGATGTTCGGGCTCGCCCTCGAGATAGCGCGTGATGCAAGTGCCGCAGTAACCGTCTTCGCACTCGGTCGCGACGTCGAAACCGTTCTCACGCAGTACTGCAACGATCGTTTTATCGGCAGGCACATCAAGGACCTGGCCGGTGCTCTTGATCTTGATTTGAAACGGCCCGCTTTCCGAAGCCGGCCGGTCTTCGGCGGCTTCAAAATATTCGCAGTGCACGTTGTAGGTCGGCCAGGCGCCGACGGCTTTCTTAGCCGCCGTCATGAAGCCTGCGGGGCCGCAATAATAAAGATGTGTCCCGATCTCGAAATTGCTGAGCGCCTTGCCGATATCGAGACCCCTGGCGGGATCGCCGTTGTCGTGATGAAGCTCGACCTTGTTCGCCGCGATATAGGGCTCGAGCCGGTCGAGAAAAGCGGTACGGTCGCGGCTGCGCGTGCAATAATGCATGTGCCACGGACGCTTTTGCGCCTCAAGCTCGGCGATCATCGCCATCATCGGCGTGACACCGATGCCGCCCGCAAGCAGCAGGTGGGAACGCGCCTCCCGCCCCGCGAGCGGGAAGCGGTTGATCGGTTCCGAAACCGTCAGCATCGCGCCTTCGGCGATCTCGTGCATCGCCCGCGACCCGCCGCGCCCGGCGGGATCCTTCAGCACCGCAACCACGTAGCGGTCGCGCTCTTTCGGGTCGTTGCAGAGCGAATACTGGCGGCGGAGCTTGTCGGTGATACGGATGTCGAGATGTGCGCCGGCCGTGAAGGAAGGCAGGGCATGGCCATCGGGATTGACCAGCTCGAAAGAGGCAATATCAGGGGTTTCATTCCTGATTTTCCGCACGCGGAGCGTGAGGAGCCGGTTGTTCGGCAGTTCCGGTGTTTTCTCTTCCGCCATGACCTGCATCAAATTCATGCGCAAATTATTCGGGCGGGGAGGCATCAAGACAAACGATATTTCTTCACTATTCTAATTCAAAAAAATTGATGTACGATTTCCCGGCACTGCGAGGCTGCGATGAACCTGCGGCAGATCGAAACATTCTATTGGGCGGCAAAACTCGGAAGTTTTTCCGCCGCCGCCGAGCGCATGAACGCGACCCAATCGACTGTTTCCATGCGCATCCAGGAAATCGAGCGCGATTTCGGCGTCGCGCTGTTCGATCGCAGCCAGCGCACCGTCCGCCTGACGCCGAAAGGCCGCGATCTCCTGCGCTACGCCGAAGAAATTCTGCGGGTCGCGGCCGAAATGCGCCTGCGCATCGCCGACGAAAGCGCGACGCAAGGCGTCGTGCGTGTCGGCATTGTCGAAATGATCTCGGTGACCTGGCTGCCGCTGCTCGTCAAAGCGGTTCACGATCACTATCCGAAAATTTCTCTCGAGCTTGACGAAGCCCTTACGCAGGATCTCGTCGACCGGCTGAACAACGGAACGCTCGACCTTATTCTCACGCCCGGTCGCGTCACCGGCTACAACACTGCGCCGATCTCGCTCGGCACTGTCAGTTTCAGCTGGATGGCCAGCCCAAAGCTGGCTTTGCCGAAAAGAACATTAAGGCCGCGCGATCTCCACAACATTCCGATCATCGGCCTGTCGAAGGAGTCCTATCACTACAAGTCGATCGAGGACTGGTTTCATGCCGGCGAAACGAACTTCCGCCGCATCGACACCTGCAAGAGTCTCGGCGTCGCGGCGTCGCTCGCCGCAGCAGGCCTCGGCATCACCCTCCTGCCGCAACGCTATTATGCGCGCGAGATCAAATCGAAAGAGTTGCGCGTCATCGAGACGGATCCGAAGTTCAGTCCGGTGGAATTCACCGCGACCACTTCGACTGACGGCATTCATCCGGTCGCGCGCAAAATCGCCGCGCTCGCCGCCGAAGTCAGCACTTTCGAAAAGCACCCGATGCGGAAGGCAGGCTGAAGCACGCCCGCCTCCCGGCATGCTCCGCTCGATACGCAAATCGTTTGCGGAATTTGACGGGCGCACACCTGCGTAACACAGTGCTGCGCCGCTTTGCTATTTGTATCTCCCCAATAGTGCGGGCGCTCTTATTGGCGTGCTTAGTGCGGCGTTACTGCGATAATTCCGAGCGCACCCAATCCGTAAACGATTAGTTGGACGGCAACTGCAGTTAAAAGAATCCCAAATACGACCTCGGAAATGATCAAACTGACGGGATTCAAACGTTTCGACAACGTGTCAATGTTGGCAAAGACTAGGTAGTCAAATGCACCAACCAACACAACAATCCCTATTACGAGAGCCGCGCTAGCGACGGACACGACCTCGCCAGAGGCAATAATAAGTACTGTAATTCCTACCGGATTTAGCAGATATGGAATTGCGAGCGGATAAACAGCGATTTTTTTCGCCTCTTCCGGTGCTGCAGCTTCCTCCTCATTTTTTTTGGCGGGCCCGGACACCATATTGATCGCAAGTATGGCAAGAATAATTCCCCCACCGACTGCAACCGCACCACCAGTAATGTGAAGAAGACGCATAAGAAGTGCGCCGAGAGCAAACAGAACGAGCGCAGTCACCACTGCTGTCGAAACCATCTGCTTGCCTATGGACCGCTGTGTTTCAGGGTCGAAACGCTTCGTCTTTTCGAGGAAAGGCACCAATGCAATTTTAGGGCCCATGCCGATCAGCAAGAGCAAAAGCAGCTTTACAACCAGATCAATAGTGATGACGGAAAAATTCATTGTAAGATTTTCCCCTCGCTAGTGCTGTGATGCTAACCGCAAGCTTAACGTGACGGCAAGGGGAGGACCCCGTTGTGCATGTTTGCAAAATGCACGACACAAATTACCGGTATTAAGAATAAACTCATTCCTTATCTGCGTCGCTTACGCCGCTTGAGGTAGCCATTCCTACCCATAGGCAATGTGCACTGCGAAATACCCCCCTCCAATGCTACTAGGCAAATTCATGCCCGGTGTTATGCTGAAGTGAAGGCATGGGGTGAATATGAAGGCTTATGTTCTATTCGCCGCAGCAGGACTTTTTTCTTGTTAGATTCTTCCAACCCTGACGCAAGCGTGAATCGGCGCATACAAATTATCACAATCGGCAAACGATAAAATTCCCCAGACTGAATTTTGAACCAAGATAAGTCCACTTCCCGCACGGATACAGGACGTCCAATGTTCAAGATGCTGAGCAAACTGGGTCAGAGCGATGGAAGTTCTGCTGCTGTTAGCAGACGGGCCGAGTTTATCGTTTTTGCAATCATTGTCGTTTTCGTCTGGCCGATCATAACCGTCGGCTTCGTTGGCGGCTACGGTTTCCTGGTGTGGATGTCCCAACTTGTTTTTGGTCCTCCCGGCCCGCCTGCGGGGTAGCTCATGAAACACGAAACCTGGAACCGGCGAGAGTTTCTGCAGGGGGCGCGAAAGCCGCACAATGGCAGCGCTCTGCACATATCGAGTGCGGTGATCTCGGTTCTTCCCGCCGAGCGCGAACGCATTCTTGAGGCGCTGAAGCGCCTTCCAGATACCGAAATCCATTACAGCAACGTTTCGAAAATCGTGATCGTTCTTGAGGCGCCTGAATCCGGTTTGCTTGGCAGCCGCCTCGCTGAGATCTCCACTTGGGCCGGGGTGCTGTCGGCGAACATGGTTTTCGAACAAATCACAGAAACCGCTGATATCGGAGACTAGAGATGGCACTCTCTCGGCGTGAGCTTCTGAAATCACATGCTGCGGCGGTTGCAGCGGCGGTGGCCCAGATAAGCATCCCTGCAAACGCGCAACCGGTTGCCGGCGGCATTGGCACGTTGCAACTGAAGTGGTCGAAAGCACCCTGCCGTTTTTGCGGAACAGGTTGCGGCGTCATGGTGGGCGTGAAGGATGGCAAAGTCGTCGCGACCCATGGTGATACGCTCGCCGAGGTCAATCGCGGCCTCAACTGCATCAAGGGCTACTTCCTCTCCAAGATCATGTATGGCGGCGACAGGCTCACCGTTCCCTTGCTGCGCAAAAAGAACGGCGTCTTCGACAAAAACGGCGAATTCACCGCCGTCAGCTGGGATGAAGCCTTCGACGTCATGGCGGCACGCGCCAAGGATGTCCTGAGGAAAAAGGGCCCGACCGCGCTCGGCATGTTCGGCTCCGGGCAATGGACCGTCTATGAGGGTTATGCCGCGACCAAACTGATGCGCGCCGGGTTTCGCTCGAACAATCTCGATCCCAATGCGCGGCACTGCATGTCGTCGGCTGTCTACGCATTCATGCGCACCTTCGGCATGGATGAGCCGATGGGCTGCTATGACGATTTCGAGGCGGCGGATGCATTCGTGCTGTGGGGCTCGAACATGGCCGAGATGCATCCGATCCTCTGGACGCGCCTCACCGACCGCCGTCTCAGTCATCCCCATGTAAAGGTCGCGGTGCTCTCTACATTCACGCATCGCAGTTCGGATCTCGCCGACATTCCGATCGTGTTCAAACCCGGCACCGATCTCGCGATTCTGAACTACATCGCGAACCACATCATCACGACCGGCCGCGTGAACAAGGATTTCGTCGGCAAGCACACGACGTTCGTGAAGGGTGCGGTCGATATCGGTTACGGATTGCGCCCCGATCACCCGCTCGAGGTGAAGGCGAAGGGCGCCGCGGCGCCAACGGCCACAACGCCGATTGATTTCGATGCCTATGCGGCCTTCGTAAAAGAATACACCCTCGATAAAGTCTCAGCACTGTCCGGTGTCGAGCGGGGATTTCTGCAAGAGCTTGCGGAACTATATGCCGATCCGAAGCGCAAGGTGATGTCGCTTTGGACCATGGGCTTCAACCAGCATGTTCGCGGCGTCTGGGCGAACCAGCTTTTGTACAATATTCATCTCCTGACGGGGAAAATCGCCGAGCCGGGCAACTCGCCCTTCTCGCTGACGGGACAGCCGTCGGCCTGTGGAACAGCACGCGAGGTCGGAACATTCGCGCACCGGCTTCCGGCGGATATGGTTGTCACCAATCCCGAACACCGAAAGCACGCGGAAGAAATCTGGCGCGTGCCGTTCGGCGTCATTCCGGAAAAACCCGGCTACCATGCAGTTCAGCAAGACCGGATGCTTCACGACGGCAAGCTCAATTTCTATTGGGTTCAGGTCAACAACAACGTTCAGGCCGCACCCAACAGTTCGCGCGAGACATATCCCGGCTACCGCAATCCCGAGAATTTTGTCGTCGTTTCCGACGCCTATCCGACCGTCACCGCGCTTTCCGCTGATCTGATTCTGCCTGCCGCGATGTGGGTTGAAAAAGAAGGCGCCTACGGAAACGCGGAGCGGCGCACGCATGTCTGGCGGCAGCTCGTCAATGCGCCCGGCGAGGCCAGATCGGACCTGTGGCAAATGATGGAATTTTCCAAGCGCTTCACGACCGATGAAGTGTGGCCGCCGGAGCTTCTTGCCGCCAACCCGAATTATCGCGGTAAAACATTGTTCGAGGTGCTTTATCGCAACGGCAAGGTCGACAAGTTTCCGGCCAGCGAAGTTCCGAGCGATTACGAAAACCACGAAGCGAAGCACTTCGGCTTCTATCCACAAAAGGGTTTGTTCGAGGAGTACGCGGAATTTGGCCGCGGTCACGGTCACGACCTCGCGCCCTTCGACGAGTATCACAAGGTTCGCGGGCTGCGCTGGCCGGTCGTTGACGGCAAGGAAACGAAGTGGCGCTACCGCGAAGGCTTCGATCCCTACGTGAAGCCCGGCAAGGGCATCGACTTCTACGGCCATAAGGACGGCCGCGCGCGAATTATCGCCGTCCCGTATGAGCCGCCCGCGGAATCGCCGGACAAGGAATTCGATACCTGGCTCGTGACGGGCCGCGTTCTCGAGCACTGGCACTCGGGCTCGATGACCATGCGCGTGCCCGAGTTATACAAGGCATTTCCCGGTGCAAGGGTGTTCATGCATGCGGAGGACGCGCGCGCCCGAAAGATCAATCAAGGCGCGGAAGTGCGGGTCATTTCCCGCCGCGGCGAAATCCGCACGCGCGTTGACACCTTGGGGCGAAACCACATGCCGCGTGGCGTCGTCTTCGTTCCGTGGTTCGACGCGAGCCAGCTGATCAACAAAGTAACGCTTGATGCGACCGACCCCATTTCCAAACAGACGGATTTCAAAAAATGCGCGGTCAAAATCGTTCCGGTTTGAAGCGAGCGGCAAATTCGTTGTTCGGAGCACTGCTCGGCGGCGTGATCGTCTTCGCCGCCGGCCATATCTACGCCCAGAATGCACCCCGGACTGTGCCGCGCGTGACTGGCGCCGCAGATCCCATGGGAGACTATGCCGCACCGCCTCTCGCCCGGCCGGTCACCGATGACAAGCGGGTCATGCGTAATTATCCGGAGCAGCCTCCGGTGATTCCGCACTCAATCGATAACTATCAGCTCACGCTGAAGACTAATCGCTGCCTCGATTGTCATCGGCGGCAATTCACGGAGGGCTCAGGCGCTCCGATGATCAGCGTTACGCATTTCATGGATCGAGACGGGCAGATCTTGGGCGATGTTACCCCCCGCCGCTACTTCTGCACCGAGTGCCATGTACCCCAAACGGATGCGCGGCCGCTTGTACCCAATACATTCCAAGACATGACTGCACTCAAATCCCAGAAGCCGTGAGAAAGCTATGATCGCCCGGATCAAGAATTTACTGCTCTGGTTTTGGAATATTGCAAGCAAACCAAGCACACATTTGAGCCTCGGCTTTCTCGCGCTAGGCGGCTTTATCTGCGGTGTGATGTTTTGGGGAGCATTCAATACGGCGCTCGAGATCACCAATACCGAAAAATTTTGCGTGTCCTGCCATGAGATGCGCGACAACGTTTTTCAGGAGCTGCAGCGCACCGTTCATTTCTCAAACCGATCAGGCGTTCGGGCGAGTTGTCCGGACTGTCATGTCCCGCATGATTGGACTGATAAAATCGCGCGCAAGATACAAGCATCGAAGGAAGTTTGGGGAAAGCTTTTCGGCACAATATCGACCAGGCAAAAGTTTCTAAACGCAAGACTGGAACTAGCTGAGCACGAATGGGCGAGATTGAAGGCCAATGATTCTCTCGAATGCCGCAACTGCCACTCTTCGATCGCAATGGATTTTACAAAGCAAACGCAGCGCGCGGCTGAAATTCATTCGAAGTTTTTAGTGACGGGCGAAAAAACTTGTATCGATTGTCACAAAGGGATTGCCCATGAACTCCCGGATATGACCAATATTAAACCGGGTTGGCATATATCGCCTGAGCTAAGCGACAAGCGGAGCTCATTACAAAAAATATATGAGCTACATGATTACGTCGCGACACTGCATGCGCGGTGAACGTAACCCATCCCGCTTGTTCTTGTCAGTCGTAAGCCTATGAAAGACTTGGTGGGCGCACTAGGGCTCGAACCTAGGACCTACTGATTAAGAGTCAGCTGCTCTACCAACTGAGCTATGCGCCCGTCGCCTGCACGGATTGGTTTCTGTGAGGACGCGACGATCTAGCAGGCTCATTCTGGCCTGTCCAGCCAAAGTCGCTGCATCGAGAGCAGAATCCCCCCGGTTTCACCGCAAAATCCGACGTTTTCCGCAAGGACACCCGGCCTTGTCCTTTAATGGGCCCCTCCTAAGCTTTTCGGCAAGCGCGCGGTCCTCCGGCCGTGCGCCAGTCGCCAACAAAGCAAACAGGGAGCCCTGCATGTCCGAGATGAATCGCCGAAGCTTCATCCTAACGGCAGCTGCCGCAGCGGCCTTCGCAAGACCCGTGATGGCCCAGACGCAAGCCCCTACTCCGCAAGGCCCGTTCCGGCAGCCGCCGCTGCCCTTTCAGGAATCGCAGCTCGCGCCGGTGATCGGCGCGCGTACCGTCAATCTGCATTACGGCAAGCATCACGCCGGCTACTACACCAACCTCAATACGCTCGCGAAAGAGACGCCTTACGCAGCGATGCCGCTCGAACAGGTCGTCGTCGCTGCGAACAAGGAGACCGACCGCCGCATCTTCAACAATGCAGGTCAGGCCTGGAATCATGAACAGTACTGGGAGATGCTGAAACCGGGCGGTGCGAAAGAGCCCTCCGGAAAATTGGCGCAGATGATCGACGCCTCGTTCGGTTCAGCGGATGAAATGAAAAAGAAGATCGTCGCTTCATCCGCCACCGTCTTC
>Ga0182747_1003481_pt1 | contig 10558 bp, 12 predicted proteins | sample eDN3rd30CBELigBY_FD_128526 | JGI IMG/M metagenome (GOLD analysis project Ga0182747, IMG submission 128526) | Enriched backyard soil microbial communities from Emeryville, California, USA - eDNA 3rd pass 30_C BE-Lig BY (version 2) (version 2) | ecosystem: Environmental > Terrestrial > Soil >...
AGGGACCGAACACGGTCGCGGTCGTGCCGCGCGTGAGGACGTCGGCACCAGTGTCGATCACGATCTGATCCATCGAGACGCGACCGATGATCGGGTACCGCCGACCACGGACCTCGACAGCCGCGTCGGGTGAGAGCTCACGAGGGATGCCGTCGGCGTACCCGACGGGCAGGACGCTGAGGTGAGTCCCACGCGAGGTGACATGGGTGCCGCCGTAGCCGACCGGCGTCCCCGCCGGAACCGATGCATTGTGCACGATCGGAGCCGTGAACCGGGCCGCTCCATGCAGAACTGTCGTGCCAGACGGATCGATGCCGACGAGACCAGCGCCGACACGGACCAGATCGAAGTGCGTGGCCGCATCCGTCAGAGCCCCGGCGGTCGCCGCCAGGTGGGTCAGCGGCGCGCCGAGGCCAGCAGCGGTCATGATGTGGCGGGCCGACCGGATGCATGCCACGGCACGAGCGTTCGCCTCGGGCATGGCCCGGTCGGCCTCAGGGAGATGCCCCATCAGACCGACGACGCGGATCCTGCCGGCTCGGTGCTCGTGCACCGCGTGTGCGACCAGGCCGTCCCACTCGCTGATCGGACAGCCCTCACGCGCCATGCCCGCATCGAGGTGCAGGTGGACCCGCAGGCCGAGAGAGCGCTGCGTCACCAGCGACGACAGCTCCTCACGCGACCCGACTGCGACATCGATCCCGTAGACGGCGGCCGTTTCGGCATCGACGCCGGCCGGATTCAGCCAGGTCAGGATCGGTGCCGTGAGTCCGGCCGATCGCAGCCTGGTGGCGTCCGCAACATCGGTCGTCCCGAGCCAGTCCACGCCGGCCGCCACGGCGGTGCGGGCGACCGCGATCGTGCCGTGACCGTAGCCGCCGGCCTTCACGACGGCCATGGCTTTGGACCGGGTCCGGGACCGCACGGTCGACACGTTCCGCGCGATCGCGTCGGGCAGAACGTGGAGGGTTGGCGCGGTCATCGGCGCGTCCTCGGTTCGTCGGTCGCGTCGGCGAGCTGGCGCGGGCAACCCTGGGTGCGAGCGCTCGGGCGCAGCTCGAAGTGCCACGCCTCGTTCGCATAGGTCTGGCACAGCCCGTACGCCGCGCCGTGCTGGGACAGCCAGTCCGCCGCCTCGTACGATCCGACGTCGACGGCGTCGCCGGTCACGTGGGCCGACGCATCGGGAGTCGACACCCAGCGGGCCGCCTCGGCCTCGGACCCGTAGCGCGCGATCGCGTCACGCAGCAGTTGCTCCTGGTAGGCACTCGACCGCCATCCGCTGTTGATCCCGAACGCGAAACCGGCGTCGGTCGAGGCCTGGCGGATGGCGACGAGCAGGTCGGTGTCGAGCTTGGCGACGGCTGGGATCGAGTCGTCGAAGACGGTCGTGCCGTCGGGAACCACCCCGTCGTCGATCCCGACGTTCCGGGAGGTCTCGGATGGGTTCACGACATCTTCAGGACCGGACGACATCAGGTGATATCCCAGGACGCCGAGTACTGCCGCCAGGACGAGCACTGGCATGGTCCGCGGCTGCGCCGGACGACGGCTCGGCGCCCGGTAGGTGGCATGAAGAGTGTTCATGTGTCCAGTCAAGGAAGGCCGGTGTTGCCAGGGTGTATCCGGTTTTCGATATGTCCGCGATAGGTCCGAACTCGTAACATCACAGGGTGCGCGTGTTGATCGTCGAGGATGAGCCGTTGCTGGCCGAGGCGGTCCGTGACGGCCTGCGGCTCGAGGCGATCGCGGCTGACATCGCCGGCGACGGCGACACCGCGCTCGAACTGCTGGCGGTCAACGACTACGACCTGGCGGTGCTCGACCGCGACATCCCGGGGCCGTCCGGCGACGAGGTCGCGGCACACATCGTCGCATCAGGCAGCGGTCTGCCGATCCTGATGCTGACCGCCGCCGACCGCCTCGACGACAAGGCGTCGGGATTCGAGCTCGGCGCCGACGACTATCTGACCAAGCCGTTCGAACTGCGCGAGCTGGTCCTGCGCTTGCGGGCCCTGGATCGGCGTCGCGGCCACGCCCGGCCACCGGTCCGCGAATGTGTCGGAGTGCGACTCGATCCTTTCCGCCGCGAGGTCTTTCGCGATGACCGCTATGTCGCGCTGACGCGCAAGCAGTTCGCCGTGCTGGAGATCCTGATGTCCGCTGAAGGCGGCGTGGTGAGTGCCGAGCAACTGCTCGAACGGGCGTGGGACGAGAACGCCGATCCGTTCACGAACGCGGTCCGGATCACAGTCTCCGCACTGCGCAAACGGTTGGGTGAGCCCTGGGTCATCGCCACGGTCCCTGGCGTTGGCTACCGGATCGTCGAGGGGGGCGAGGATGGACAGTAGGCCGCCGGGGCTGAGCGTCCGGCTCAAGCTCGCCCTCAGCTACGCCGGGTTCCTGATGATCGCCGGAGCTCTGCTGCTGGCGGTCGTGTGGGTGTTCCTGCTCCGTTATGTTCCCGACGGACCGATCACGACGCGCGGTCCTTTCGTTCCCAATCGCTCCGACCTGCAGAAAGCGTTCACTCCGGCCGCTGCGTGGGCGTTGGGATTCCTGCTGGTCTTCGCGCTGGTCGGTGGCTGGCTGCTGGCCGGGCGCATGCTGGCGCCGCTGAACCGCATCACGGCGGCCACCCGGGCGGCGGCGGACGGCTCGCTCAGCCACCGCATCGCGATGGAGGGACCCCGCGACGAGTTCCGCGAGCTGGCCGACGCCTTCGACACGATGTTGGCCCGGCTCGAAGCGCAGGTGGCCGAGCAGCAGCGGTTCGCCGCGAACGCCTCACACGAACTGCGCACGCCCTTGTCGATCTCACGGACCCTGTTGGAGGTGGCGCGAGCCGATCCGGCCCAGGACCATGCCACCTTGATCGATCAGCTCGACACGGTCAATGCGCGGGCGATCGATCTGACGGAGGCCTTGTTGCTGTTGAGCCGCGCCGACAGCCGTGCCTTCGTCCAGGAGCCGGTCGATCTGTCGCTGTCAGTCGAAGAAGCGGTCGAGACGCTGCTCCCGCTGGCCGAGCAGCGCGGCATCGCGATCGGCACCTCCGTCGTGGAGGCCCCGACGTCGGGATCGCGGGCGTTGCTGAACCAGATGGTCACGAATCTGGTGCACAACGCGACCGTGCACAACCACCCGTCCGGCGGAACGGTCGAGGTTCGGGTCGAGCTCGGTCAGGGGTCGGTGCGACTAACGGTGGAGAACACCGGTGAGGTGGTCCCCGCTGCGCGGATCGCCGTGTTGACCGAACCGTTCCAGCGCGGATCGAACCGCGTACGAAGTGACCACGGTGGTGTCGGCTTGGGTCTGGCGATCGTGCGCAGCATCGCCGAGGCGCACGACGGGTGCCTCGATGTGAGCGGCCGCCCCGAAGGTGGCCTGATCATCACGGTCGAACTGCCCCTGCGCTGAAGCACCGTTTTCCACAGTTCATTGGACCGGATCGGGTTGTCCACAGATCGCGGTACGCCCCTGGCTCGATGACACGTCTGGTTCGCAGGATCGAGTCATGGCAGAACAGATCCTGGTCCTGACGGCGAATCCCGACCTGCGAGCGACGGCCGAACGTTGGTGCTCGGCGGTCGGCGTGGCACCGCTTGCCGAATCCGGGATCGGACCCGCCCGGCGTTTCTGGGGATCGGCCGGTGCGGTCGTGATCGGCGAGGATCTGGTGCCCGACATCGCGGCCGCAGGGTGGCCGCGCCGCGACCACGTGCACCTGATCGTGCGGGATCGGGAGCGGTGGTGGCGCGACGCGGTTCGGATCGGTGCGGTCGGCGTGCTGCAGGCCGACGACGGCGATGCCGCCGGTGTGGCTGCCCTCGCGCAGGTCGTCGAGGGAGGAGCGGAAGGGTGCTCGGTCGTCGTGATCGGCGGACGCGGCGGCGTGGGTGCCACCACGTTCGCGTGTGCACTCGCCCAGGAGGCTGCTGCCCGCGACCTGAGTTCGGTCGTGATCGACGCCGATCCGCTGGGACCCGGTGCCGACGTCGTGCTCGGCAGCGAGAACGTGCACGGTCTGCGTTGGTCGGCGCTCGACTCGGCAGCCGGTCTGGTGGCACCTGATGCGTTGGCCGGGACGCTCCCGGTCCGCGATGGCGTCGCCACGATCGCGTGGGCCGCAGACGACCCGGAACCGGCCCTGCCGACGGCCGCCGGGAGCGTCTGGTCGGCCGCTGTTCGCCGATTCGATCTGGTCGTCGTCGACCATCCGCGCGCGGCCGTCGACGACGCATGGTCCATCGAGGTGCTCGGCGGATCGGTGCTGACCGTGCTCGTCGTGGGTGATGACATCGCCGGTCTGGCCTCGGCCCGTCGGCAGGCGTCTCGTCTGCAGGATCACGCCGCGTCGGTCGTGGCCGTGATGGGCGGTCGTCGTGCTGGTCTGGGTCGGGCGGCCGTCGAGAAGACCATCGGCCTTCCGGTCGTGGGTGTGATCGGGCACGACCGCCGCGTCCGCGCGGCGATCGATCACGGACGCGGACCGGTGCGGTCCAGGGCGTTGAAACGGCCGGCGCGCGACATCCTGGATCTGGTGGGACTGGGGTGAGTTGATGGACACCTCACCGCTGAGCAGCGCACTCGTCGACCGCATCCGCCATCGGTTGGTGCTGGCGGGCCGCGAACCGACCGTGCACGATGTCGCCGACGCGATGCGTGCCGAGCATCAGATCGCCGGCAGCGACACCTTGTTGGCGCTGGTCGACCGGCTGCGCGCGGACATGATCGGTGCGGGTCCACTGGACGCGTTGCTCCGCGAACCCGGGGTCACCGACGTGCTGGTCAACGGCCCCGATCAGGTCTTCGTCGATCGTGGCGACGGTCCGGAGGCGGTGGATCTGCAGTTCCCCGACGATGCGTCGGTACGTCGCCTGGCGCAACGTCTGGCGGCATCGGCGGATCGGCGTCTCGACGACGCCGCGCCCTGGGTCGATGCCCGACTGGCCGACGGAACCCGCCTGCATGCGGTCCTCGCGCCGCTCGCGCGGCCAGGGACCGCGATCTCATTGCGGGTGCCGGCGCGCCGGACGTTCACGCTCGATCAGTTGCAGGCCGGCGGCATGCTGTGTCCGGCCGCGGTGCACGACCTGAGGCAGCTCATCGCGTCGCGGGTCTCGTTCGTCGTGACGGGCGGGACGGGCAGCGGCAAGACGACCCTTGTCGCGGCGCTGCTCGGCCTGGTCGATCCCGATGAACGCATCGTGGTCGTGGAGGATTCGACCGAACTCCGTCCGGACCATCCTCACGTCGTGGGCCTGGAGGCACGACCGGCCAACGTCGAAGGCGCAGGCGAGGTCACGGTCCGCGATCTGGTCCGTCAGGCGCTGCGGATGCGGCCGGACCGACTCGTGGTCGGCGAGGTGCGCGGCGCCGAGGTGGTCGATCTGCTGGCCGCACTCAACACCGGACACGCGGGAGGCTGCAACACGGTGCACGCCAACTCGCCCTCCGACGTCCCGGCCCGCTTCGAAGCCCTGGGTGTCGCGGCGGGCCTACCCCGCGACGCGGTGCACAGCCAACTGGCCGCCGGGCTGTCGGTCGTCGTCCACATCGAACGTGATCGCGGTGGCCGCCGGGTCGGGCAACTGTCGGTGCTGCGGCGCACCGGCGATCTGGTCGAGGTGGTCTCGGCCCGCACGTACGGCTCCGACGGTGTTACGGACGGTCCGGGCGCCAGCAGGCTCGAGGAACTGATCCGATGACCGTCGTCGCTGCTCTGCTCGCGGGCGTGGCGGTCGAGATCTGGCGGCCGTCCCCGAAGCGCCTGATCGCGACGCGATTCGGCACCCCCGCGCGAGCGTGGCGACCGCGTTCGATCCGGCCCGTGGTGTTGCTGGTGCCGGCCGCCGTGGTGGTCGCCGTGGTGTTCAGCGGTCCGGCCGTGCTGGTCGGATTCGCGGTGGTGGGTGCCGTGGTCGCCGTGGCCGAGGTGGTGCGTGCCGGGCGCTCCCGAGCTCGCGCCATGGATCGGCGCCGTGCGCTGGTGGACGCGCTGTCGTTCCTGGTCTCGGAACTGCGCGCAGGGGGCGTCCCTGAGGTCGCGCTCGCCTCGGTCGCAGCCGAGTCACCTGCGTTGGCGCCCGCGGCCCGTGCCGCGGCACGGGGTGTGGATGTGCTGCCCGTCCTGCGAGAGGCGGCGCGAGAGCCCGGTTCGGAGGCGTTGGGCCTGCTGGGAGCCGCGTGGCACATTGCGGAACGGTCGGGTGCGCCGATCGCCGATGCGGTCGCCCGCATCGTCGACCGGGTGCGTGACGATCTGGATCTGGACCGCGAGGTCGAGGCGGAACTGTCCCCGGCGCGAGCCACAGCCCGGGTGATGGCGCTGCTGCCGGTCGTCGGACTCGTCCTGGGGTCGGGTATCGGAGGCGACCCCGTGGGTGTCGTTTTGACCACCTGGATCGGGGCCGGCTGCGCATCGGTGGGGATCGCCGTGGCCGTCGTCGGACTGACCTGGATCGAGCGCATCGCCGGATCGGTGCCGCGATGACGTGGCCGGTGCTGCTCGCCGGCTGTGCCTGCTGGCTCCTGGTGCCGCCGACGGCACTCGGCCGCGTGCGTCGCCTCTGGGGCGGTGATGGACCACCGGGCGCACGCCGGCCGGCCACGGACCTGATCGCCGCCGCACTGGCACCGGTGGCCGGTCTGCTCCTGGTCGGGTGGCCGTGGGGAGCGATCGTCGGCCTGGCGGCGGCGCCGTTCGTCCACCATGTCGTGCGACGCATGGAATCGGCGGGCGACCGGCGGCGCGCCGAGCAGGTGCGCCGACAACTGCCTGCTGCTCTGGACCTGGTGGCCGCTGCTCTGACGGGTGGACGTGCCCCGGCGTCGGCGCTGACGGTCGTGGCCCAGGCGGTCGACGAGCCGATCGCCGCGGAACTGGCGGTCGTCGCGGACCGGCTGGTCGTGTCCGGTGACGTGCGGTCCGCGCTGGTCGATGCTCCCGAGTCGCTCGGCATCCTGGCCCGCGCCCTGGTCCGCGCCGAGGAGAGTGGCGCCCCGGTTGCGGTGGTCGTCGCGGCGGCTGCCGACGACGTGCGCCGTGACGCCCGTGCCGACCGGCGTGAGGCTGCACGTCGGGTCGGGGTCCGTACCGCGGCACCTCTCGGTCTGTGCTTCCTGCCCGCATTCCTGCTCGTCGGCATCGTGCCGACGGTCATCGCGGTCGCCGGCACGATTCAGTTCTGAGCCGGTCACGGTCCCCGCGATGTGTGAATCAATCGTTCACTCGACCGAAAATCGTGAACGACTTCTTCACAGATCGCGTGGCCGAACGCCGTTTATCCACAGGTGATCGTGTCCGAATCGGTGATCCCCAGGTCAGAAACTCGCCGACAGATCGATGGTCGCGGGCGACATCTTCTCCCGTCACAACATCGAGCGAGGGGAGACCTCACCATGAAGAAGTTCCGCACCATCCGCCGCGACGAGCGCGGCATGTCCACCGCCGAGTACGCCGTCGGCACGATCGGCGCCTGCACCATCGGTGGGGTGTTGGTGAAGATCGGTCAAAGTGAGTGGTTCGGCGACCTGGTCAAGGACGTCCTGTCCAACATCCCGGACATCCTGCCGTTCTGAGGCCGGGCCGTCATGTCAGTTCCACACGAACGTTCCGTCGATGAGCGAGGAATGACGACCGCCGAGTACGCGGTCGGCACCACCGGAGTGATCTGCTTCGCGGTGGCCCTGTGCAAGGTCGGGGCAGATCCGGAATGGCTGACCGCGATCTTCGATCGGGTCCGGTGGGCGATCGCCGAGGTCCTGATTGAGTTGAACCGGCCATGGATCTGACACGTCGGGCGAGAGGCGAACGGGGCATGGTCACCGCCGAGTTGGCGACCATCGCCCCGTTCGCCGCGGCGTTCGCGTTCCTGCTGGTGTGGATCGTGTCGCTGGGGTTGTCCCAGGTGCGCGTCACCGATGCCGCGCGGGAAGGTGCGCGACTGGTGGCGCGCGGTGAGACCGCCGCCACCGCCACGCGCGCCGCGCAGCGACTCGCGCCCTCAGGGGCGAAGGTTCACATCGACACCGACGACGGCGTCGTGACGGTGCGCGTCGAGGCCACGTCCGGACCAGATCTGCCGATCCTGTCGGCCGTTGGTCGGCAGCGGGTCGACGCGACCTCCACTGCGGTGGTCGAGAGTCCATGAGATCTGAGCGGGGGTCGGTCAGCCTGCACGCCGTCTGGGTCGCGACGGCGCTGCTCGTGCTGACGTTGATCATGACCGAGGCCGCCGCGCTGATTGCGATGCGGCATCGGGCAGCGGCCGCCGCGGACCTGGCGGCGCTGGCTGGCTCGCGAGCCAGCGTCAACGGTCACGACGGGTGCCAAGCCGCCCGCCGGAGCGCGCGGGCGAACCACGCCGAGGTGACGTCGTGCCGCATGGACTACGACGTCGCCACGGTCACCGCGCGCACTGAGAGTTCACGGTGGTGGGGTCAGCGGTGGGCGGCCGAGATCAAGGCCCGCGCCGCCCCGGACTTCTACCTGGATCCGTGACCCACGGTGATCGCGTACGACGACGAACCAATGAGAAGCGTCCTGCCGGCGACCGACGTGGTGCGCGTGACTCAGGTTCAGAGCCCGGCGTATCGGCAGTTCGATTCGTTGTCGGAGCTCACGCTCGCGCCGACACATTCCCCGTGGCAGTTCTTGTCCGGTCCCGAGACCGCGACGGCGAGAGCCCTGGACGGCTTGGGGTTGATGACCATCGCGGTTCGTGCAGTGACGGACTCCAAGCGACCGGACGTCGTCACTGCTGATCGGCTCCATCGGATCGAGTTGAAGTCTGTCGGTACTGCATCGTTCGCGACCATCCAGGGACGTGCGCGCGAGGCCAGCTACCAGGCCCGGCGTGTCGTGCTCGATCTTCGCGGTACCGCCTTGGATCGTGTCAAGGCGGCGCACATCATCAGGCGAGTGGTTTCCAGTTCTGTCGGACCTCGGGTGGATGAAGTCGGTCTGTTGGTGCGGGGAGGGAAGCACGTAGTCTGGAGACGATATGAGTAACGCCACCATCTATTGTTCGGCGCCCGCGCAGGCCGTGCGGGCGGTGGTCGGCGCGCGCACCGAGCACCTCGAGGTCGAAGGCGAGAACGACGGGCGCACCGAATACCAGAGCCTGGTCGCCGTGTGGGCCTCGACGCCGAGACGGGCGCAGGAACTGGCCGAATCGACCGCCCGTCACTTGGCTGATCAGGGGATCTCCGGGGCGGTCTGGCTGGAGGGTGATCCCGTGCCGTTCACCGGGCGAGCGGCCGTCTGACGACTGGCGGCTCATCAGCCGTCGGGGGCGTCAGCGAGTAGAGCGTCGAGGAGGCGGACGGCTCCGGCCTTGTCCAGAGGCTCGTTGCCGTTGCCGCATTTGGGCGAGACGACGCACGCGGGGCAGCCGTCGCGGCACGGGCAGCCCGCAATGGCTTCGCGGGTCGTGCGCAGCCACGTCACGGCGACGTCGTAGCCACGTTCGGCGAATCCCGCGCCACCCGGGTGACCATCGTGGACGAACACCGTGAGACGTCCGGTGTCGGGATGAAGTGCGGTGGACAGGCCACCGAGGTCCCATCGGTCGCAGGTCGCCAGGAGGGGGAGCAGTCCGATCGAGGCGTGCTCGGCCGCATGGGCAGCGCCCGGTACGTCGGTACTGTCGAGGACCTGCTCGACGACCGACGGATCGAGAGTCCACCAGATGGCCTTGGTGGACAGCGTGCGGACCGGCAGATCGAGCGGCTCCTCGCCGAGCACGCGGTGGTCGTCGGTGCTCCGCTTCAGATAGGCCACGACCTGACTGGACACGTCGACCGAGCCGAACGACACGGTGGCCGCACCCCAGGACGTCGTCCGTTCGGTCTCGACGATCGCGACCTCGGTGACGGTACGCGCCTGGGTCGAGAGGTGCGGATCGTCGCGATGAACAACCGCGACCCCGTGATCCACGTCGTACTCGTCCACGACGTACTCATCGCCCTGATGGACGTAGACCGCGCCCTCGTGCACGGTCGAGTCCGCGGTGCCCGCGTCGACGGTCCCGATCAGGCGGCCGGTCGGTCCCTCCACGATCTGCACCGGAGCGCCACCGGACGATCTGAGGTCGGCCAGCCGGGCAGCTCGATCGCGCCGGGTCCAGAACCAGCCGGCCGCACGCTTCCTCAGCCAGCCAGCCTGCTCGAGCGCCGCCACCCCGGCTGCCGCCTGCGGTCCGAAACGCTGCAGGTCCGCCTCGGTCAGCGGCAACTCGTGTGCCGCTGCTGCCAGATGTGGTCCCAGCACGTACGGATTGTCGGGATCGAACACGGTGGCCTCGACCGGCGCCCGGAACAACGCGTCCGGGTGGTGCACCAGATAGGCGTCGATGGGTTCGTCGCGGGCGATCAGCACGCCGAGGGACGGCGCGCCCTCGCGACCGGCCCGGCCGAGCTGCTGCGTCAGTGCGGCGCGGGTTCCGGGGAAGCCGACCGACAGCACCGCATCGAGTCCGGAGATGTCGATGCCCAGTTCGAGGGCGTTGGTGGTCGCCAGGCCGAGCAGGTCACCTGAACGGAGCCGTGCTTC
>Ga0182747_1003483_pt1 | contig 10555 bp, 10 predicted proteins | sample eDN3rd30CBELigBY_FD_128526 | JGI IMG/M metagenome (GOLD analysis project Ga0182747, IMG submission 128526) | Enriched backyard soil microbial communities from Emeryville, California, USA - eDNA 3rd pass 30_C BE-Lig BY (version 2) (version 2) | ecosystem: Environmental > Terrestrial > Soil >...
AGATCGGCGATGGTGCGGATGCCGTCCCGCTCGAACCGGCGCTGCCCGGCCTTGCCGACGCCATAGATGAAGCCGACCGGGCGCTCCGCCAGAAAGGCGGCGGCCTCGTCGCGGCCGAGCACGGCGAAGCCGCGCGGCTTGTCGAGGTCGGAGGCGATCTTCGCCAGGAATTTGTTGTGGGACAGGCCGACCGAGACGCTGATGCCGAGCCGGCGTTCGACCTCGTTCTGAAAGCGGGCCAGCGTTCGCGCCGGGCTTGCGCCATGCAGCCGCTCGGTGCCGGAGAGATCGAGAAACGCCTCGTCGATGGACAGCGGCTCCACCAGCGGTGTGAGCGCCAGCATCATGGCCCGCACCTCGCGCCCCACGGCGACATATTTGGCCATGTCCGGCCGGATCACGGTCGCGTGGGGACACAGCCGCCGGGCCTCGAACATCGGCATTGCGGAGCGCACGCCATAGGTGCGGGCGATGTAGCAGGCGGTGGAGACCACGCCGCGTTTGCCGCCGCCGATGATCAGCGGCTTGTCGAGCAGCGAGGGATCGTCGCGCTTCTCGATTGCGGCATAGAAGGCGTCGCAGTCGATGTGGGCAACGGCGAGACAGTCGATTGCCGCGTGGCGCAACAGGCGCGGAGAGCCGCATGTTCCGCAGCGATGTGACGGCATGGCCTCGGCACGGGCGCCGCAATCCCGGCAGAACCCCGGCACGTCCCGGGCGGTCGCGTCGGCGCCGCTCAGGGGATGTCCCGCTCCCATGGCCGATGCCCCAGGACCGCCTGCGCCCGCACCACGTCTTCCGGGCGGAAGCTGCTGGCGGCGGCGAAGTCCAGCAGCAGTGTGTCGTCGCTGATCATATGGTCCAGCACGGCGGAAAGAAATTCCGGAGTGGCTGCCGCCGTACGCAGGGATTCCGGCCCGACGCCGGTGAGGGACAGGAATAGGCCCAGCCGCTCCGGGTCCGCGGCAAGGAAGCCAAGCGCCTGAATGGCGACGGACTCGGCCGCGTCCGTCTGGGAAAGTCCCGCCTTGCCTTTGGGATGGGCGGCGCCTGTTTTGCGGTCACGGGCCATTGTCGGTCCTGATGATCTTGCGGGTGACGCCCGGCGGGCGGTCTCGGCTCCGGGTCGCGTTCACGAGTTGCGGCGTTCTATCGCGCGGCGATGCTGGCGCGAGGCGGGCACTTCCGGTTCGCGTTTCGTTGCGCGCGTTGCCTGACGCCGCCGGAGCAGGACGACGATGGGGACGGCGAGAAGAAGGCCAACGGCCATTGCGATCAAAGCTTCCATGCGGCGCGTTCCAGCGTATTCCCCGCCATGAAGTGGACGTCTTTCAGGCCGGTGACAAGTCCTTCGTCCCGCTGGGGATCAGCGTCCGCCAAGGCCGGCGGGAAAGTCTTGCAACAACATCGCAAGGCCATCAAAAACCTTCATTATTCCAATGAATTAGGGTTTCCGTAACATATCGCTGGTAGCTCATGTTAACATGTGAGGCAGGCGTTTGCGGAGCGTCGATTCGCGATGCTCCCCCTGTCTTGACCGTCGGAGAGGCGGCGATGCCTAAAACCGTCCTCATCGTTGAAGACAACGAACTCAACATGAAGCTTTTCAACGATCTGTTGGAAGCACATGGTTATGCGACGGTCGGCACACGCAACGGCATCGAAGCCATCGAGCTTGCGCGCCGCTATCGGCCGGACCTGATCCTGATGGACATCCAGCTTCCCGAGGTCTCGGGGCTGGAAGTCACCAAATGGATCAAGGACGATGCCGAGCTGAAAGCCATTCCCGTCGTCGCCGTCACGGCCTTCGCCATGAAGGGTGACGAGGAACGCATCCGCGAGGGCGGCTGTGAAGCCTATCTCTCGAAACCCATTTCAGTTGGAAAATTCATCGAAACGGTCCGCCAGTTTCTCGGACCTGCCTGAAAAGGTGTGTGATGACGGCGCGCATCCTCGTTGTTGACGATATCCCGGTGAATGTGAAGCTGCTGGAGGCGCGGCTTCTGGCGGAATATTTCGACGTCGTCTCGGCCACCAACGGCGCGCAGGCGCTTGAGATCTGCGCGCGCGGCGAATGCGACATGGTGCTGCTGGATGTGATGATGCCGGATATGGACGGCTTCGAGGTGTGCCGGCGGCTGAAGGCCACGCCTGAAACCCATCATCTGCCCGTCGTCATGGTGACGGCGCTCGACCAGCCGGCTGATCGCGTGCGCGGTCTGGAGGCCGGCGCCGACGATTTTCTCACCAAGCCGGTTTCGGATGTAGCGCTGATCGCGCGGGTGCGTTCGCTGACACGGCTCAAGATGATGACTGATGAATTGCGCATGCGGGCGCTGACCTCGCAGGAGATCGGCATTCGCCATCGTGAACTCGACGCGATGGCGGAGACCGGCCGCGGCGGACGGGTGCTCGTGGTGGACGATCGCCGCTCGTCCTACGAGCGCATCGTCAGCGTTCTGGCGGCTGAACATGAGGTCGAGGTCGAGACCGATCCGAATCTCGCTCTGTTCCATGCAGCGGAGAATGCGTTCGACCTGATCGTCGTATCGCTCAGCCTGAACGACTTTGACGGCCTGCGCCTGTGCAGCCAGATGCGCTCGCTGGAGCGGACCCGGAACATTCCGATCCTGGCGCTGGCCGATGCGGATAACAGCGCACGACTTGCCCGGGCGCTGGAGATCGGCGTGAACGATTATCTTGCGCGCCCGGTGCAGAAGGATGAGTTGCTGGCGCGATGCCGCACGCAGGTGCGGCGCAAGCGTTACACCGAACAGTTGCGGGATAATGTCCAGCTTTCGCTGGAGATGGCGATCACCGATGGGCTGACCGGCCTGTTCAACCGCCGATATCTTGAAAGTCATCTGGCGACCCTGATCGAGCAGGGGCGGCGGGATCACAAATCCCTGGCCGTGATGGTGCTCGATATCGACCACTTCAAATCCATCAACGACACCTATGGTCATGATGCCGGTGATGACGTGCTGCGGGAATTCGCGATGCGCATCCGCAAGGCGGTCCGCGGGATCGACCTCGCATGCCGCTTCGGCGGGGAAGAATTCGTCATCGTGATGCCGGAGACCGACCTCGGCGTGGCGACCATGGTTGCCGAACGCCTGCGTCGTCGCGTCGCCAGCGAGCTTTTTCCGATCTACCAGCAGTCGCGGGGGGTGGAAGTCACGATCTCGGTCGGGATCGGGGAACTGCGGCCCGAAGACAGTGTTGCGACGCTGTTGAAGCGGGCGGACGAGGCGCTCTACCGAGCCAAGCGGGACGGACGGAACCGGGTCGTGCCGGCCGCGGCCTGAGCGGGATAGTCGGAGCAATACGGTATTATAGAACCTCCATAGATAAAGGGTCGAGTAACCCTAACGAATTGTTGCACTGTTTGCTGCCCGTTGGAGGCGGTTCAACCATTGATTTCCGGGCAGGTTGCGTTAGATTTGTTCCAACAGTTTGGCTTATAACGATCGGTTATGAGCCTCCGTCCAAACCCTGCGGGGTGCTCAGGTCCGCCGCATCTCCTGGGTCCGTGGGGTTGGCCGGTTCGGAAGCGGAACGAGTGGCCTCCTCATGATGCCGCTTCCGACCGGCCACCATTTTCCAGCATGCAGCATGTTGCGGCACGCTTTTCTCAACCGTCGATACATATTGCCGGTCACACATTATCGATCGTCGATACATGCTGCCGATAAACGAAAAGGGCGCCGCGAGGCGCCCGTTTTGCTTTCCGACAGTCTGGTTCCGGCAGATCCGGCCCGGCAGGCGTTTGCCTGATCCAGGCTCGCCCGATTCTGGCTTACTTGATCTTGGCTTCGCGGAATTCGACGTGCTTCTTCGCGACCGGATCGTATTTCTTCTTGGTCAGCTTGTCCGTCATCGTCCGCGAATTCTTCTTCGTGACGTAATAGAAGCCGGTATCGGCGGAAGAGACGAGCTTGACCTTGATGGTGGTGGCCTTGGCCATCGGGCGACCTCAAAACTGGGGCAAAACTGAAGGATCGGCGGGGCCGCGCCCCGGTTCGGTTGGCGGCAAACTACCCATCGGCCCGCCGATGTCAAGAAAACGCTGCGGGCGAGGGCGATCGCGGGGCGGCGTGCCGGCCATTGCGCTCGTCCGCGACAGGGGAACGATGGTAGCAGGAGAGTGATTTGAGCCCCCGTGACGGGGCGTTTCTCCTACCCCCGCGCATCCTCAAGAATCATGGCCGCGCCTTTGGCTCCGATCATGATCGTCGGGGCGTTGGTGTTGCCGGCCGTGACCTGCGGCATGACGGAGGCATCGACCACGCGCAGACCCTCGACGCCCCGGACCCGCAGGCGCGAATCGACCACGGCGCCGGCGTCCTCGCCCATCCGGCAGGTGCCGACGAGGTGATGGACCGTGGAGCCTGTGGCGCGGATATGGGCCTCCAGCGCGGCGTCGGTCCCGGCGTCCGGGCCGGGGCTGGTTTCCCGCACCATGACATCGGCAAGGGCGGGCGCGGCCATGATCGCGCGGGCGACCCGGATGCCGGCGACGATCACGCGCAGGTCGTCAGGGTCCGACAGGTAGTTCGGCTGGATTTCCGGCGCGGCCATGGGGTCGGGCGAGACAGCCATCACCGTGCCCCGGCTGCGCGGGCGGGCGGCGGAGGCGAGGATGCGCAGGCCGGGCTCGCGCTCAAGTTCCGTGATGTTGCGCAGATCGAAGCTGCCGGGAAACACCAGCAACTGGATGTCCGGGCTGTCGAGGCCCTCGCGGCTGCGGCAGAAGATCGAGGCCGTGGACGCGCCATAAGTCAGCGCGCCCTGTCCGGTCAGCGCCCAGCGCACCATTTCCCAGCCGAGCCGGGGGAAGCGCCGCACCTGATTGACCGTGAGCACGTCCTTCACGCGGGTGGAGACGCCGGCGGCATAGTGATCCGCGAGGTTGGCGCCGACGCCGGGCGCATCCTGCAACACCGCGACGCCGAGGCGTTGCAGATGCGCGGCCGGGCCGATGCCGGAGAGTTGCAGCAGTTGCGGAGACTTCACCGTGCCGGTGCTGACGATCACCTCGCGCCGGGCGCGCACGGTAATGTCCTGTCCGGCGCGGCGGCAGACGACGCCGGTGCAGCGCCGGCCCTCGAACACAAGATGCTGCGCCAGCATGCCGGTTTCGATCCGCAGGTTCGGCCGGCGCTTCGCGCGCCTCAGGAAGGTTGCGGCGGTGGACTGCCGAAACCGGCCGCGCCGCGACATCTGCGAATAGCCGATGCCTTCGAGGTCCGGTCCGTTGATATCCGGGATCAGGCGGTGGCCGGTCTCCTGCGCGGCCGCGACGACCTTGTGGGTGAGCGGCAGGATCGACGTGTAAGGCTCGACCCGCAGCGGGCCTTTGCGGCCGCGATAATGCTCGTCGCCTTCGTCCGTGTCCTCGATGGAACGGAAGAAGGGCAGCACCTCGTCATAGCTCCAGCCGCGGCAGCCGGCCTGCGCCCATCCGTCGAAATCGGCGGGATGGCCGCGCACGAAATTCATGCCGTTGGTCGAACTCGTGCCCCCCAGCGTGCGGCCCCGCGGATATTTCATGCGGCGTCCGCCGATGGAGGGTGTCGCCGCGCCGTCGAAATTCCAGTCGAGCACGGGATGGCCGCGCAGCAGGATCACGCCGGCCGGAACATGGATGAGCGGGGAGAGATCGCGGGGGCCGGCTTCCAGCAGCAGCACCTGCGCGCCGCTTTCGCTCAGCCGGTCCGCGAGAACGCAGCCCGCGGAGCCCGCGCCGACGATGACGTAATCCGCCTCCATGGTTTCCTCTTTTTCTTGTCTGTTCGCGAATGGCCGGTGCGGATCGTCAGAGCAGTTCGCGGCTGAACTTGCCGCGCCGCGTGAAGAAGAACGGCACCGGCAGATCGTGGTCGAACCCTTCCGCGATGCGAGTCTGCAACTCGCTGAGCACGCGGCGGGTGATGCCGGGCAGGTCAAGGTGCTGCGTATCCGCGATCGGCACCCAGACGAGTTCCACCAGCTCGGTGGATTCGCTGACCATGCCGTCGATCCGGTGCGCGACGGTGCTGGCGTCGGCCGCGAAGAAGCGGGTGTCGTAGCGCCGGTTGCGCTGCGGCGGCGTGACCGCGCGGGCGACGAAGGAGATCGCAGAGAGGTCCGGCGCGATGCCGGCATCGGCGAACGCCTGCCACGGCGTCTGCCTGCTGGGCCGCCGCCGCTTCACGGTCATCCCGTCGCCTGTGCGCGCGCCGAGCAGCAGCCCGGTTTCCTCGTAGGTCTCGCGGATCGAGGCCAGCGCCAGCGCCCGCGCCTTGGCCGGGCTCGGCCGGGCGATCCGCTGCATGAGCTTGGCCTCGGCGGCGGCATGGAGCGGGCTGGAGAAGGGCGCGTGGCGGTCCATCGCTTCCGCGCGTCCGCCGGGAAACACGAATTTGCCCGGCATGAAGACATGGCCATGGTGACGCTTGCCCAGCAGCACGCGCGGCGGCCCTTCGGAGCGGTCGACGAGGATCAGCGTCGCGGCGTCACGCGGGCGGCGATAGGGCTGCGCCCTGTCCGGGGTTTCACTGCCGGCCGACAACGGGATCGTGCTCCGTCAGGGAAAGATCGTCCCGCGCATCCGGGTCGAAGCCGTGCATTCGCAGCGCCCATTGCAGTCCGACGATGGCTCCCTTCACGGGCTGAAGAAAGCCGACCGAGAGAAGAAGCGTCATCGGTACCCAGAGCGCGAAGTGAAGCCAGTAGGGCGGAGCATAGGCCAGTTCCATGGCCAGCGACAGCGGCACCACGATATGGCCGACGATGGTGATGACAAAATAGGGCGGCGCATCGTCGGCACGGTGATGGTGGAGCGCCTCGCCGCAGGCGGGGCAAGCGGGATTGACCTTGAGGAAAGTGCGGAACATCCGCCCCTCGCCGCAATGCGGACAGCGCGTGGCGAAACCGCGGAGCATGGCGATCCAGATGCTGCGGTCGCGTGGCTTTTTGGCCGTGAAGGTGATGGTTTCTGTCATGCCATCGGAGCCTTTCCCTTGGGCGGCTTGCCTTTGCCTACTTTACTCGGGCCGGCCTTGCGTGCGCCGGCTCTGGACTTTTTCGCCATGGCCTTTCGCATGCCAGCTTTCTTGCGTGCGCCGGCCTTCTTTCCGGCGCCATCGCCTGCGGTTCGGTCCGCGCCGCCGGCGGCGTCACGCAGCGTGACCTTGCCGGAGCGGCGCACCGAACCGGACGTCCGGCCGATGTCATAGCGGCCTTCGGAGAGGATTTCGAATCTCAAGGCGCCGGCCACCGGCACCGCTTCCACGAGCCGCACGGTGACGGCATCGCCGAGCCGGTAGCTCTCGCCGGTCCGCTCTCCCACCGTGGCATGGGCGTCCTCGCGATAGCGGTAATAGTCGTTGCCGATGGTCCGCGCCGGAATGAAGCCGTCCGCGCCGGTGCCATCCAGCTTCACGAAAAGGCCGGCCGAGGTGACGCCGGCGATGCGGCCCTCGAACCGCGCGCCGATGCGGTCGCCGAGGAAATGGGCGATGAGCCGGTCGTTGGTCTCCCGCTCGGCTTTCATGGCGCGGCGTTCGGCGGCGGAAATCGTCGCGCCGATCTCGTTCAGCGCCATGACGTCGGTGCCCGGCGGCAGGCCGCCCGCGCCGAGATTTTCAGCACTGATTAGCGCGCGATGCACGATCAGGTCGGCATAGCGGCGGATCGGGGAGGTGAAATGGGCGTAGCGCCGGAGGTTGAGGCCATAGTGGCCGTAATTCTCCGCCGCATATTCCGCCTGGGCCTGGCTGCGCAGCACCACCTCGTTCACGACATGCTCCACGTCGCGGCCCTTCACCCGGGCGAGGATGTGGTTGAACTGCTCCGGCCGGGTGATGCCGCCCTTGGGCAAAGCGATGCCGATGGTGCCGAGGAAGACGCGGAGATTCTCCAGCTTCTCCGGCGAGGGCTCGTCATGGACGCGATAGATCAGCGGCGTGCGCTTGCGCTCCAGCGTCTCCGCCGCCGCGACATTGGCGAGGATCATATATTCCTCGATCAGCCGGTGGGCGTCGAGCCGCTCCGGCATCACGACGCGGTCCACGGTGCCATCCGCCTTGAGCAGGATCTTGCGCTCCGGCAGGTCGAGGTCGAGGGGATGGCGCGCGGCGCGCGCAATCTTGAGCGCATCATAGGCTGCATAGAGCGGCTTCAGCACGTCGTCGAGCAGCGGCGCGGTGATCTCGTCGGTCATGCCGTCGACGGCGGCCTGCGCCTGCGCATAGGCGAGCCGGGCATGGGACCGCATCATGATGCGGTGGAAGCTGTGGCGGATCTTGCGGCCTTCCGCAGTCACGATCATGCGCACGGCGAGGGCGGCACGGTCCTCATCGGGCCGCAGCGAACACAGGTCGTTGGAGATGCGCTCGGGCAGCATCGGCACGACGCGATCCGGGAAATAGACCGAATTGCCGCGCAGCAGCGCCTCGCGATCCAGCGCGCCGCCGGGCCGCACGAAATAAGCAACGTCCGCGATGGCGACGGTGATGATGAAGCCGCCCTTGTTGGCGGGATCGGTATCCGCTGCCGCATGGACGGCGTCGTCATGGTCCTTGGCGTCGGGCGGGTCGATGGTGACGAGCGGCAAGGCGCGCCAGTCCTCGCGGTGCGCCATGTCGGCGGGGCGCGCGGCTTCTGCTTCCCGGGTCACGGCGGCGGGAAAGACATGCGGAATGCCATGGGCGTTGATGGCGATGAGGCTCACCGCCTTCTCGCTGCTGAGCGAACCCAGCCGCTCCGCCACGCGCGCGACGGCGAGGCCGAAGCCGCGCCGGTTCGTCACTTCCACGGAGACGAGGTCGCCGTCCTGCGCGTCGCCGCCCATGCCGAGCGGGATCGCCAGCTCGCGGCCGATCTCCTTCTTGTCGATGGGGAGCAGCCGCGCCGCGCCGTTCGGCAGTGCGCGATAGATACCGAGGATGCGCCGCCGGGCGCGATCCAGCACCTTGATGACGCGGCCGCTGCGAAGGCCGGTCTCGTCGCCGGGGTGCGGATTGTCGAGGCGCACCAGCGCCCGGTCGCCGACGCCGCCGGCCTCGCCGGGCTTTGCCTTGCGCGGGGTGCGGATGCGGATTTTCGGCGCGGGGCCTTGGGTCTCCTCGTCCCACTCGGTCGGCGTGGCGAGAAATTCGCCGTCCCGGTCCCGGGCGGTGATATCGGCCAGCACTACGGAGGGGAGCGCGCCAACGGGGTGAAGCTTGTGCTTGTTGCCCTCGATCCGCTCCTCGTCCGCAAGTTCCCGGAGGATGGCGCGCAGGGCGGCGCGGTCCGCGTTCTTCAGGCCGAATTCCCGCGCGATCTCCCGCGTCCCGACCTTGCCGGGCTGGGCTGCGATGAAGGCGAGAATGTCTTCCTTGGAGGGAAGGCTGCCTGAAGTGCCTCGGGGTGGTTTCACGCGGAATCCGGATGTGCGGCCAACCCCACCTGAACCGGTCAGGAGCAGGGCCGGCTATATCTTGGGGCGTTTTCTCGACGCGAACCGGAACCCACTTCACACGAAAACGCGGCAATGCCGCATATGTAGGCTCTCGGCCGCCCCGTTGCCAGCGCCGAAATGAACCGGCCCCGGCGCTGCGTCAGGGCTGGCCGGCGTCACCGGTCAGTCCGATGCCGCTTTCGACGCGGGCTTCTTGGCTGCCTTCTTTTTGGCTGCGCTTTTCTTGGTCGCCTTCTTGGCGCTTGTCTTTTTGGCGGCCTTCTTCGGAACGGCCTTCTTCGCCGTGCCGCCTTCGGCCTTCGCCGCGAGCTTCTTCGCCCCGCGCTTCGGCTTGGCTGGTCCCTTGGCGGCACGCTCCGCCAGCAGCGGGATCGCCTCTTCCAGCGTGATGGTGTCGAGCGTCTTGTCGCGCGGAAGGGTCGCGTTCACGCCGTTATGGCTGACATAGGCGCCGTAGCGGCCGTTCTTGGCGATGACCTCCCCGCCGTCCGGATGCGTGCCCAGAGACTTGCCGGGATCAGCGCCGAAGCGCCGGCCGCCCTTGGCGGCTTTCTCGGCCAACAGGGTCACGGCGCGGTTGAGGCCGACATGGAGCACCTCGTCGCCCGGCTCAAGACTCGCATAAGCCTTGCCGTGCTGGACGTAAGGCCCGAAACGGCCGATGCCGGCGAGGATCGGCTCGCCGCTTTCGGGATGCTTTCCGATCTCGCGGGGCAGGGACAGCAGGCCCAGCGCCGTTTCGAGGTCGATTTCGTCCGGGGGCATGCCGCGCGGGATGCCGGCGCGCTTGGGCTTTTCCTTCTCCACCGGCTCGCCGAGCTGGATATACGGCCCGAACCGGCCGTTGCGCAGCGTGACGTCGAGGCCGGTCTCCGGGTCCTGGCCGAGCAGCTTGTTCTCGACCTCCGGCGCGCCGTCGCCATTGGCGGCGAGCGGGCGGGTAAAGCGGCATTCGGGATAGTTCGAGCAGCCGAGGAAGGCGCCGAACTTGCCGAGCTTCAGCGACAGCCGGCCGCTGCCGCAGCTCGGGCAGAGCCGGGGATCGGTGCCGTCCGCCTTGGGCGGGAAGATGTGCGGCGCCAGCATCTCGTCCAGCGCGGTGAGCAC
>Ga0182747_1003487_pt1 | contig 10547 bp, 8 predicted proteins | sample eDN3rd30CBELigBY_FD_128526 | JGI IMG/M metagenome (GOLD analysis project Ga0182747, IMG submission 128526) | Enriched backyard soil microbial communities from Emeryville, California, USA - eDNA 3rd pass 30_C BE-Lig BY (version 2) (version 2) | ecosystem: Environmental > Terrestrial > Soil >...
CGACCTACCCATGACCCATGAGGCCACACTGAGGCGGATGAGAGAAAGGGGCATAGAGTTCGAGCATTTTTTTGATGTAGGTGCAGCCCGTGGACTCTTTGGCGTCAAGGTGCGCGAGGTTTATCCGGAAGTTGGATTGATCTATTTCGAGGCAGCTCCCTACTGGAAGCCCCTTTTGGAAAAGACAAAGTCGGAGTTGGGAGGGAAAATTTCTATCGAAATGGCTGCTGCCGGTCCCAGTGATGGCGAAATGTATTTTCGTTTCGATGAAAATAATCCTATGGGAGGCGCATTGGTAAGTAAAAAATCAGATAACACGCAAATTGTTCCCGTAAGATCTCTTGACAGCTATATAGAAGAGAAGGGTCTGACAGGTAGATTTGCGCTGAAGCTGGATGTCCACGGTGTGGAGCAGATGATACTGAGCGGCGCTGAGCGCCTGATGTCATCTTGCCAGCTCTTGATATTCGAGACTTATAATTTTGGACCGGATCATCGTCGATTTGGGCAGATGGCTGTGCATGTCGAAGAGAAGTTTGGAATGCGATGCATAGATATCGCGGAGCCGAAGTATAGGCCCTTCGATAAAGCTCTATGGCAGATGGATTTCTATTTTGGCCGCTATGAAGGCACCACGCTATCCGAATGGCGCCTCTGACATCGATCACGCCTTGCGGGCAGCATGCAGAACTGTCGCAAACTGCGTTACATATGGCACGTCCTTCTGCCACATATTGTCCTTGGTTAGCCCGTTGTATAGTTGATAGCGTATGTCCTGACGCTCCAGGAATGTCGTTCTGTTCCCGTTAAAACTCCAATCCGTGTGATGTGGCTGCGAAACTACTAGGCCTCCATTCAGGCATGCATTGTGCCATTCCTGGTGCTTTCGCGATCCGAAATATGTATCGATGGAATTCGTGAGCTGGCCGCTTGGCGTAAGGATTCGCATTGCATCCTTGACGCAGGCTTCCATCGGTTCCGCATCGATATGCTCGACGACGGAAATTGAAAAAACGATATCGAAATACCCGCTCGGCAATTCATGAGAATTGTCGCCGAGAAAGGCTTCAACAGTGCGCTGGTTCCGGGAGGACCGTGTTTCGACAGTCTTGAGATATCGATCGCGATTGGATCCGATCCCTGCATTGCTATCGCTGCGATCAATGCACCAATATTCCACGCCAATTTTATGCATTTGATCAGAAAAGAATGTATTGAATCCCGGTCCAAACTCGGCAATGCGCTTTGCGCCAGTCTGATTTATCTGATCAAGCACCCAGAGAGAACCAAACTCTTTCAGTGACCACTCGTAACCAAAATTTACATAAATATCTCTATATTTTTTCTTCAATGAAATATACGAATTGCAGCTGCCGAGAGCGAACATTTTTCCCTCATTGATCTTCAATGAATACAAAGGATAAATGGCAAGGCTCGATCCGGGTCCCAAAGCCGCTCGGGGCATGGCTTCCCAATTCGGTGCTTGTCCAAGACGTAACGGAGTTTGTATACCACCCTCGGCTGGCCGTCTGCAGCCGTGGTTGCCCAGGAGTGAAAATGTCAGAAGGTGCTGGACATGCAGGCTCTCCCGACAAAGCTCGTAACCGGAAGCCAAGCAAACCAGACGAATGCCCTGTTTGCAGATCCCCCTATTTGTCGCTGTTTGATGTTCAGCAGACGCCGCGCGGCGCAGATGTGGACGTGTTCTTCTGCATGGAGTGCGAATCCCTAAGCAGTCCATTTTCCAAGCCGAATCCGGTTCAGTCCAGCTTGGATTGGCACCGAAGCGTTTATGAGCGGAACAGTCGCTTCTCGAACGCATTCCTCGATATCGTCGTACAGAAATTCGGCCGGCCGCGAGGTATCCTTGATATTGGCTCCGGTATAGGCACCCTCCTGAAGGCCGCTGCCGAAAGATCAATATCCGGCGTTGGATATGATCTGGACACAGTCTCCTGTCAGTACGGCCGCGCCGAATTCGGGTTGGATCTGCGAGGGGAGGAGTGGTCACACGGATCGGGTGTCGGCGACGTGGAACTGATTGCATGTATAATGGTGCTCGAACACATCCACTATCCCAGAGCGCTTATGAATGGGCTGATGAAAGAGGCAATAGCCAAACGGTGTCCGATCTTTGTCTCGGTTCCTTTCGTGGAGAAGACATGGTGGCCTCATCTCCTCAGCGACAACCGCAGTGAAGGTCATCCATTCCATTATCCGCATGTTCACGTCACGCATTTTTCAAGAAAGGGTATGAAAGCTGCCTTCACGCAGATGGGAGCAAGGCATTTCATTGAGACCGAGCAAGGCTTCCCCTGGCCCGGAATGTTTGTTCTTCCCTAGTCTCATCACACCAGTCACCAGTAGAGAGAAGATTCGATGAAAGTTGCACTGATCACCGGCGTGACGGGACAGGACGGCGCATATCTGGCGCGGTTGCTGCTGGAAAAGGGCTACATCGTTCACGGGGTGAAGCGTCGCTCGTCGTCGTTCAACAGTGAGCGTATCGACGGCATCTATGTCGATCCGCATGAGAGCGATGCACGGTTTTTCCTGCATTATGGCGATCTGACGGATTCCACCAATCTGATCCGTCTCGTCCAGGAGACTCAGCCGACGGAGATTTACAATCTCGCGGCGCAGAGCCATGTGCAGGTCAGCTTCGAGACGCCGGAATATACCGGCAATTCCGACGCATTGGGCACGCTGCGCATTCTCGAGGCGATCCGCATTCTCGGCCTCGACAAGACCGTGCGTTTCTACCAGGCCTCCACCTCGGAGCTCTACGGCAAGGTGCAGGAAGTGCCGCAGCGCGAGACGACGCCGTTCTATCCGCGCAGCCCCTATGCCGCCGCCAAGCTCTATGCCTACTGGATCACGGTGAATTACCGCGAGGCCTATGGCATGTTCGCGTCCAACGGCATTCTCTTCAACCATGAGGGACCGACGCGCGGCGAGACCTTCGTGACGCGCAAGATCACTCGCGCGGTCGCGGGTATCCAGGCCGGCCTCCAGGAGACGCTCTATCTCGGCAATCTCGATGCCAAGCGCGACTGGGGGCATGCGCGCGACTATGTCGAGGGCATGTGGCGCATCCTGCAGCATAGCGAGGCGGACGACTTCGTTCTCGCGACGGGCGAAACGCATCCGGTCCGCGAATTCGTCGAGCTCGCTTTCGCCGCTGTGGGCCGACAGATCGTCTGGGAAGGCAAGGGGGTCGACGAGGTCGGCCGCGACGCCAAGTCGGGTGCGGTGCTGGTGCGGATCGATCCGCGTTATTTCCGTCCGACCGAAGTGGACCTGCTTATCGGCGATCCCGCCAAGGCGAAGGCCAAGCTCGGCTGGTCGCATACGACGAGCTTCCCCGATCTCGTATCCGAGATGGTGCGCTCCGACGTCGCGCTGATCGAGCGTGAGAAGTGGCGCAAGGATCGTTCGGCCTGAGAGGAGATATTCCAATGGACAGCCGCTTTGCGATCAAGGGAAAACGCGTCTTCGTTGCCGGCCATCGCGGAATGGTCGGCGCGGCCATCGTCCGGCGGCTGGCCGCGGAGGATTGCGAAGTGCTCACCGTCGCGCGCAGCGAAGTGGACCTGCGCGACCAGGCGGGCGTACGCGGCTGGCTGGCCGACCGGAAGCCGGATGCGGTGATCCTTGCCGCCGCCAAGGTCGGCGGCATCCTGGCGAACGATACCTATCCGGCGGATTTCCTCTATGACAACCTCGCCATCGAGGCGAATGTGATCGAGGGATCCTTCCGCATCGGCGTCGAGAAACTGCTGTTCCTCGGCTCGTCCTGCATCTATCCGAAATTCGCCAAGCAACCGATCACCGAGGACGAGCTGCTGACCGGCCCGCTGGAACCCACCAATGAGTGGTATGCCATCGCCAAGATCGCCGGGCTGAAACTGTGCCAGGCCTATCGCCGCCAGCATGGCGTGGACTACATTTCGGCCATGCCGACCAATCTCTACGGGCCGGGCGACAATTTCGACCTTGCCGCCAGCCATGTGATTCCGGCGCTGATGCGCAAGGCGCATGAGGCGAAGCTCGCCGGTGCGTCGCATCTGACGATCTGGGGATCGGGCAGCCCGATGCGGGAATTCCTGCATGTGGACGATGCGGCCGATGCCATGGTCTGGCTGCTGGCCAATTATTCCGGCGACAGCCATGTCAATGTGGGCTCGGGCACCGACATCACCATCCTCGATCTGGCGAAGCTCGTTGCCGACGTGGTCGGGTTCGGCGGGGAAATCCGCAACGATCCCACCAAGCCCGACGGCACGCCCCGCAAGCTGATGGACGTCTCGCGCCTGTCGGCCACCGGCTGGAAGCCGAAATACGATCTGCGCAGCGGGCTCGAACAGACCTATGCATGGTTCCTCGACACGCTCGAACATGGCGAGGTCCGTCTCAACGTCGCATGAGGTCTCGGGCGAGGGGCTTTTCGGCCCATCGCCATGTCTGAACCCGGCGTGGTAAGTAGTTGACGAAGCCGCGCGGCCTGCGTCGCAATGCGTGAAACGAAGGGGTGAGAGCTTTCCGTCGCCCAAGAGGCGGAACGCTCCGGAGCGAAAGTAGACTATGACCGGCATTCTTCCTGTGATCATGGCCGGCGGATCCGGCACGCGCCTCTGGCCGCTGTCGCGCCAGCTTTATCCGAAGCAGTTTCATGCGCTGGTGGGCGAACGCACGATGCTTCAGGAGACGCTGCTGCGTCTCGAAGGGCTGGAATGCGCCGCACCGCTCCTCATCTGCAATGAGGAGCACCGGTTCCTGGCTGCAGAGCAGATGCGCCTGATCGATCGGGACGACGCCCTGATCATCCTCGAGCCGGAAGGGCGCAACACCGCGCCTGCGATCACTCTGGCAGCCATCGCCGCGGCGCGCAGCGGCGATGACCCGATCCTGCTGGTGCTGGCCGCCGACCACCTGATCGGCCAGCCTGACGCCTTCCGCGCGGCTGTTCGTGCGGCGCTGCCGCTGGCGGCGGCAGGAAGGCTCGTCACCTTCGGCATCGTGCCAGACCGGCCGGAAACCGGATATGGCTATATCCGCCGCGGCGGGCCGATCGAGTCGTCGGGCTTCGACGTCAGCCGCTTCGAGGAGAAGCCGAACGCGGCCAAGGCGGAGGAATTCATCCGGTCGGGCGAATATCTCTGGAACAGCGGCATGTTCATGTTCCGCGTCTCCAGCCTGCTGGCGGAGATGAAGAAACATGCGCCAGAGGTGGTTGCGGCCTGCGAAGCGGCGATGGCGGAAACCCGCGCCGACATGCAGTTCCAGCGCGTCGATGGGGCTGCCTTCGCGGCTTCCCCGTCCATCTCGGTCGACTATGCGGTGATGGAAAAGACGGACAAGGCGGCGGTGGTGCCGCTGGATGCCCGCTGGAGCGACATCGGCTCGTGGTCCGCGCTGCTCGACGCGCAGGCGCAGGACGGCGATTGCAATTCGCTCATCGGCGACGTGATCGCCGCCGATACGCGCAACACGCTGGTCCGCGCCGGATCACGCCTTGTCGCGGTGCTGGGCGTGGAAAACCTCGTCGTCATCGAGACCAAGGACGCCGTGCTGGTCGCCGACAAGAGCAAGGTGCAGAACGTCAAGGAGATCGTCGACCGGCTGAAGAAGGACGGCCGCAGCGAGCACGTCTATCATCGCGAGGTCTACCGGCCCTGGGGGCACTACGACTCGATCGATTTCGGCGCTCGCGACCAGGTCAAGCGCATCACGGTCAAGCCCGGCGCGAAGCTCTCGGTGCAGATGCATCATCACCGTGCAGAGCACTGGGTGGTGGTGCGCGGCACGGCGAAGGTCCACAAGGGCGACGAGACGCTGATCCTGACGGAAAACCAGTCGACCTACATCCCGCTGGGCGAGATCCACGCGCTGGAGAACCCCGGCAAGATCCCACTGGAGATCATCGAGGTCCAGTCGGGATCCTATCTGGGCGAGGACGATATCGTCCGCTTCGAGGACCGTTACGGCCGGTCGTGAGACCGGCCGCCAGGCTCCCTCAGAACGTCTGGTTGTAGGTGCCGACTTCGGGATTGCGGCGCAGCACCGCATCGACCGCGTCGAACATTTCGCGGCGGCGCTCGGCCGAAACCGGGCTCTCCACGACCACAACCAGTTCGGGCTTGTTGGAGGAGGCGCGCACCAGGCCCCACGTGCCGTCCTCGGTGACGGCGCGCACGCCGTTCACGGTCACGAGCGAGCCGATCTTCTGGCCGCCCAGCGCTTCGCCCTTGTCCTTCATGCCTTCGAGTGCGGCGCGCACGCGCTCCACGACCTCATATTTGATCTCGTCGTCGCAATGCGGCGACATGGTCGGCGTGCCGTAGGTCACCGGCAGGTCGCGATAGAGATCGGCCATGGAGCGGCCGGGCGCCCGGTCGAGCATGCGGCAGACGGCGATCGCGGTGACGAGCCCGTCATCATAGCCGCGGCCGATGGGCGGATTGAAGAAGAAGTGGCCGGATTTCTCGAAGCCGGCGATGGCCGCGAGTTCCTTCACCCGCCGCTTGATGTGCGAATGGCCGGTCTTCCAGTAGTCGGTGCGCGTGCCCTGCGCCTTCAGCACCGCATCCGTGTCGAACAGCGCGGTGGACTTCACGTCGACCACGAATTGCGAGCCGGGATATTGGGCGGAGATATCGCGGGCGAGCATGACGCCCACCTTGTCGGCGAAGATCTCGTTGCCTTCATTGTCGACCACGCCGCAGCGGTCGCCGTCGCCGTCGAAGCCGAGCCCGACATCGGCGCCGGTTTCCAGAACCTTGTCGCGGATGGCATGGAGCATCTCCATGTCCTCCGGATTGGGGTTGTAGCGCGGGAAAGTGTGGTCGAGCGCGCAGTCGAGCGGGATCACCTCGCAGCCAAGCTGCTCCAGCACCTGCGGGGCGAAGGCGCCGGCGGTGCCGTTGCCGCAGGCGGCCACGACCTTCAGGCGTCGCGTCAGCTTCGGTCCCTGCGCCAATTCGGCGATATAGCGCTCGGCAAAGCCGGAAACGAATTCGTATGAGCCGCCGCCGGCAAGGTCGAAATCGGCTTCGAGAACGAGCTTCTTCAGCGCGCTCATCTCGTCCGGTCCGAAGGTGAGGGGGCGTTCCGCACCCATCTTCACGCCCGTCCAGCCGTTCTCGTTATGGGACGCCGTCACCATGGCGACCGAGGGAACATCGAGCGCGAACTGGGCGAAATAGGCCATGGGCGAGAGCGCCAGCCCGATGTCCTTCACCCGCGCGCCGGCTGCCATAAGCCCACTCGCCAACGCCAGCTTGATCGACAGCGAATAGGAGCGGAAGTCGTGTCCGATGACGATATCCGGCCCGACGCCGAGCCGGCGGATCAGCGTGCCGAGCCCCATGCCGAGCGCCTGCACGCCGATGAGGTTCAGTTCCGGGGCGCGGTCGGACAGCGGATGGCCGAACCACCAGCGTGCGTCATATTCCCGGAAGCCGGTGGGCTTGATGAGAGCCTGGGTCTCGAAATCCACGGTGTTGGGGCGCGCGTCGGCCGTTATCGTCAGCGTCAAGGACAGTCTCCTTCGTGTGGCACAATGTGCTGCTGGCAGAGTTCCAGCAAAATAGTGCAACGGTTTTGCGTCCGGAATTGCCTTAAACAGAAGGATAGAGCATTTCCGCAATTGCAGGGAAAGTCGAAATGGCTAGCGGGCGCCGACGCCGGTGAGGATGGTGCGTATCGTCTTCACCGTTATCAGCATGTCCAGCCAGATCGAGTAGTTCTTGATGTAGTAGAAATCGTAGTGGAGCTTGCGCAGGATGTTCTCCACGCCCACCGCATAGCCCTGGTTCACCTGCGCCCAGCCGGTGATGCCGGGCCGCACGATATGGCGGTAGCGATAGAAGGGAAGTTCTCGCTCGAACCACACGGACAGGACGGCAGGCTCCGGCCGTGGGCCGATCCAGCTCATCTGGCCGAGGATGATGTTGAATATCTGCGGCATCTCGTCGATCCGGAAGCGGCGCAGGACCTTGCCGACGCGGGTAATCCGCGGATCGTCCTTGGTGGTTGCGGCGCGCGCGCGCGCGTCGCCGCTATCGCTCTGGTCATGTTTCATGGTGCGGAATTTCCACACCACGAAAGGCACGCCGCGAAAGCCGATCCGCTCCTGCCGGTAGAAGACCGGTCCCCGGCTGTCGAGCTTGATGGCGATGGCGATGAGCGCGAAGAAGGGCAGGATGAAGGGCATCAGCACCCAGCAGCCGAGCCAGTCCACGATGAGCTTGACGGTCGAATAGACGCCATTGGGCTGCAGCGAACCCAGCGTGTTCTCCGACAGGTGCTCGATCTCGACCTGGCCGGTGATGGATTCCTTCACCTGCTTGAAATGGTAGACCGGCACGCCGGCCAATGCCGCGTCGGCGATGAACTTTTCCCATTCCTTCGAATGATCGGCGCGCAGGTCGGTGACGATGCCGTTGCGGGGGACCTGCTTGAGGTCGGGCGTGCTCAGCACCAGCCAGCGGCTCTTGTCTACCGACTTGATATCCGTCGCCTGTCCGCCGGGGATGATCGCAAAGAAGGGCATCAGCAGCCGCCGGTTGGTGAAGAACACCATGTGGAACCATGTCTGGCAGATCAGATAGCTCAGCAGGAACACATAGCGCGAATAGCCGATGCGGAAGAACAGGACGAAAACCAGCACGGCCGCGAAGGTGATGCTGAAGACCGGGAAAATGTATGCGATCGATTCCACCCCGGGAAAGCGCGTCAGCCGCTGGAAGAAATAATAGCCGACCACGACCGCGCAGAACGAGGCGATGGTGGCGTTGATCTGGGTCGGGGTGCGCAGCACCTGCGCATATCCCATGTCGACGCGCAGCAGCAGCGGCAGGAGACAGGACGCAAGTACGCCGAACAGGAGCTGGTAGCGCCCCTGGACCAACAGGCTTCCTATACCCGACCATAGCTTTCGGACGACGGACACAGGAACCTTTTCTAGCGGTGTTTCAGGGCTTTTCGGACGTCCGATAGTGATCGCCTCTGGTTCGGGCGGCAAGAGGCGGCCATGTGCAACCACAATGCGGGCTGAGGGTCCACAGGTTTCGATCCAGTGCCGATCACACTTTCAGAACGATTGTAAGCTTGGCGTATGTGCCTGGCACGGCCTTACTATGGCCGCATACTGCCGACAAGCGCGCTGGCCTCCACGCTACCAATTGCGGCCCGGCCGTGGTAGTGCAGCCCAGCCAGCACGGGACCTTGCCAGTGATGAAGTGCTCCATCGTCATCCGCGCCTATAATGAAGGGAAGCACATCCGCAAGCTGCTTCTCGGCATCGCCCAGCAATCGCTGCAGCCTCATGAAGTCATTCTCGTCGACAGCGGCTCGACCGACGATACGGTGTCGATCGCCCGCGAATTCGGCGTGCGGATCGTTCCGATCGAGAAGCGGCTTTTCACCTTCGGCCGGGCGCTGAATATCGGCTGCGCGGCCGCCACCGGCGACATCCTCGTCTTCGTCAGCGCCCATGTCTATCCGCGCCATGCCAACTGGCTCGCCAGCCTCGTCGAGCCCTTTGCCGATCCGAAGGTGGTGCTGAGCTACGGCAAGCAGCGCGGCAACGAGCTCAACCATTATTCCGAGCACCAGATCTTCGCCAAATGGTTCCCGAGCCAGTCGGTGTCGAACCAGCGCAGCTATTTCTGCAACAATGCCAATTGCGCGGTGCGCCGCTCGCAATGGGAACTGCGCCCCTATGACGAGGCGCTGACCGGCCTGGAGGACATGGACTGGGCCAAGCGCGCCCAGGCGGAAGGCGGAGTGCTGGCCTATGTCGCCGAGGCCGAGATCGTCCACGTCCATGAGGAGAACTGGCCGCAGGTGCGCAACCGCTATCGTCGCGAGGCCATGGCGATGCGCCGGATCGACAAGGAAGCGCATTTCTCGCTGTCCGATTTCATCAAGCTTCTGCCGGCCAATGTGATCAACGACCTCAGCCATGCCATGACGGAGGGCCGTCTGCTGCGGGAGTTCCGCTCCATCTGCGCCTTCCGCTACAACCAGCTTTACGGCACCTATCAGGGCTTTTCCGGGCCGAGCGAGGTGACGGACGAGCTCAAGCGGCGCTTCTATTTCCCGGTCTCGCGGTCCGAAAAGGCGGAGGTGTCGGGCGCCGGCGAGGAGATCGACTACGAAAAGCTCTTGACGGAAGGCCAGCCGGTGCGTTTCCAGCAGGCGACGACACCCCGGCGGCCGCTGCACTGAATCGCGGCCGCATCCCTCGACCACAGGAACAATCATGACCAGACAGCGTATCGCCGCCCTGATGCCCATGCGCCACAGCTCCGAGCGCGTGCCCGGCAAGAACTACCGGCCCTTCGGCAACGGCGTTCCGCTCTTCCACCACATGGTCGACGCGCTGAAGGCATCGGGCCGGGTGGATGTCATCGTCATCGATACGGATTCGCCGACGATCAGGGAGCAATGCGCCGAGAAATATCCCGATGTCGTGGTGCTGGAGCGCCCGCAGCACTTGCTGGGCGGCATGACGCCGATGAACGACATCCTGCTCTACGACA
>Ga0182747_1003488_pt1 | contig 10544 bp, 11 predicted proteins | sample eDN3rd30CBELigBY_FD_128526 | JGI IMG/M metagenome (GOLD analysis project Ga0182747, IMG submission 128526) | Enriched backyard soil microbial communities from Emeryville, California, USA - eDNA 3rd pass 30_C BE-Lig BY (version 2) (version 2) | ecosystem: Environmental > Terrestrial > Soil >...
CGCGAGCGCGCCTTCAACGAAGTGACCGGCAAGCTGGTCGACCAGGTCCTGAAGAACCCCAGCGCGCTCGCACCCGCTGCGCGTGCGGTGGACCTGCCGGTGCAGAAGCTCGGGCCGTTCGCGCGCGGGCAGGGCACCGGGATCGCGGCCAACCCTGCGGTCGTCCGCGCGGCGTTCTCCGAATCGCTGGTGCAGGACGGCACGGTGAGCGATCCGATCGAGATCGCGCCGGGCCACAGCGTGGTGATCCGCGTCACCCAGCACACGCCGGAGCGCGCATTGGCCCTGGCCGAGGTGAAGGACAGGGTTGTTGCCGAGATCCGCGGCGACCGCATGCGCAAGGCAACGCAGACGGCGGCCGATGCGATGGTGGCCCGGCTCAAGGGTGGCGAGACGCTGTCGGCGATGGCAGCGACCCTGGGCCTGGCTGCGCAGGACGTGCCCAACGTGCCGCGCGGCGTTCCGGTACCGGATCCGGCGGCAACCGAGGCCTATTTCGAAGTGCCGGTGCCGGCGGCAGGAAAGGTGTCTCCCGGCGCGGTGATGCTGGACAACGGCGGCGCGGTTGTGTTCGCGGTGACCAAGGTCACGCCGGGCGATCCGAAGGAAGCGTCGGAGCAGGAGCGCACGGCGCTGCAGCAGCAGCTGGCCCAGCTCGCGGGCAACGAGGATGCCGCAGGCATGCTCAAGTCGCTGCGCAAGAAGATGAAGATCACGGTCGCCGAATCGCGGCTCTGACCAGCTTCGCGCGGCAATGAAAAAGCCCGGCATCGCCGGGCTTTTTCGTGTCTGGCCGTGCGGCCGGCCAGGCGGGTCGTGCCGACCGTCGGCGGGTTCAATCGATCCCGGCCATGCCCACGACGCTGAAACCGGCGTCGACGTAGGTCACCTCGCCGGTGATGCCGGCCGCCAGGTCCGAGCACAGGAAGGCGGCGGCGTTGCCGACGTCCTCGATGGTGACGTTGCGGCGCAGCGGCGCGGTGGCTTCGAACGTGCTGAGCATCTTGCGGAAATTGCCCACGCCCGAGGCGGCCAGGGTCTTGATGGGTCCGGCGGAAATCGCGTTGACGCGGGTGCCTTCCGGGCCGAGGTTGAGCGCGAGGTAGCGCACCGTGGATTCGAGGCTGGCCTTGGCCACGCCCATGACGTTGTAGTTCTGCAGCGCGCGCACCGAGCCGAGGTAGCTCAGGGTCAGGATCGCGCCGTTGCGGCCCTGCATCATCGGCCGTGCGGCCTTGGCCAGCGCCGCCAGCGAGTAGGCCGAAATGTCCTGCGCGATGGCGAAGTTCTCACGGGTCAGGCCATCGAGGAAGCCGCCGCCGATCGCTTCGCGCGGCGCATAGGCAATGCAGTGGACGAGGATGTCGAAACCGTCGCTCCAGTGCTTGCCCAGTTCGGCGAAGCAGGCCTCGATCTGCTCGTCGGAGGCCACGTCCAGCGGCAGCACGATATTGGAGCCATATTCCTTCGCCGCGTCCTCCACGCGCGAACGCAGCTTGTCGGTCTGGTAGGTCAGGGCCAGTTCGGCACCCTGGCGGTGCATCGCCTCGGCGATGCCGGTGGCGATCGAGCGCTGGCTGGCGATGCCCGTGACCAGGGCGCGTTTGCCTTGCAGGAAACCCATGGTGTTCTCGCTGTTTGAGCTATGGCTCTATTCTGGCATGGCCGACAGCGCATCGGGAGCGGGCGCGGCGGCGGCCGGCGCGTCGATCTCCAGCACCATGCCCGGCCGCAGCGTGTCGTCGGCGGACAGGCCGTTGCGTTCGAGCAAGTCGGCGCGGCTCACGCCGTAGCGCTTGGCCAGGCGCCAGACCGAGTCGCCGCGCTGCACGGTGTGCGTGCGGGATGCCGGCGTGGAGGGAGTTTCGACTTTCGCGTCGCGGCTCGCCGTGGCTGTCGGCGGATCGATGACGACAGCGTCGGAGGCATCGGCGAGCGTGGTGACGGGGGGGCCGGGCGTTGCCGGGAGCGTCGTCGAAGGCCGGGCAGTCGACGGGCGAGTCGACGCAATCGGCGCGAGCACCTGCATCGGATGCTTGCCCGCGGCGATCCGGCCACCCGCGAAGGCCGGGTTGATGCGCTCGATCCTGGATGGGTCGAGGTCGTGGCGTCGTGCCCAGGCATCGAGGCTGGTCGCCCCGGAAGGCAGCGATCTTGGCGCCAGGATTGCCACGGGCCGGTCGAGGGCGCGCAGCCATTCTTCCCGGTCGTCGGCCTGGTCCAGCACGCACGACAGCGCATGCAGCTTGCGTACGTAGGCCCTGGTGATGCCGGACAGCCCCACCAGTTTTTCGGGGTCGGCGTCCATCGCACGCTGGCCGCTGTGCTTGAGTGCGCCGAACACGCGGTATTCGCCGGCGTTGTAGGCCATCACCGCCAGGCGCCAGTCGCCGGCGAACATGCCGTGCAGGGTCTTGAGGTAGCGCACCGCGGCCTGGGTCGATTCGACCGGCGACAGGCGGCCGTCGTAACCGGCGCGCATCGGGATCTTGTGGTTGCGCGCGGTCAGGGCGATGAACTGCCAGAGTCCGGCCGGCCCCGAGCCGCTGCGGGCGCCGGGCTTGTAGCCGCTCTCGACGAACGGGATCAGCGCGTACTCGGTGGGCAGGTTAGCCTGGCGCAGGGCGTCGACCACGTAGCCGAACAACGGCAGCGCGTCGTCGTCGCGCGCTGCCAGGCGCTTCGGGGCCGCGGCGAAATGCCGTTGCCAGCGTTCGCTGGTCTCCGGCCCGCAGGACGGGTCGGCAAGGCCCTCGCGGAAGCGGGCGTAGATCTCGCGGCCATTGCGGGTCGCGGCGGGCGCAGCGGGCGCGGCGGATGGCGTCGCGGACGCTGCCGGTTCCTTGACCTCCTGCCCAGCAGCGGGGGCGACTCCCAGCGCGAGCACGCCCGACAGCGCGGCCGCGAGCGGCCAGGCTGCGAGCCGGGTCATGCGCGGAATCCGTCCTTCCAGCGCCGCAGCGCGGCGAAGGCATCGACCCGGCTGCGGATCGGGTGGCCGGTCTGGCCGACGATCGCCGCGCGCACGGCGGGCACGTCGATGCGCAGGAACGGATTGGCCTCGCGTTCGGCGGCGACGGAACTGGGCAGGGTGGGACGACCGGATTGGCGCATCGCCTGGGCTTCCTCGATACGGCGCATGAGCGCCGGGTTGTCGGGTTCGACCACGCGCGCGAAGGCGGCGTTGGACAGCGTGTATTCGTGACCGCAGCAGACGCGGGTGTCGCCGGGCAGTGCGGCCAGCCGTTCGAGCGAGTCCAGCATCTGCGCCGGGGTACCCTCGAACATGCGCCCGCAACCGAGACTGAACAGCGTGTCGCCACAAAACAAGAGGCCGTGGCCGTGGAATGCGATATGGCTCACGGTATGGCCGGGCACGGCGAGGGTGTCGAAGCCCCAGCCGGCGACCTCGACCCGGTCGCCGTCACCGGTCCGCCGGGTGGCAATGGCGATCCGTTCGTCGTCGGGGGCGACCACCGGCAGGTCCGGCCAGCGTTCGAGCAGCGCGCCGACGCCGCCGATGTGGTCGTTGTGGTGGTGGGTCAGCAGGATGCCCGCGGGCTGCAGGCCTTCGGCGGCCGCCGACAGCACCGGCCCGGCTTCGCCGGGATCGACGACCAGGGCACGCCCAGCGTCGTCGCGCAGCGTCCAGATGTAGTTGTCTTCGAACGCGGGCAGCGGCAGCAGGTGCATCGGGGGCGGTTCCCGGGGCCGTTAGAATGGCGACCATGCCCCCCCTTTCCGCCCCCGGTCAACCCGACAACCCGCGCGCCTGGTTCGGCACCGATGCAGGCTTGGCGCTGCTCGAGAGCGAGCGCCCCGCCGTCCTGCGGGCCCTGGCCGAGCGGCCGGCGCTGCCGTGGCTGTGGCTGGGCCCGATCGAACAGGTGACCCGGGTCGACGGCGACGGCCTGCACCTGGTCGCGTCCGGCGACGGCTGGTCCGGCGACGCGCACTGCGGCCTGCCGCTGCCACTGGCCAGCGAGTCGATCGGCGTGGTCGTGCTCCAGCACGTGGCCGCGCGCGGCCGCGCCGGACGCGGCCTGTTCGCCGAATGCGCCCGCGTGCTCGCGCCGGGCGGGCGGCTGTGGGTATTCGCACTCAACCCCCTGGCGCCGTACCGCTGGCACTGGCACGGCGCCGGCCTGGGCGCCTCCGAGCCGCTGACCTGGCGCCGCCGGATGCGCGAGGCCGGGCTTGCGCCGGAGCCGGTATCGCGGGGCCTCGGCCCGCGCTGGCAGGTCCGCGTCGCGCACGAGCCGCAGGACGGGCCGGGCATGCGCGCGGCCTACGCGATCCGCGCCGAGAAGCGCGCCTGGCCGCTGACCCCGGTGCGCCAGCGCCAACGGCTGCCGATGCCCGAAGGAATCCCCGCTGCATGAAGCATGTCGAGATCCACACCGACGGGGCCTGCCTGGGCAATCCCGGTCCCGGCGGCTGGGCCGCGCTGCTGCGCTACGGCGCGCGCGAACGCGAGCTGGTCGGCGGCGAAGTGCCGACCACCAACAACCGCATGGAACTGATGGCCGCGATCATGGCGCTGGAAACGCTCACCGAGCCTTGCGTCGTGGTCCTGCACACCGATTCGCAGTACGTGCGCCAGGGCATCACCGAGTGGATGCCCAACTGGCTGCGCCGCAACTGGAAGACCGCCGGCGGCGACCCGGTCAAGAACCGCGACCTGTGGGAACGCCTGCATGCGGCCACCGCGCGGCATCGCATCGACTGGCGCTGGGTGAAGGGTCATTCCGGCGATCCCGACAACGAGCGCGTCGACGTGCTCGCCCGCGACGAGGCCATCAAGCTCAAGGCCGTCGCGAATACCGCGCTGTAGCCCCTTCGACTCCAGGATCCCGTTTCCCGCCCATGCGCCAGATCGTCCTCGATACCGAAACCACCGGCCTGGAATGGAAGAAGGGCAACCGCGTCGTCGAGATCGGCTGCGTGGAGCTGGTCGAACGCCGCCCGACCGGGCGCACCTACCACCAGTACATCCACCCGGAGCGTGAATTCGAGCCCGGCGCGCAGGAAGTCACCGGCCTGACCCTGGAGTTCCTCGCCGACAAGCCGAAGTTCGCCGCAGTCGCCGACGAGTTCCTGGCCTTCATCGACGGCGCCGAACTGGTGATCCACAACGCCGCGTTCGACGTCGGCTTCCTCGACCATGAGTTGTCACGCCTGGGCGACCAGTACGGTCGCATCCGCGACCGCGCGCAGGTGCTCGATTCGCTCGAGCTCGCGCGCCAGCGCTACCCGGGCCAGCGCAATTCGCTCGACGCGCTGTGCCGGCGGCTGGGCGTGGACAATTCGCATCGCCAGCTGCACGGCGCACTGCTCGACGCGCAGCTGCTGGCCGAGGCCTACCTGGCGCTGACCGCGGGCCAGAGCGAGCTCGGCTTCGACAGCGTGGAAACCCGCGAGACGCGCAAGAGCACCGTGCTGCTGGATGCGGCCGCACTCGGGCCGCGACCGAAGGTCGTGGTCGACGAGGCCGACCTGGCCGCGCACGTGGCGCGCCTGGAGACGATCCGCAAGAAGGCCGGCAGCGCGATCTGGGACCTGTAGGAGCGCCCCACGGGCGCGATCGGCTTTCCCAGGCCATGCATGGCGCCCATGGGGCGCTCCGGCGGGTGAATCAGTGCCGGCGGACCAGCACCACGGTCACGTTGTCCGAACCACCGCCGTCGAGCGCCGCCGCCACCAGCCCGTCGACGCACTCCTGCGCGCTGCATTCGGTATGCGCCAGCACCTGCGAGATGCCGTTGTCGTCGACTTCCTCGGTGAGCCCGTCACTGCACAACAGCAGTTGCATGCCCGGCAGCAGGTCGCCCGAGAGGGTCTCGACGTTGAGGTTCTGCGGATCGGTCACCCCCAGCGCCTGGGTCACGACGTTGCGGTGTGGATGGGTGCGCGCCTGGTCGACGGTGATCGTGCCCTGCGAGATCAGTTCCTGCACGTAGCTGTGGTCCTGCGACAGCTGCGCCAGCTTGCGCTCGTGCCACAGGTAGACGCGGCTGTCGCCGACCCAGGCCACTTCGAAATGGTTGCCCTCGATGCGCACGGCGACCACGGTAGTGCCCATCGGCAGCGAGTCGCTGCGCTTGCGCGAGGCGCGGATGATCTCCTCGTCGGCGATCCGGATCGCCTGCGGCAGCGGCGTGCCCTGGCGGATCTCGCGCACGATCGCCTCGCGCGCCAGTGCGCTGGCGACTTCGCCGTACTCGTGACCCCCCATGCCGTCCGCCACCAGCCACAGGCCCAGTTCGCTGTCGCCGTAGTACGTGTCCTCGTTCAGCTCGCGCCGCAAGCCGACGTGGGTCAGGTGTCCGAACTCGATCATGGGCAGCTCTGCGGGCGGCGGTGGGCGGGGATCTTCTCGTCCCGGACAACGCGGAGATGAGGCTGAACAGGACGACGACGGGCGCACCAGGGACAAAGTAGGGAAAAATGCATGATGCTGGCGTAGAGGCGGAGCCCTGTCCGATGGGGATGGAAGGGTACAGTGCCGAACTTCCCGTTTCGATTTGCGAGGCATGCGAAAAATCCTCGGTCGGGGGAGCATTCAGCGTCGCGGCAGGTGTCGGGGAGCGTGCCGAAATCCTGGCGTCGGCATCGAGATCTTCCGCGCGAGGCCTTTGCGTGATCCGGCGGACAGGGGAGTGTCCAGCCCATCCCCGGGCCTCACCCCTCCGGCGCTGCGCGCCTGCGAGGCCAGCCTGCGGCTGTCCGGATTCGTCCCAGGCGAATCTGTCGAACCCGAGGGACTCCCATCCAACTCTGTCTCTGCCAGATACGCAAAACGCCCCTTTCGGGGCGCTGTGCAAATCTGGCGGAGAGGGGGGGATTCGAACCCCCGAGGCGCTATAAACGCCTGCCTGATTTCGAGTCAGGTACATTCAACCGCTCTGCCACCTCTCCGGAACTTTCCCGGCGGCGGGCCGCCACCGGGGGCGCAATGATACGGGCCGCCGCGGTGGCGGACAAGGCGAGGACGGTACACTGGGCGTCGTTCCCCCAGTCGTGAAGGGCCCATGTCCGAGATTTCCGTCCCCGTGTCGTTTGGCGAGCTGCTCGACAAGATCGCCATCCTGCAGATCAAGTCCGAGCGCATGAGCGATCCGGCCAAGCTGGCCAACGTCCGCAACGAGCTCGACGCCTTGGAGAAGACCTGGATGGCGCACCCGGCGGCCAGCCACGATATCGCCCGCATGCGCGCCGACCTGAAGGCGGTCAACGAGCGCCTTTGGGTGATCGAGGACGACATCCGCATCAAGGAAAAGGCGCAGGCCTTCGACGCGGAGTTCATCCGCCTGGCCCGCAGCGTCTATGTCGAGAACGACACCCGCGCGCGGATCAAGAAGGAGATCAACCTTGCGCTGGGCTCGAGCTACGTCGAAGAGAAATCGTACGAGGACTACGGGGCCGGCGGCGCGGCCTGAAACAGGCGGCGGCTGGGCTGAACCCGCCCCCTGAGTCCCGCCGGGCGCGGTTGTGACAGGCCGGCCTCAGCCCGCCAGTGCATAGGCCGACAGCGCGAACGCCAGCACCGCGGCGGTCGCCGCGACCAGCGAGAGCCGGTTCGCGCGCCGCAGCTCGCGTTCAAGCGCGCCGTTGCGCTGCTGCAGCGCCGCCAGGGTGGTTTCCAGCTGGGTCGCGCCCTGTTGCAGCGACGCCAGGGTGCGCTGCATTTCGCCGGCCAGCTGCTTGACCGCAGCGGCGTTCAACGTCACCGCATCCTGCAGTTCCTTGATCTGCTGCGGGATCTTGTCCGCGCCCTTGTCGCGCGTGAACATCGGCTTGGCCATCTGGATGATGTCGGGCAGGAACGGCGCGACGACGGTGAACCAGGCTGCCATGGCGGGATCCTGTTTCAGGAGGTGTGCACAGTATCGCCTGCGGTCGGCCGCTAAGCCGGGTTGCGAGCCGTTACCGGACGACAGTAATCCTTCACGAGGGCCGAAAAGTTGTCCTTGAACAGGGCGGCCTTGCTTTCCGTCAGCCATGCACCGTGAATGCCGACTTCTGCCCTGATCGCTGCTTGCCAGGTTGCCTGCAACTTGAGGCCGCAGGTGTCGTCGGCGCTCTTTTCGCCGGTGGCGCCCGCATCCTGGGCTTGCGTAGTTTTCGGCGCCGGACTCGTTGCAAGCGATTGGGCCATGCCCGCGCTGCGCTGTTCGGATGGCGACGGAGCAGTGGACGAACCGGATGCCGGGTTGCCCCGGCAGGCGATGGCTTTCTCCATCTCCACGCGATCGATCACGGTTTCGATGAAGTTCCACACCATGTAGGCGTACGTGTCGTATTGCTGCCGGCGCAGTGCGTCGTTGCCGATGCTGGCCGGATTGCGCAGGTGCGGATGTTCCAGCGCAACCTTGAGCAGGTCGAAGTAGAGCCGGTCCAGTTCCGCGTAGTGGATCAGGTGGTTGGATTCGCGGAATTCTTCCAGCGTGGCTTCGAGCTGGGTCTGGTTCAGGTACAGCGCCAGGATGGCGCCGGTGAGGGCAAAGCCGCCGATCAGGGCGCTGATGAAGTTCAGGCCGTCGTCCTTGAGCAGGGCATGGGGCTTGTCACTGACCCCCAGCTCGCCGGTCGAACAGCCATAGATCACCATCACGGTGATCGTCAGCGCGACGAGCAAGAGGATGCGCAATGTCCTCCTGTTCCCGGACACTTTCCTGGACGCTTTCCCGGGTGTTTTCCCGGAGGGTGTTTCGAGTGTCCCCTGTTTCATGATGCCCCCTGGCTGGCGTGGATACACGACACGCGTGGGCGCACAGCAACCCGGGGTAGCCCGGAGCTCCGCGAATCCCCTTCAACGCGATGCCATGAATCGTTCAAACGCGGAAACGGCATCGGGAACGGTCACCAGGTCCATCACTCCGTCGTGCTCGATCTTCGTTCCCCATTTCAGCGCGCTTGCCGGCTTGCCGAGGTATTTGCGCGCGGCGTCGTCGTAACGATCCACGCAGTAGCGCCGGTCCGAGTACGGGCCGCTGCGGACCGGGTTGCTGGCCGCATGCAGGCCCAGCACTTTCGTCCCCATCGCGTTGGCGATGTGCATGGGGCCGGAGTCGGGCGTCATCACCAGGTCGGCGCGTTCCAGCAGGGCGGGCAGCTGCTTGAGGGTGTCCTTGCCGACCAGGTCCAGCGGTGGCGCCTGCATTGACGTGATGATTGCGTCGGCGGTGTCGCGCTCGAGCTGGCTGCGGCCGCCGCACAGCACGATGCGCCAGCCGCGCGCGGCGGCGTGATCGGCCACGGCGGCGTAACGGTCGGCGCGCCAGTTGCGCAGCGCGTGGCTGGAACACGGCGAGATGAGCAGCGTCGGGGCGCCGTCCTGCGGCCACTGCGCCCGCGCCCATTCGCGGGCTTCGTCCGGCACCGGCAGGTCCCAGCTGATCGTGTCCTGCTTCAGCCCCAGCGGTTCGCAGAAGCTGCCGATGGCGTCGAGCACGTGGATGCCGGGGCGATCCGGGATGCGTTCGTTGACGAACAGCCCATGCAGGTCCTTCGAGCGCGCGCGGTCGTAGCCGATGCGGCGCGTCGCCGGCACGAACGCCGACAGCAGGTTGGCGCGCGCGGCCACCTGCATCTGCAGCAGCGCGTCGAAACGCCGGCCGTCGAACTGCCGGCGCAGCGCGCGCATGCCGGCCAGGCCGGTCTTCTTGTCGTAGACGACGAACTCCACGCCGTCGAGTCCTTCCAGCAGCCTGTGTTCGGCCTTTCCGATCACCCATGTCAGCGCCACGCCCGGCCACGCGCGGCGCAGCGTGCGCACCAGCGGCACGACGTGGGTGGCATCGCCGAGCGCCGACAGCCGCAGCAGGCAGATCGTGCGATGAACGGCCGCGTCGGACAGGGCTGGAATAACGGGATCGGAAGGCATGCGCTTGATAGACTCGCCGGATGGCCGCGTTCGATGCTACCGAAAGCCTGACGCCGTTCCGCGCCGGCCGCGGGGATCGCGGGGTGGGGTCGATTCTGTTCGACGGGACGCAACTGCGGCAAGCCGATCCGCGCTGGTTCGATCCCAAGGGCTGGGGCGAACGCGCGCAGCCGGTGGGCGACGGCGGCCGTGGCGGCGCCTGGTACATCGACGCCTCGCACGGCCCCTGCGTGCTGCGCCACTACCTGCGCGGCGGCCTGCCGGCGAAGATCAGCCGCGACAGGTACCTGTGGCGCGGTGCCGACCAGACCCGCAGCTTCGCCGAGTTCCGGCTGCTGCGCGAACTGCTCCGGCAGGACCTGCCGGCGCCGCGGCCGATCGCCGCCAGCTACCTGCGCGAGGGCCTGACCTACCGCGCCGCGATCCTGATGGAACGCCTGCCCGACGTACGTTCGCTGGCCGATCTGGCCGTGCTCGACGGCCACAGTGCGCCCTGGGACGAAACCGGGCGCCTGGTGGCGCGTTTCCACCGCGCCGGACTCGACCACGCCGACCTCAATGCCCACAACCTGCTGTTCGACGCGGACGGAAAAGGCTGGATGATCGACTTCGACCGCAGCACGCTGCGCATTCCCGCCACCGGCTGGCGCGAGGGCAA